>Ga0056128_1002418_pt1 | contig 22095 bp, 10 predicted proteins | sample WorMetLIZISLAND2_FD_71113 | JGI IMG/M metagenome (GOLD analysis project Ga0056128, IMG submission 71113) | Marine gutless worms symbiont microbial communities from Max Planck institute for Marine Microbiology, Germany - Olavius geniculatus... ... | reverse complement strand
CGCTAAAATTCACGAAAAATCACGGATTTCACGGAAATCGGCGTTTTTCACGGAAGAAGGCCAATTTCACGGAAAATGTCACGGCCGTGAAATCGTGAATTAAGTTGGTCCCTACCTATACGGTTAAGGTTAGGCTTACCTCAAACTTTGGACGGACGCTTAAAAGTTAGGTCTGAAGTGTCCGGTTACCAAGGTTAGTGTTAGAGATATGGCTGAGAGTTAGGTTTGTTGTTAGTGATTAGGAGAAATGGGACTACACCGGCGATGAATTCTATTGCAGAGAAGAAAATATCATCATTGGAACGTGTTTTAAGAAAAGATAGCTTGCAAAAACAAATAAGTTTCAAAGTTGAGTAGCGAGTTTGACAGAGAAGACGTTGATGTTTCATTTTAGGCCTACGTTAGGCTATACAAGGAGCATTAGATTGTTATTGTAAAAACGAAAGCACAAATTATTCGCGAGGTTTATTAACAGCCAGAACTCTATGAGTCGTCTGTTTTTACAACTGTCGAGGATAATTTAAACGATATGATCGACGTTGCTGTAACATATACATTGTGATTTCTTCTGACATTTTCTGTATTTTTAGTTATATTTAGTTAGGTTTAGTTAAGCGTTCTTTACTGCTATTTTTGTCATAAATTTTACAGCGAAATAAAAATGTACGCGTATATAGAGGCTAAGTGCCCAGTCTTTCGATCCATGTGCTGCTAGTGCAGCCCCAGTACGTCGGTTGGTCCAATGCTACAACTAGGTGTCCGAGTATTATGCCTAGGCCTAGCGCCCAGCAACACAATGTCGTCAATGCCACTGTTTACAAGCGACCAACTTTCCCACGCCTGCCTCCCGCCATCAGTGGCCACCCGCCGGCCAATTCAGACCTCGGGGAAGACTCCCTACCGGCAGACGACCACCACTGCATTAGTTGTCAATTGCTGCAGTATCATTGTCTGTTCCCAGCTTGCTTAACAAATAGCAAGCAGTTAATTTCCTGCTGCGGCAGCTGTGATGAATGAAACCTAGAAAGAGGTGACGTTTTCTCACGGTGTAGCTTTACAAATTAACTCTAGCCGGAGTTCCTTAATTAACAGATACCGACCGAAATGAATATAGCAACTTAGTTGCAGCATCGAGATAAGTGACAGTAAACTTATACAAGCTCAAACGTTTTTTTGCATTTCATTCGCTTTCGTAACAAAGTAGGCATACGCGTTTGTAAATATTATTGAGTGACATTTATGAAATCAGGCAAAGAAAATCCACATCAGTCACGTATGAACTTTATTCACATGCACCACTGCACGGAAATGTTTCTGCACACGTATCAACAGCACAGAAATTCCTCGCCAAAATAATAAAGCCATTGCATAACATAATACCATAAATGGTCAAGAAAATTAACAGCATATGCCTAACTCATCAGCCTCTACATTACTGCACCGTATCAGTCAATGAAACTATAACCGCAGAAGCTCAGAAAAGAAAGTGAAAAAGCGGTATCGAACAGTTTTGTCGATAACAAATGCAAAGTCCTATACGCGAGAATTACAGGGCATGCAGACGCAGCATAGCGAAAAGGGTGTCCCGTCAAAACCCGAAACGACAAAACTGGAAAACAGTGATAGGCTTAGGTTTAAGAAATAAGGTTAAAAATTAGGTTAAGGATTAGGGTTAGTAATTATGAATTAGTGATAGGGGTAGGGTTAAGGTTAGGTCTATGGTTCGTGAAATGCGGGGTAGTTTTGACGTTCTCGGTTTTGACAGTGAACCAGCGGAAAATGCTCTGCAAACTGCAGGAACAATGGAACATAAAACCTTTCCGTAAGCTAGCGCAATCACAAAAACTCTATAAACTATTCACAGAATTGCGAATCGTGAACAGCCGACGTAACAGCTCAGTCGTGAACCTATAGATGCATATAATCGGGTGATGATCATGAGTGGCAAACGCCGGGATGAAGCTACAAACGATATATGCACATTGCATGTAAGCAAATACAAAAAAAACTCATGACAAAACTGGTGACTTTTCCGTGTTCTGATATTGTGGTATACCAGTTTAATGTTTTAGAATATTTCCACGTGTGATTTTTCTCTTGGCCTTTACAATATCAGACAAATACGACCCTGTTTACTAATCATTTCATCCTTAGTACTACAACAGTTTTAGCTGGGCTATATTTAACTGTAAAGTGCTTAATTTTAACCGATTTTCTAAGATATAGAGGCGTATATTATTTTACTAAAAATTCTTTGTAATAACCTGTGATGCGATAGATTGCACTGCAAGGATAATTTTCTAAAAATGTATTCAAAAATAGGTAAAGTAGCGGAAGAATGTCCGTGGGACAAATATCATACTACGAAAATGTCAGGTTTTCCCTTATAAAGGGTGCGTATAAACTTCGCCTGTTAAAGCTGGAATTTCCACAGACCTGACTCTATACTCACAACGGATGACGTTGAAACGAAAAAGTAGAAAACGGAACGAAAATAACGTTAAAACACGTCTATAATGTATATACAAATCACTGAAATCAGACAGACGAGCGTCGTCGTTTGGCACTGGAAAAAGTTACACACGGTTGTATGTGGTTCAAAAATATCGTACAAAACTACCACATTGCATACAAATTAAGTCAGAAATTGTTCTGTGTCGCAATGAGTCGCGATAATAAACCAAAAACCGCATAAGTGGAACATGGCATAGGCCTACAGATGCATTTTAGACCGACACTGTCGGTTTAGTAGTGGCCTATAACAATTTACCCCTGCAGACATGCGCTATATACAATTCACAAAAGTTGGGGAGACCGGACCACTGACCAGACAAAACTAAAAGTAACCGAGTAATTCAGACAAAGGAAAACTGGCCGCGGTTAAACGACCAGAGTTAGCTCCTATATATATATGGTTCTGGTCCGCCATACCGAAGGGCCGCCAAAAACCTGTTTTAGACGACGACGAAAGCGTACTTATTAAACGCTAAACTAACTCTAACACAAACCGTAACCATAACCCTATTCTTATCCTTATTCCTAACCCTAACCCTAACCGTGGCGGCTCTTTGGAATGGCGGACCGACACCGCTCCCATATCCTGGTAATCTGTTGAGTGTCGAGGGCCGATTCAGCAGCTTTTGGTCGCAGTTAAAGAACACCATGCATTCAAAGCCCAATCCAATCAGTTAGATCTATCTGTGGCAGAGAGACCTACGCGGACTCGACTGAGTGATGTGGTAGTGATGTTGTTGCCATATCCTCGCCCTGCAGGGATGACGCTTCCGACTCGCGGTCGTCTTGCTGGGGTTCGACTACGGGCGTCGACGGCGCCACGGACGTCGCCAGCAGAGGCAATGCCGACGACGATAACGACGACGCCCCTGGTGGTGAGTTATCCGCAGCCCCCCGGGCTTGGAGCATGCGCAGTCGACAACGTTCGTCAAAATAGTCGTTGCCCGGGTGTAGTCGGGACGAGCGAGCACCTCGTCCGTGCGTCGTGCCTAACTCTTCGGCGTCGTTGTCGTCGTCGAGGCCGAAGATGCGTGCAAAGAACGCGCGTCGACGTCGGTTGACGTAGAGTTGAGTCTCGATGTGACGAACGCGTCGGTCGACGACTAGTGCTGTACGCAAACCGTCCGTGCGCTCAGTGCCGCTCGACCAGACCGCGACCAGGTCGTGTGATGATGATCCATCCGCGCCATCACCCACTGCACATCACAGCACAACAGCATTGTGACAAACGCGCATGAAACGAGACCCTTCAGTTAAACCACACTGGTACTTTCTGCTGCAGTCGTGCGTAATAAACCAAACGACAGTGTAGTACCGTCATACGCAATCTAGGCGTAGTTTAACTACGACACCGCACTGTCTGGAGTGGTATAAGCTCGTATACTGCGTGCTCGCTTACCCACTCCAGCAGTGTGATATCTACTACGTAACTATGATGAACAATCAAAGCGCAGCTGCAGCACACTGTTCTAAAGGCGGCGATCAAAGTCAATGGAAAACACCATTGTCACTATAGGAAGTCTGGAAGCATAGTCCATGCACAGAAGCGTATAAAGTAATTAGTAAAAAGCTGGTTACTGCATAACAGGCGTTTCCTGGTGGAAAACAATACACCTGACGGAAGTGTAACCAAAACGCGACTCGTCGTGAAAGAATCCAAAAAATTACACAAAAACGAATCTGCTTTTAATGACGACACGCGCAGAAACGCGTGTTTCGGCCCTACATAGTACATATGGCAAACAATACAGTCAAACGAACACGTTAAGCGAACCGGATTCCGAGACAGAAGTCGGTTGGAATGCCGGAAGAATGCCACTCAACTTTCCAGCCGGGCTGGCGACAGCCTAAGACGAAAATAAAAGCAAAGCGAATTCCTGTCTGAATATGACGAAGAGCTGACGCTAAACTGCCGGACGGTTGCGCTGGTTGCGAGTGACGAAACGTATCTCAACAAGTAGGACGTAAATTATATATAACAGGTCGATGCAGCCGAGCAAAGAGCGCTAGGTTAACTCGTTGTTCGTGGTGCAGTAACGTAGACAGGCCACGCTCGCAGCCTCTGCAGCAGCATCTGCGAGTGATAATGACGTCATTTGGTCGGCGATGAATTACGTCAGCGTCGACGGAATGCGCAGCACAGCAGCAGCGGATTAAAGCCCAGCTTCCATGCAGTATCGTTCGCAAGCGTAAAGTTTCACAACCGCGGTAAATGCAGATGCAATGTCGGAAGCGACATATTGTGCAGTCGTCCCCCTGACTTGTTGCCTTCTTAACTGAAAATTTGCCCTGCATGCACAGGAACATTCACGTAAACTTTGATTTTTCTTCGCCTCTTTGTTTTCAAGTTAAAAGCCTGTGCGGACGGACAGACATATAGAGGAACGGCCGGTGAGATGCGCAGTACGGTTTATTAAGACAACCGCAAAATAAACGTTAGGGGACAAACGTGAAGAAGTTCCATACGAACTGCAATTCTGTGGTAAAAATGCACTTGTTTCGAAATGTTGTGAATTTGTTGTACAATACACACTGCACATACAACAAGTTGTACAACGAATCACAACAAGTCGTGAAACGAATAGTAAGTTTGGGCAAAAAGCGACGTTTTACGCTGCAATTCCGTTCAGTTTTTGCGTCGCGTAAACGGTGCATTGTCTTTGCGTTTCCTTGCACGAGTTGAAAGCTGGGCATGCATGCAGCGTCTACTGTAACGCAACGAACGCGGACCACAGTCGCCTACGAATGCCAGGAATCCTATGGATGTCTGCAGGATATTGCCTTCAGGGCGGTCGGCGAGAGCAGACTAGCACGTCTAGAAATTGCGTCTACTGATGAACTGGTGCTGACGAGCTGTTGCCAATCGTCAGCAGATTACGGCTGCGGAATGATCGTTAAAACGTAATCTGTACAGAAGATTTCACAAACCATACATGCCGGACGCTTTCTGCGTTGCACTGTACAGAAACTAAGAAAAAGATCAACCATCGACCAATCAATCAGCTAATCAATCAAACCATTCACAGAAAATGACCAGTTACTAGACCTTAAAAAGACTAACTGATACAGAGAATAAGTAAAATGAGAACTGAAAGAAAAAAATACACAAATGTGTTGTTTTTTTCAAAAATCCATTAACCCTTGCGAGAGTTTCGACGTAACTATATTTCTCAATAAGTATTGGATATTATGACCTAGACTTCACTCTCAATCTCAAAGACTTCATCAGTTCAAACTTGAACCTTTACTAGATCACTGACCAGATTTTGCCGAAATCCTCTCCATCGGGACCGGGTTCTAAGATATAGTGCTTCTCAAACTTTTCGGCACTCACGCCTGCAAGATGCCGTTTGCGGATGGACGACCTGAAAAGCGAAAACGTAATGTATCTGGCGTAGCGTGCAGCGGAGACCTGAGTGAAGTATAGTCGTTGGTAATCTAAAGAAAGGATCCGCTCCATTTGCTCCACATTGACTACCTATACGTACAACTGGAGTTCACTGCCCACTGTTAACGAATTCGCGGACAGATCCGCGAAAAACAACTCTAGAAACTAATGAATTTGAACTCAGAAACGTCAATCGGTGTATTAGAGTAGCTCAGCCTTTGTAATTTGCATCTACAGTTATGCATGCCTAAAGTGCTTCATCGGTACAGCAGCTAATGTAACTCGCTCGTGCCGACGAATAGTTAATCCACGTTTGCACGAGTGGTTAACTTTGATCAACTGCTGCATATTCACGAAGTATAGCGCTCTCAGTGCACTGTGACCAGGTGAAGTTAAAAAAATAAAAAACTCGAATAAAAACAGCAAATCCGAGATGGCGCCGTTATACTAGAAGTGCCATCAGTGAGTGGGATCAAATACAAATGAAGCAACTGAAACCTCGTAAAAATCGCAAAACCCATCAAGCTGGGCTGTTTTACAAGTGCCGTTCTGACCTTTGAAAAATCCTCAAAACCCCAAAGCCAACAAAACCCAATAAAACCCCAAAAAAAATCCGCCGGGTTGGGCTTTTTTTAAAGCACGAGTTTTTGCAACCGTGGTAAGTATGACAAGTGAAACTAACCGAGATTTGAGTTGAGGTCGTGCGCCTTGCTGCGGAAGCACCTGCCACATCTGAGCGCGATGACCGTGACGACGCAGATAGCGACTAGGAAGATCGTGGCTGTGATGACGCCGTACGAGAATACACGCCAGAACGCACCAGAACACTGTTCCACAGCCAGGCCTGCACAGCATCCACAAACACACCCACAAATGACGCACGAAATGATATTAGTGTACTCATTTAGATACGATTTCATGCACTCTCCGCCTTGAACCAGTCCGAAATTCTATGCCGGACGTCGCTTGAACATGCAGCGTCGATTGATGTCGAGAAGACAAGAAGATGCAAGGCCAACCCCCAACTACACATTTCAAGCTATAACGGCTATACTTCATGTCCTGCATGTCACCGGATTTTACTTACGGGAGTGATATGTAAACGTGACTTAGTGGCTATACGAGCTCCAAAAGCTGAGCCGAGGCCTATAACAGCAGTGCAGCTTCGTGCGTGAACAAAGGCGGAGATAGCTGCGCGGTGCGCTGCGGGTTTTTTCTTTACAAGAGGAAGTTAGCAGCCATACTACAGGCGCGTCTTGGTGCAAGACGGTTAGGCCATGGCCCTTTAAATAGACTAAGTGACTAATCTAAAGGGCTGTGGTTAGGCTCCTACCAGGCTACTACACATAGTACACGCAAATCGAGGGCGCATATATAAACGTGTAAGGGGGCAGGTGTACCGTAGTTAGCAGCAAAATTTTACCTGGAGCCTAGCAAACGTCCCTTTACTGAGATTATTTTTTTCTCTTTTTAACTTGAATTTTTCACTTTCAAAAAGTTATTTTAAAAATTTCAAAAGTGTATAATAGTTCTTAGCGGGAGGCGCATGAGCACCTAAGTTGAATACGCCGCTGCGTGTAAGTGCTAGACACCGCAGTGCTAGAGTGGGTAAGCGAGTACGCAGTACCACGCCAGACGTTGCTGAAACTTAATTAAGTCACACTCAGCTTGTACTGCCACTGCCACCGTTTTCACAACTTTCGGCTGCAGTCGTGCATAAGCAAACGACAGCGTAGTCGATGCCATCTGAACCTGGTTTAATGAAACAAATAGGGTGCTGGTAGGCGGCCAAAACGTGGTGGCGCCCGATGGCCACGACATCAACTGTGACCGTGTGTTTTTTTTGTTCGAGCTAGACAGCGGCGCCCGCCAGACGGCGCTGCACCGCTTAGCGGCAAATGAACGCATCAACCGTCTCGCTTCTCACTTCCTGGCCTGCTGCTGCTGCTGTTGACTGCCACCGGCTGCTGGCATTATACCCGCATCACCATCAGCATCCGCTTTGTTACGCACCGAACTGCAGGCCTGTATTAGTGTATTGCTGTAGCCGTAGAGCCTAATACGAAACAGGCTTGTATCAATGCTCTCTCTGTTGCACTTATGCGTCTATTGTGTGCTATAGCAGAGCAACAGCAGAATGCGTGACTTCATTTTGAACTTGACTTTCGCTGAGCAGAACGTACTTACAGTACAAACCGAAGTTTCCGCTCAGCGAAAGTCTAAGTGAAAAAGTGAAATCAATCACCCAATGAACATTTCATTTCACTGCCCCCGAGCGAACATCGTCGGTGAAAAAAAGCTAACGAAGAAACGCAAGTTACGCAACGGATGCATCAGTGCAAAGTATCGGTGAATTTTTCCCTGCATGCCATTTTCCACAACCCGTCCCAGAACTGACAGCTTTGTTCTGCTACTTTCGAGGAAAATTTCTTTTTTGTTCACCACACACCGTTAGCGACTAGCGACAAATAGAAATGCTAATGAACGGAGTGCATCAGGGGACTGCACTTGCACCTGACTAATTTATACAGCAATCGCACTCGTACTGCCCATCTCTAACACTATGTCTGCAATGATATAACGGGTTGACAACTCCACCGGTGCGTTCAAACGTTACCGAACGAATGACAGCAGATAAGTAAGTAAGTCAGTAATAAAACAAAAATTTGCTACATAGCGCGTAGTACGAAAAAACTTCTGTTGCGTTAAGGTGGAGGTTACACGTGTAGCGCCTTGTTTCTCTTGTGAGCAGGTCTGGAAAAATGGTCCGAAAAAAAGCCTAGGGTTTTTTTCGGTTAAAAAGACCGTTTGACTCGCACTGCAAAGGAAAGCTCACTTAATGCGGCACCTTGCAAGTTCAGCACACACGCATGCAGGAACACACACGCACACGCACGGTAAAACTACAAACTGCATATAGGCGACTAGCGGTACGGTATGTTGCCAGTGAGAATTATATCAGCTGCATTTTCGATCAACTTAATAGAATGGGTCGCGACAGCTGCATTGCACGTAAATAATACGCAACAGACTGTATAGGGAGGTCCGCTATGGCTAAGGCTCTAATTCTAACTTTACAATAGACAAAGAGCACACCAGGTTTATTACACTGACTATCCTACGCAGTAGAGATTATTTCGCACAATTTTATTCCCTGCCCGGCGGTGCCCGCTAGAGCTATAGCAGAACGCAGCTATAGATGGCCGTCCCGCGACACTTTGAGGGTAGTGCCATTGTCCACAGTTCTTCTTCCCGAAAGTTTGCTGGGCTACCCTGGTCACTGGTGAAACCTCCGGCTGGATGGATGTTAGAGTAATTTAGCGCATGGAGAACGCATTATACGTCGTGGAAACCGAGCACCAAAGGACCCCTGCAGTCAAAAGTCAAGACCCCTGCAGCTCCATGCAGACAGCCAGAGCTGTAAGCCTGTAACTATGGGTCCGGTCTGGTCGGGCAGCATCTGCCAGCACTTGGAACTGCCACAGTCACAGCGGGGGCGGTGATAAATGAGCGCGGAAGGCGCGCCAGTTGGCGCCCCTAAGAAATGCGATAATCGCCGCCAGAGTTCAAGCTGTCATGGGGGGCGCGCGGAACCTGTGAATCACGACGTCATCTGTAACGTGAAACCTCGCGCCATAGTCCCAGCCGGCGATACGTGCCAAGACAAGGCTCTAGGGACGCAAGCTTCTATATACGATAAGTCAGCGGACGAATCGTTTGCTCAAAAAGTTTAGCCATGCAGATATTAACAGCAAACAGCTTTTACTGCACGGACGTAACGAAAATGTCAGAAACGAAAATAAAACCGACGAACACTCGTTAGAACGGGAATAGCCTACGTATAATTGCAGGCAATAGTTAGCGAAAATGACATAATAAGGCTTAAGTAGGCAAACATGGAGGGAGCAGACTGGCAGGAGTATATACGACCGTAGGTGCCCAAAATATTAGCAGCGTCGGCAAATATACACACGGCACATGCACTGCTTAATAAACCCCTATACCCCAATCTTCCGTCGACGTCATGGTGGTCTCATTTTTCAATTTACGACGATGGCAAACACGACATTTTGTAAACAGAGTACAGCAGTGAGTCATGCGTATCGCTGGTCGGCGACAGTTCACGTCAATAGCGTCAATGTCAGCTGGCGTGCCTTCATTGCGTGATTGCGTGGGGCGCACCCACCTGGCTATTAGAACGACAGCGACCGACACTAATCGCTTATACATTATACACAAAGTCTCAAGTCTAATCCGTCGGCAGTATGGTCGCATGTATGCATTCAGAGCTGGCCGTCTTACACACAGGCTTACGGCGCGCGTTGAAACACAGCTATAGTGCATGAGATTCCAGCTGCAACAATGCCTATAGGTAGGTATACAATAAGAAGCACACGTGAGAGTCCAGCCCATGGCGTCTGCAATCGTCAAGCAGCGCATGCACGCAATGTGTGGAATTTCTCGTCAGAAACAAACACGCACAAAGAGGCATATAAAACTTTGCTGACGATACACCGGGAAGCATCACACACGGCGCACGCAATGCAAAGCAAAGCAGAAACGTAAACGTGAACTTGGGTCACTTTTGCTTTAGTCACTCATCCCACAAATTACAACTCAATAGCCAATACGCGTTTTACGTCTTTGTTTTCGTCAGTGTGCAGATCACGTTGACGTTCTTTTTATTCTTTCTATTAATTTATTTTTTTTTAATTTTTCACAAATCAATCAATCAATCAGCCAATCCACGATTTTTAAAGTAGCCTAAGTAATACAGACTACTGCTGGGTCCACTATAAATAGAGTAAATCCAGGAAAAAGTCAGTAAAAAAACTCGTATCGCTCATAGTGTCCACGAATTAGCCATCGCAGCTATCATGGAGCGAAACGCTCGTGTATGCAAATCACCCCACGCCAGCTGCACGCACATAATTCATGCCGCTTTGTCCACGCATTCAGCAGCACGAAGAAATCTGATAAAACTGTCGGTAATTAATTTGCAGTTATACGGTGCGCTGCCTAGCTAGCCGATCGACGTCCAAATCAAATACGCCTTAAAGCCGGCCATTCAGCGACCACACCTGGCCGCTCACGTGCTAGACGTTCAGTTACTGCAGTGCGGGCCAGCACACGTGCGACGGCAGCACAAAAAAAAATAAAAATACCGCGAGCAGAATGGAGGGACGAGTGTCAAATAGTACCGCATTTTTCAACAGAATTCGCACACAGACCGTCCCGCCAATGGGTCTTCTATGCAGAATGCCGAGTGCGTCGATGACCGGTGTCACGATCAACGTTATCCGTCTTGCGATCACGCAAGCACCAGCACCAATATACCGCTAATGATTAGTTCCATCCCAGTCGGGATTCCAGCGAGTCTCACTCGCAAAATAGCTATAAAATTCACACGGAAAACTGTGCAATCGCGGAGAATCCCTGGGTTATAACTAAACGTTCTAGATTTTCGTACTCCTTGCGATAACATTATGAACCCCGAACTTCGCTGTTTTCGACTTTTTGTCAGACTCAGTCACGCCCTTAATGTCGCAAACTCATTGCAAGTTCGTGCAAAGCACGTATGTTTAAATAGTCACGGCAGCGGGACATAGAGGCTAATGCCTCAGACTATGTAAGTTATACATAGGAATATTGACGTGAGAGAATTTCTGAAAGAATTAAAAAAATCAAATAACGCAAAGTATCGCGCGGTTTTGCCGCGGTTGGGTAGCATTTCGCCTAATCGCATTTCGCCTAATCCCACTTTGCCTAATCTTTTTTGATAGGCGGACCAACATCAACGACTTGCTTTGTCGTTTTTTGCTTCTTTGACAAGCTTTGTTTTGTCGTTCATCATTTTTCTGTACCATTTTTTTGGCCGACCGTAAGTAAGTATACGACGGGTGTCTTCTCATGTCGCCTAATCTCATTTCGCGTCGTATACTTACCCTAACCCTCACCCTAACCCTAACCCTAACTCTAGTTCGATTTTGGTTGGGGCTCTGCAGTAGACCCAACTGGGGGAGCGATTAGGCGAAATGCTACGTCACCTTTGCCGCGACATTTGGGTTTCAAGCAAAAAAACGTAAGAAAGTATAGTAGACTATCAAGTTCAATAGCGAACCGTTGGCGACAAATAAGCAACAAAATAAATCAGTCGTCACTAACGACGGACTACTGAAAACCACAAAAAGTATCGACTCTCGACCATCATGGAGTATAGGCCTAAGTTGTCGGGCCGCGGAGTTGTATTGTATATTACCCTCTGTTCGCTAATGGTATACGATCAATGCCTGACCGAACCTGGATGACATCTTTCCGACGTATCAAAATAGCTAGGCTAGTTGACGATGACGAACGGAGCCGCAACGGCGCGGCATGGCGACGGCTAACGGTCGATCGTCGCCGGTCAGGCACCCCAGCGGCGCGGGCTCTATACCGACCAACGGACGGCAACCCATTTATTCACCTGTCAGTGACGCTCAGCCGCTTACCGCTAATAAATTCACTCGTGAAAATAGACCGACAATGTCATCTATGCCTCCGTTGACGTAGCCCGGCCGTTTTGTGACAGTCACGTATACACGGTGATATTGTGGGTATACTGGGAACGGCTTTGGCTTTCTGCATCGGATCTGCGCGATCATAAGATGGCGTTGCGCAGTCGAACGATCGCTCGTTCGCGCAGCGATAAACTGACCGAAATACGAAATCAACGTGTCTATAGGGTTAGGTTTAGAGATAGTCCTAACCTATTATCGCACAGAGCGACCTTGTGATACGATGATCGCGAAACATATACACTGTATGCCGCGGTTTAAAGGTTCATGGGAAACCCATGTGAAAGTTACGGAGCGTCAACTGCCATATGGGATCACAGGATGTTATACCTGCCACCCGACACAGGTGAACGCGCCCCGCCTCAACTCCAGCCAGACAGCCGGTACGCGATTCACCTACCCAGGAGGGATCGAAGGCTGAGTTGACCTTGGTGTTGGTTATAATTTTATATACCTAGATGGTTTAGTTCAGTTGTCCGTAGATAGTCACACATCCAAGCAGTAACCACGTGATAGCGTTGCGACCGGGAGTCAAACCAACAACCTCGCAATCGCAAGTTCAACGTCTGCATCGTTACACTACCAAACCACCTATTAAAGCTGGTCCAATTTCGTCACGCTCTAAGAGACTTAACAGTCCCCGAGACGTCGCACAGTCAATGTGAGAGACAGCGCATCGGATGGCTTGCAGAACGTCGACGTTTCAACAATAACGACCCGGCCGGCCGTGCACGCTGTGTGCATAAATACACACCTCATCGTGACGGCGCTGCCGTTGCCTGCAGAAAAATCTACCACACGCATGCTCGCTGCTGCAGTGGACGTGGCTAATTATTACTGACTGCGGGGATGTCACCGTTCGTTGTCAGTCCGGCAGAGGCAATTCATCACAGACACACAGAGAGACAGACAGACGGACGGACAGACAGTGCTGAAGGGCAGTCGGTCAGCCAGACATCACACAGTATGCCGGTGACAGCTAGCGGTCAGACCCAGCCGCCGCCAGTCGTCACGAATCACTTTAGCACCATCGTCATTTTATCGAACGCAACTCGACACCGTCACACGTCAACGACTGCACAGCAGCGCCATAGATGTAAAAAAAAAGTTTTTTACGTTTCTTATTCTTGTCACGTTTTTTTACGTTCACAACGTTTAGTTTATTTTTTCAGCATATTTTTATTTTTGTAACAAACGTTCATTACAATTTCACCAATGACTTTGAGAAGCACTTGAAATTGAATAAAGTTCTCTCGGTCTCTCTCGCTTTAGTTCCAGCTATACTCCACCGACAGCATTGAGCATTAAGCAAATTCAGTAATTGAACAAATTAGGCCTAATGTTTTTTTCATTCAACGTTTTTAAATGTTTTTTTTCTGGAACGTTTTTACATCTATGCACAGCGCCATACTGCAAGTGTATACACCATTGCAACGCAGGCAGTTGCTCGACTTTGCGGTACCGCATGAGCTACCGTGTTCTCGAATTTCTATACCCCGGACATTTGATCTTCCACGAACCCAATCAAATCGTATTTAATTTTTAACATATCAGGAAAGCAAAATATACATTTGGTTACCGCAAACTTACGTAAATAATTGAAACAAAACTTTGACTCACCTACAATTTCAACGTCCAGCAGATAAAGCAGAAACCGAAGAAAAGCGCGAAAAATATACTAATAATTCGATAATTTGCTAAAACAATAAAGGCTGCCGGAGAAGACCTAAGCCCACCAATGACGTGACATTGTAGCAAATAATCAAAAGTGTGTTCAAATTAGCACTCAAACCAAAAAATAAGAGATATTCAACCCGAATGGGTTTACAGAAAGTTAATATTACGAGAGAAAGTGTACCGGAGTTTTCCGAGTGAATGTCGGAGTTTGACGACTTCGACGAAGCAGAAGAAGACTCGCTGGCTGACTGATGTTCATGCTGGGTGCCATCGGAGTTGCTAGGAACTTGGAGAAACTCAAAGTCCAAGTGACCGCACATCGTGTCCGAGTGGAGCGTGCATGTGTGCAGTACGATAAGGTAATCAGGGCACTTGCTGCACGGCAGGCAGCGTCTACCGACCAGACCGTAGTACTCGTCTTTGCCGCAGACAGGCTTAGCCTCCAGCGGCGTCACTCGCAGCAACACCGCCGCCACCAACAGCACCAACATCTGTGCAGAACACATCCGCAATGTCGTAAACGAAAACGAACAAAATCACAAATTATAAATCAAAATTTCAGAAAGATCCGTCCATAACTTTCGGAGTTATCTTGCTAACACACAAACAAACAGACAAACGAAGTCTGGCAAAAACATTACCTCCTTGGCGGAGGTAAAAATCTATCGAAATCACCGAACCAAAATCACAAACGATGTGTGACAAAATCATCAAGTAAACAACAACAAAAATCACGAAACGACGCAGGTATGAACCCAGGCATTTTATTGTTTGCAGACGGGACTTTCAAAACATGGCGTGTTAATTTTTATGAACAGCTGCACATTATTCATGCATGCGCTAACGGACATTATTTAGGCTGCAACGCCTCTTGTGTTTTGCTTGCGACAAAACCGAGCAACATTACGTGCAACTTTGACATACAATTCGTGATCGATGTGCAACTCTAGGTTTCCAGTTCCACCCTCGTTCTGCAAATTTTGACTTCAGCAAATGTTTATATGGTGTAGTTTTTAATGTGAAAACCACATCTCAACGCTACGGAGCGTCACCTGCCGTATGGGATCACACCGCCTTAACCGCTCTTCAGTGCAATGACGTCAGACGTCGCTATAGCAACAACGTCAACAGCAGGGGTTTCCTTGCATACACGTATTTTTTGTAAGGCTGCACAACGGGCTTCACGACAGTGATATTTTCATCAACTTGATTTTACTGCAGTCGAACTTGAAGTTGAACTAAAAAGAAATGTAAGAACTTGAACTGAACTGAAACTGAAATTAGAGTCTCTGCACTAAACTGAAAGTTAAAGTAGAGTAGTATCCCAAAGTTACATTTTTGAGTCTGAGCCACTTTGTAACAACTACTTTTTATGTTTTGATAAACATTTGGCTGGACTCAGTGATTGGTGTCTGTTCACTTGTTTGTGCCTTTACTTTGTGTGTCCGTGCACTATTTGCAAAATGGAGCATAAGCTAAGTGCAAAAAAGCTGCTTTAAAGATTAACCATTATTGTCAAAATGTATACGCTGAAGTTGAACTTGAAGTAGATCTTGAACTGCAATGGCAAGACATGAACTGAATTGAATTTGAACTGAAACTGTTTGTCCGAAGTAAAATATCACTGCTTTACGATAAATTTTATGAAGACAACAAAAATTAAGAACCAAAATCAGATAGTTACCATTGCCATTAGGCTATCACAACTGTTACTGTAAATACTCTGCATATAGCCAATAACTAAAAAAGTTTTGATTCGATTAAATCTTTATTACGTAGCAAGCGCATTCTCTCGCACTTGCCAAACCGCGTATACGTGTACAGTCACCACAGTGTACACGGTATAGGGTCTACGGTCTAGATACGTCCATTATGAACTGTCATAATGCGCTGTCACTGACTGGTCGTAAAAATGACAAATGTATACGAATATAAGAGTAATATACAGTAAAGCACTGAAGAGCTATCTTCAGACAGCGTTACCAAAGGCTGCCAAAGCAATACCAGCTTACGCGCTAGTGACTGATAAAGTCGCACGGCATTAAAATTTCTGGCCGACGACACAGTGGGTTTTCGCAGGATTATAAGCCAAAACACAGAGCATTTTCACATGATAAGCTTGGATGTAAGGACAGACAACAAACCTGGCCTAAAAATTGAGGTTGGGTCTCATTTCGCCTAATCTCATTTCGCCTAACCCTAACCCTGAACGAAATGAGATTAGGCGAAATGAGACAACACCAAAATTGAAGCCTGCTGCTAGCTAGCTGAGATCGACAGCATTAATTTTATCAATTTTATGCACACATTAAAGTTATGTACAACGCGAGAACCAATCAGAAATATAGAATCAGTCCTGCAGCGTACATGACTGGCTATGATCGCTCCTGTTTGTCGCAATTTTTTTAATCGATTTCACCGTTTGGGGCCCGAAAACTATCAGATTTAGAGGTCAAAAACTCAAAATCCGACAATTTTCCCATTTTCCCCCGAAAGTGCATTTCAGCGGAAAGTTCACAACCGCCCGTAGCACGAGTAATACTCCCTGCATGAAAAAACTCCGGGATGGTGGCATGGTGACCAAGCATGCAAGTGGACGTGACGGGCATTCATTTGGCAACAATTATCCAGTCTTTACGACGCACGGACGGCCCGTGAGAAACTGCCGACAGGCTTTCGGTCCATCTCGGAAATTACGCGGCGCGTGTACGCTGCGCGGGTCCGACAAATATTTACCCTTCAGCGGAGCGGGGACTGACAATAGCGTCTTAGCATTACAACATCATGCCATGCCCCCCCCCGCAGCGTGACCGTCCGGCCATTCTCACGACATTGAGACATCTCCCGGCTTGTCTTTGAACGCGCTCTCGACAACAGAATCGCAACTCCCGCTGAGCAAACTTTTATGCAGCGGTCGATTTAATGGTGCTAGACTGGTTGCCGTTTCAGTGGTCGTCGTCTTTTGGTTTATATCCATCCACCGGTCAAATCGTTTCCCAGTGATTTCAAGTGTAAGCCTATTGTATTTGGGCGACTAGCGACCGCACTCCTCACAATAGTGCTTCAGTGCGAGCCTAATTTGTCGTAAAATCACCATTAGACCGGCAGTGATGTGCTAAGCAATCCGACAAAAATAGACTGAGAGTAACTATACTTAGTCGTTAGGCGAAGGCACTTAGCGAACCCATTCCTAACGCCGCACGTGCATAAGCAAACGCACTGGATACGTTTCAATCGACGCACTCGAGGACCGCATCATTAAAATTCGTATGCAATTAACGCCGATGTCGTTCATAGTACGTCGGTCGTGTTTGCTCAAAGTCTAACAAGCTTGGAAGCACGCTCGTTGCTTTTCTATACCCGCTAGCGGTGTTTCCAAAGTTCAACGACCATACTTGCTTTGTTAAACTGCAACAGTAATAGCATCCATAAATGTACACCGTGGTCCCTAAACGTACCACTTTTATTTTTTGAATAGCTCCAAGAAAACATTGGCCGATTTTAATAATTGTTGGCATGCAACATGAAGAAGAAGCATCTGGGGGATTGCCCGATGCCATGGCGAGCGCGGTAGCGCGAGCCTGTAACGGGGTCTGAAGGCGAAGCCCACAACGAAGTCCAGAGGCAGAAGCACTGCAGAAGCTGAAGCACTTTTGGCTTTTGGACGTTCGATGGAAGCCTCAAATTTGCCACTTTTCTAAAATTTGAGAACGCAAAAAATCAGATATTTGTGTTATTTTTGCAAGAAATCATGGGTAGCTACGAAACTGGAGGGGGTGGAGCAAAACTGGGGTGCTGTGCCCCCCGGTTCGGGCCTAAAACCGCCACTGCTCATTGGTTGAAACGGAGCTTAATAAGTTATAACAAAAACAATATATATAAAGGTTATAATTTGAAAAATTTGTTACAACTTATTATACTGCAGTGCAGTTTTTCAGTCCAAAACATCCAGTTGAATGCAAAACGTTTAGGTCATCCTCGTATTCTGGCGAATTCAACTGAACTATTTTTTCCCACCCGCCTTTGCTAATGGACTGTCCCCGCGCCATGGTCATAAGCTAAACTCGACACCATTACGACATTCGTACCGTTTGAGATCGTATCTTCTAATTTTATCGTACTTGCAAAGTTGTGACCGCCGCTTTATAGTCCAACGCACAAAACGTTCTCAAAAGACTTAGGCCTATTTGACGCATGACAAAGTTCCAGCTCATTCCGCCAACTTTCAATAGGTTTTTGCCACTTTTTGCGCACGATATCTTTTAAACTGTTGTAGCTTAACTGTACCATATACAAGCAGTTCGTCGTCTGCAATAAAAACCTGTATATATATTAAGGTCAGGATAAACGTTAAACACAGGATGAGGGATTGGGTTACGTTCAAGATCAGCGTTAGGGCTAAGGTATGGGCTGGTGAGCATTAGTGTTAGTAACGCTATTTTGCGTAAAAACAACAGACGCACCGGAGCCATATCTGTTACGTTTAGGGCAGGTAATTTTCGGTTTTGAGTAAAGGAAATGATGAAAATTGGGTTAGAGACAGTGATGGGGTATGGACTAATGTTATGGGTTTGATTTGGTAAGAGTCACATACGTTACTAGACGCAGATGCACCTAGACGCACCAGACGCATTTTACCCACACCCCGATCTCCATCCATTTCGTCGCAGTTCACTCTTAAATTGTGCGCTGCAACCAAAAATCGCCAAAAATACTAAAAGCCCCGATTTGGAGGGTTCAAGATCGTTCAAGGTCATCGATGCTAAGCTCGCCACCAATGCTTGTTACGATAAGCATCATGTCTGTAGCCTACCTATTATTCTACCGGACCGGACCGTCCAGTAGAACGGACCGTCTCTTCGAGAGTGTGCCCTGTTTCACGCCTTCGTTCGAGGGAAACCCTTTAACCACCAGCGTGAAATTTTGTCACGAAATACTAGAAAACTTAAGCTATCATACGGTAAAAACCCGAAATTTCCATCTCACCTGGGCTTTAATCGGTACCGGGTTGTGACAGACGGAGAAACGAACAGATGAACACCAGAACAAAATTACCATAGCTAATACGCGCTATAGCTGTCAAGCGTGAAAAAAAAACGAAAAACAACAAGTGTCAACGACACATCATTACCTAGCAAAAGACCCGTTGTATTAACTCCAGCCACGCAGAGTAAAATTAAAATTAAGTCTAAAAGAAACTTTGATAATATTATTCTACGGGACCATAGCTGAGGCCGTAGTTACACGTAAGCCTAATAATTTAATCTGCACAAGTTGTGCACAAGTTGTGCAGATTATTAGGCTTACCTGTGACCACAGTCTCAGCTACGGTACGGTAGAATAATATTATCAAAGTTAGCACAAGTGTTTTAATTTACGCATAGTCATGGCCCATCTGCAACGTGATAATTCACGGCAAACTATTAGTCGATTAATAGTTTTCGATCTTGACTTCAACACGTGTTCAAGACGCTTGAAACGTGGCGCAAGATTAACTACACAAATGCCGCGCAACATTTTCGCTTTACATGCAAAAGTTTGGCCGACAAGCAGGCAGAACTCTACTCACAATGTCTTGACCGAGTGACATGCAGCGATCGTCAAACAGAGCACGATAGTTATAACTTGTAGAGCAACACAAGCTATCGCAACTCACTGCTGACTGAAGTATTTTACATGTGCTCATCGAACATGTTCGGGCGGCCCGATGAATGACGTCACTGTCAGCCAATCAGCGCGTTGCTGACCTCAGATACAGCCTGTAGCCCAGCGCGACGTCGTCGCTGCAGCTGGTGATGTACGCACTGCTCGGTATTCGAATCGATTCGTTATTGTGAAGAATCTTAATGATACGATTCGCTGTTTTCCTGCCAGAAAACATAGCATATAAACTATTTAAACTCTGTCAGTATTTTGTATCTTCATTTTTTTCTCACTGCCTTTTATGAGTTTTCATATATTATACCGTCTATCTATTCTTTCTTTCAAGCTACACAAAGTTAATTATATGGCAAATGGCAACAAAAATCACACAAACTCCCACCGTACGTAAGTTAGTAAATAAGTACAGGAAATCTGAGCTAATGCTCATGAGACGCGCCAGAGCCCATGGCAGTTCCTGTTCGCATGTAATCTTGGTCTGTCTCCATCCATTTCGTCGAAATTCGCTCTTTTGCAGCTACAAATTGCCAAAAAATCACTTTAAAATTATATTTTTGGGGTTCAAGGTCATTCAAGGTCATCAATGTTGTTTTAAAAAATCTTGTTCGTTGGTGTCAAATATTCGAAGTTTTTCAGTTGCAGTTACAAAAACGGGCAAAGCGATCGAATTTACGTGTCTGCGGGGATAGTTGGTCTTTCACATGTTCGAGCAAGACAGTGCTCTATCACACCAAGCTTGCAAGCTGTTGAGTTTTTGGATCACAAGACTCCCGATTTCATGTTTCCATGTTGCTCAGCGCTAACACGATAAGCATTTTTCATTAGCGAACCAGATTAAGTTCACTATCGAAGCAGGTAGCGACTGACAGCACCAGTTGAGACTAGCAAGTTTATACCTGTGACACATTATGACGTCAGCGTTACATCGCGACTAGCAAAGAATATTTAATCAACTGCCATATTTTGTTCAAATATTTCGAATTAGTATTTCTTCAGCTACAACTGGTAAAAGTTTCATATAAATTGCTCATAATTTGAGTAAATTATGAAAAAAACAAAAAGGGGTCCTTTTTATGAAACACCGTGTAGTCCAATACTTTAACTACATAATTATGATCGGATAGTTCTTTTTTGATTGCGCATCTCCAGAGTTATAAGTATGCGTGACATATCAGCTCTAGCGGACTGACTCGAGTCGAGTAGGCGTGACTGATGAAGATAATTGAGTATCCGATGTTAGGGCACCTGCTGCACACGCCCCTCTCCTCTGTATGCTGGCTGCTATGTGTCTAATCACTGGCAATACTGCTCTTATTATCAGCTCACATTCGTAATGTCCACATCGTTATCGCCAGTGTCTACTCAGCAATAGCTTTGTGTGAGCGTGAAGACATTTGTCAGTCTCCTCCAGCAGGAGAGGAAGAACACTTACTTACTTACTTCCTCATTACTATGGTGACGGTCTGTGTAACTTAAGTGACAAACCAAAGAAAAAGCGATGGACAGTTACGTACGTCCCGTTCCGTCACTAACCGGTCATCGACGTGAGGATAGTTGATGTTATTTTTAACGTCACGCTAACGCAACAAGCGAGCATTTGTCTAAAACCATGGCAATTAGCAAAGGCTGCACGTAAAATATTTGCAAATGTTTCGTGAGAACCACAGCCAAAAAGCGCTTTAACAAACATAATCTAGTAGCAGCTTCATCGTTCTAATTTCTCCTGCGCAATAGTGCGTGGTGACTTGCACACTGCAGCGTATACAGGGTGGCCCAAAAAAGTAAACCATTGCACTTTTGACCATATCTTCACTAAATATCGACCAATTTTCACAACTTTTTCACTAGTAGACTCTGTAAAGAATCTGCTACTCAATTGCATGCACATCACAATTATTGTGTCGCTACAGATCGGCAGCAAATCTAATATTATTTTTAAAATATTTAACCGAAATGTTAAATATGAGTTATACTAAGTGTAAAAAACAATGGAGGACATGTTAAACATCTTTTCAAATAATTTGAACTATATTTTTGTATAAATTTTCAATGTACGTTAATGCTGGTTGGCAGCTGCAATTTTGCTCAGTTAACTGCATGAGCACTGCATTTCGGTCGTGCGGTCCTACAAGCTGTAAACTATTTTGCTGAAAGATGAAAATTTACTCTGTAGCTATAATGTGTGTTCAGTACAATGCTGTACGGTTGTGAAACATGGACAGTTACAAAACGCTGCGAAAGCCGAATCCTGTCCTTTGAGAGAAAATGCTACCGGAAGATTCTGAGGATAGGATGGAC
>Ga0056128_1002416_pt1 | contig 22101 bp, 14 predicted proteins | sample WorMetLIZISLAND2_FD_71113 | JGI IMG/M metagenome (GOLD analysis project Ga0056128, IMG submission 71113) | Marine gutless worms symbiont microbial communities from Max Planck institute for Marine Microbiology, Germany - Olavius geniculatus... ... | reverse complement strand
CTTTTAGGCCTTGTCTGCTATGATAATGCGCTATATAAATGTTCTGTTAATAATAATTAATAATAATAATTGTGTTGAAGGTGCGGCATGTGGAGCGATGTCATTGCAAGTTCGTCTGGTGCTGCGAAGTCAAGTGTAAAACGTGCGAAACGGTCTTTGATCAGCACGTCTGCAACTAGACTCTACGAGACTTAAGCGGGGTTTCCACCCGATGCAACACACGCAATGCAACTGACGTAACTGCCGCAATAAGACGCAACGCAATGAACGCAAATGACGGAACGGACGCAACGACCGATGAGGCAAACGACCGTCTCCTTTGACACTCCGTCGTTTACAATTATTATTATTAAATTTTTGGGTGCCTGTTTGTTAGTATGAAGTGTTAATTGTGATTAATTTTTGTTTATTAAATAGCAGGCGATTAGAATTCATGTTGTTGCGCGGTGGCATTTAATTGCGAAAGCAGACGACGAGCAGCCAGACGGGGTGAGAGGATTGCGGATAACAACCGTTGCCCCAACTACGTCAGCTGCATGTGTTGCGTACTTTTCTTGTGTTTGTTATGGACGTTCTTGCGTACTTTCTTGCGTATGTTGCGTGCACGGTCAACACTAAACGTCAGTTCGACAAACCAGTCATTTAGGCGTACAAAAGTTTCGTGCTTCCGGCTGCCGTCCGTCCATAGAAGAAACTTCCGGCCCTAAATATTTTGTTGGATCTAAAAATATTGATTCGATTTTTAGTTTGCTTTAAAGTTTTGTTGGAAAAGAAACTCTTTGCAGTCCGTTAAGCTGCAGTCGTATCTTTTCTACAGTTCTCGGGGATATGCTGTCAGTGTGCCAACTGTTGTTTTTACGCACGATAGCAGAATGCTTCGCGCGTTTTAGCCATGGCCTTGGCGTCTGTCTGTCTGTCACACTGCTGTATTGTATCGCAACGGTGCAACCTAAGATTATGAAATCTTAATTATGAGCTGCAACAAAGACTGTAGTTTATCGTGACAAAATTTCGTGGCCCTAAGTGAGGGAACTCCCTTCGAACTAAGGCGTCAAAGAGGGGTACCCCCTAAAAGACGTTATTTTGCCAGTATTGGCTCGTATAGTGTGAAAACGGTTGCAGATAGCTACGGACATGCTGCTTATCATAACAAGCACTGGTGACAGGCTTTTTAGATTTATCAACAACAATGACCTTTAACGACCTTGAACCCCCAAAAGAGGGGTTTTAGTGATTTTTTTGCAATTTTTGGCTGCAGCGCACATTTCAAGAGTAAATGCAAAGAAATGCTGAAGATAAACCAAGACAATCTGCGTATGAAAATTTCAGCATTAAACGCAAATTTTAGCAGTCTAAGTGCCGATCCCTAGGTTCAGGGAGGTCTGCTCACGCTAGCGTCAAAGAAGGGTACCCTTCTAAAAAGTGGTTATTTCACTGATATTGACTCGTCTAGCATTTTATGTTAATGGTCAATTATAAACCATTTGCTTTCCACGGCCATGAAGACACTGAACCTTAAATATTTTGAGTTCACGATTTTGATCTTTAGGGATCACGTGACGTCATCAGAACGTGACCATCCGACTCGGCGACTGCACTTTCCTATTGATGGTCAATGATAACCATGCGTCTATCTTGCACGGATACGGAGATACGGGGCTTCAAAGATTTTGGGGTCACGAGTTTGACCTTTTGGGGTCACGTGATGTCATTGGTCACGTGATCATTGGACTCGGCATATGTAGTTTCCTATTGGTGGTCCATTAGAACCATGCGTCTATCTTTCACAATTACGGAGATATAAAGCCTCAAAGTTGCATTTGCCCATGTTAAAGGCCAAAAATTCACTGCGCATGCTCCGTGTCACGTGACCTGAAGACAGGGGGTCTAAAATGACCACATATTTGGAATTCCCGAGGCCATATTGCCTATTCACTATACAACTTTTATGAGCCTACGATGACGATTAGGGGCCGTTTATAGGTGAAATGTTTATACAGGAGCGTTTTTGGCAGAAAATTTTAGTCCGTTTTTGGGCCCAATTTTCGACTTTGGGGGGATTTTTCAACTTCGAATTTCGGTTCCTGAAAAGGTTTGACTTTTGCGTGAGGCCGCGTTGTCCGAGCCATCGCGCGTGAAAATCCGCCGGGCAGTCTGACCTGTAGGTCGGTCAACAAAATAAAGTATATATATACTAGAAAAAATTTCGTTATATTTCACCTATTTGCTGAGAAGCTTCCAATACACTGATTTGCACGAAATTTTGCACAGGGGGGTCGTCTCGCGGACGTAATCATTTGTTTCAAATTTTATGTCGATCGGTTGAGGGGTTTCGGATCTGCGCGGGGTCGAATTTTGCCATTCTCCATTGACTTAGCCGGTCGCCATTAACACAGGGCTGCGCTACCGCGCACCTGTGACAAGCACTAATGACGAGCTTAATATGGAGGTGTCAACATCGATGACCTTGAATGACTTTGAGCCGCCAAAATAGAAGTTGTTAGGGCTGCGATACACGTTTTAAAAGTGAATTGCGCCGAAGTGGCTGGAGATAGACCTGAACAACCTGCGTATGAAATTTTGGCATAGAACGTACATTTTTAACAATTTCAGTTTTGAGCTCTTAAATTCAAGAAGTCTTCCGAACGCAGGCTTCAAATTTGAGTAGGCCCTACTTCTTCAAGACACATTATTATTTTATTGCTGTACACTGATTGCCAAGATGGCTATCGCGCGTCACGTGAGCTTTGCCCAAATTACTTGTTTTGTAAGTTGTTAGTTTACGACATGTCGTGAAATAAGCTTAGTAATTTTAAAAAATATTCCTCGCCCCGTCTCTACTTTTTCGCTAAACTGCAACCAACGAGAAGCAAGGGAAATTTTGCATGCTTTACCGTCAACGCTTACTGCAGACTTAGTTGCCGCATTTTATTTTGTACATTTTTTTGCGAAAAAAATCTCGCAATTTGACAGCGCGCGGTCGTTCGTCGTTGCAGATGTTGACATTGAGTTGTTATACTGCAAAGTGTCTGATGCGACAGCGTAACGCAATGGAGTGGATGTCAAGTTACTGAAGTGGTTCGAACTTTTGCCGCGCGACGTCGGCACTGAGGGAGGCACTGAGGGCACGTGCCCCCCAGCAGTTTAATCAGTTGCTCAAAGTAGTGCCAAAATGCAGCAAAAAAATTGCAATTTCACACAAAACAAAATCTGATAAATTTCTGGGGCGAAGCACAGCTCCCTCCCCCGACCCTTCCGCTGGTGGGGATGGTGTCCCCTCCCCACACCTCATGCACCCATTAATTAAGTGTCTTCCTACATCCAGATCCTGGCTACGCCACTGATTAAAGTGCGGTATACAGAATCAAACCACACTCAACTCGCACTGGCACTAGTCCGGGATGCAGACCTCCCCCCCAAATTGTTTTCACAACTTTCGGCTGCAGTCGTGCGTCGTGAAGCAAAGAACGGTGTGGTCTGTGCGATTTGAGCGCGGTTTGAGTACGGTACCGCACTGTCTGGAGAAACCCCATGAAATCCGTCTACTTTCCACTGTGGAAAATAAAACACGCTCCCACCCTATAGCCAGGATGAATGTCCAACGTGTGCCATCGTTCCCATGGGCGGGGCTAGGAATCTGAAGCTAGGGGGCAGGGTGGGGGCAATAATTTATTGTGGGTGGGCCAAATAGACCTTAGGCCTATTTCTGTTGTTGTGTGCATCTAAAAGATGCAGCGGGGTCCTGGGGCAAAAGCCATGTCTAGCCAGGGGCTTCAAGTGGGCGACGCCCCCCTGAAGCTGCACAATTTTAGCTTTTGGACATGCAATGGAAGCCGCAAATTTGCCTGCTTTTTGATATTGAAAACGCAAAAAAATCACAGATATCTGGGTTGTTCTGCAAAAATAACGTTTTATATAAGTAACACCTTGGCATGCGTATGGTTACGAGAGGGCACACCATCAATTTTTTTTTTTGGGGGGGGAGCTGAATGGCAGAGGCAACGGCACGAAGGGCAACTGTTCTCTCCCTGTCACCTCTCCCCCCTTGGCGTCGCCCATGATCGTTCAGCAGAAGTGTTTTGTGTAGCCAAAATGCGCTGTATTCATTTCATCAAACCCAACTGGAGGTGCTCGCAACGCTCCTTTAGACTTCCTAAGACAACCCATACCATGTCCTACCTTAACTCCACTCGACGCCTGCATTGTTCTGTTCTCAGCGCGGTTTCCCCTAGAAAGCCTGTTAAATGGCGAGGCTGATTGTGACGTCATCAGCAACATTGGCAGCCACATCACGTCGCGGCGTGTTGGGCGCAACAGCATCAGAAGCCGAACGACGTACAGTAAGTTATTATACAGCAAGTTTAAGCCGCGTTCACATCCACACAGACATGAGCCGTAAGCTCGCTATATAAATTATTTACTTACTTACTCACTCAACGCAGTAACACATTAGGCCTAATCTATTAATAAATGCAACAGCTGAGCCAGCTACATAAAATCAAAAAGATATCCGACTATAAAACTATTGCCTATGCAGATTATCTACCATTAGACTACCGTATGCCAAAAAATGCTGTAGACTGTACATACAGAACAGAGTGAAGATCGATAAACTGCTGGATAAAGTTAAAAGTTTAAGCATGTTGCGTGTGACAAATTAACTGAGTTACCATGCATCAAAGTTGTTTTGCACAGTAGCCTAACTTCTCTTTTTAACTGCCTCTGTCTAAAGTTCATAATAGTGACGTGTTGCCTGCATGATTTAGGTAGCAGTTTGCGACAACTTGGCTGAGTGGCGGCTGAATTACACGTACGGATGAGTACGACTCTACGAGCCGCCAGTCGCTGAGACATCAAGCAGCATCGGCGCTTATCATAGCCCGTACGCCTGCATCAGCATCCACGATTTCAACAACAGAGAAACTGCAGCCGACTGCCGGACGGCGTCGTCCCGGGGGCCCAATTCACAGAAAATCTTACATTAATCTTAAGACATTTTCCGTAGGCCTTCTAACATGCGGAACACTTACGACAAATCTTAAGACCGTACGTCTGAAAACAAAGTCCTCCAATTTTCGACGGACAAATCTTACGATCGATATCTTCGGAGACAAATTCTGTGAATTTACCAGATTGAGAGTCATGTGTCGTAAGATGATCGTTCGTAAGACAACTTTCGTCTTACGGCGGTCTTAAGACATATCTTAACTAAATCTTGATGATAACAACGTCAGCGAATCGGGCCCCCTGCAGTGTAATTTTCTAGCATGATTCTGATCGATGCATGAAGAGCAGCCGTGATGCCGTTTCTGTGTCGATCAGCACTTCTGACGCTGTGCGCTCTGCTGACGGTATTTTTCGCCAGCTTATTAATACTGCTCGCCATCATCTATTTCCAGTCATCATCCCATGCTAAAACAGGTAGCACCACGGACTGTCAGCCACGGCCATCGGTTATAGACTTCGCGCTGCCTCTGTGGCAAATACCGCTCGACTTTCTGGACTTCGAAATGCTAGGACACAGGTACGCCGAGCACGACTGCTGCGACTAGGAAGCGCTACGAATCACACAAGCGTGACGTTTTGTGACTCTATCCAGGTCTCGTGACGGTGGCTGTTTATTACTAGCACTGCTGCTGCTGCTTAAAATACAGAATTTACTACTTGAAATCAACTACAGCCGAAGTATTGTGAAGTAAAATTAATGAAATCATTCCAAGTACGTTAATAATGCCAAATTTAACCTATAATGCCGTGCTTAATTTACGAGAAAAAAAAACGCCAAAAGAGTACAGGCGAAATGTAATTTAAGCTACAATATTGTTTCAAAATTTCAGACTAAAAACAAAACGTCAGTTAAACACAATACTGTAAAAATCGACTAAGATACATAGGCATATTTTATCGTCAACAAGTAATTTCAAAGATTTAAGACTTAGTACTTTCTGTGAACAGAATTTAGTAAAATCAAAATGTTCGGCAAGGATTACTGCCAATGAATAAAAATTGTGTAAACAACGAAGTAATTGTTACTTGCTAAATAGATGCAACTTTAACATGACACATGGCATTGCTGAAAACACAGTGCTAACAAATAGGTTCATCTTTACCTACAGTGTCCGGAAAAAAGTAATCCCTTAGACATCATACAATAGAAATGTCAAATCTGAACAAAATTTTGTAGGCTTAATTCCCAATTAATTGCTAAAACGGGCACCAAATTTCGTTAAAAACATTATTTATTAGTGAAATTATTAATTGTTGAATATCGATAGCAAATATAGGCCTTACCAATACGGTGTTACATAAGTAAACTCTTTTGTTAGTGTATATTTGCCTAACTCCAACAAGCAACATCTGACTCCGGTAGAAGTCTACGTCAACAATGCACCATCTATTGGCAATCAAAGTGTCCATTTATTAATTAAATTTCATTTAAATCTGCCAAAGCAAACAATAGTTACAGCGGCTTTTGTGAAGTCACCCAAAGCACTTCAGTTTTCAGGTTCTTGTGTCTGAAGTCATCTACAAAGAGAAACTGTGTTTAGGGTGACTTTCCAAAAGTTGCTGTAGCTATTGTTTGCGCTGGCAGATTTGCCTACAATTTGGCGTTTTAATTGCCAATAATGCAGCGTCGATGCAGACATTTTGCCAGAACCACATGTTGTTTGTTGGACTTACGCAAAAATTTACAGTAACTGAGGCGTTTACTTATATAACGCCATATTGGTAACAAAGATATTTTGTTATCGATATTCAGCAATTAATAACTCCACTATTAGATAATATTTTTCAACTAAATTTGGTGATCTCTTTAGCAGTTTATTGGGAATTAAGTCTATAAAACTTTATTCAGATTCGTTCAGATTTGACATTTCTATTGTGTGATTTCTAGGGGGTTACTTTTTTCCGAACACGACGTATTACAAAGCTGCTCTGTTTATGAAACGCTTGCTAAGTTTCCAGTATAAAAACTGCGGACAAGCTGTTGTTGTGTTGAACTGACCCTATCAATAGTACGAATAGTACGAGGGGACAGGACACTGTGAGGCAATGTTTAATTTTATTATGGTGAAATGGCGATTGGTTCTGTTCTTGAAGACTTTGTGTCTCACTTATACTGTACCCATGCATAAACCATAGTAACAGCAACTTTTCAAAGTCGCCGACACCGTTGACAACTTCATTAGCAGACGTCAAAGGTTTTTTACAGACAAATACAAAGTAAAAAAAATGAGAAAACAACATACAAATTCTAGTACACAAGACATACACATCGTTGAAATGGCTATTTGGCAGAAAAACGAAGTTGTTCAACCGATTTGCCGCGACTGTCTCAATCAGATGTGAGAAGTTTTACTGACACAAATACGAGACAATAAAACATAAATTCTCTCATTTGTGAGACTCCAGCACTGTCGAATTTATTGTCCAGTTTTTCAACGTAATCATTGCACTTCACTATTTTCATTTAATAATACAACTTTAGGAAGTCTGAAAATGAGAGATTGGTCTTTTGTTGGTGAAGGCAGGACCCATAGGTTGTGACTACTTCAAACACAGCGAACAGACAGTCAGTATCATATGCATGATTTTGTCAACAGGGAAGCCTTTCCTCTCATTTCCCAGGAGTCCACAAAGTTGGAGATCCGGGAGAAAAAAGAGTAATACGCTGGGAAAATTTTTAAAACCACCTGCATCGCAATCGCCGTCACAAAACTGCCACGGTCGGAAAAATGCTACGTGTCGTCGAGTCAGTCGAATAATTTTAGCATCAAAGGTAAACGCTTCAAGCCTTCGTCGTCGGGGTCTAGGTCTACATTCATGGATTGGATGGCCAAAGTACTGCACAAGCTAAGGACAGATATGAGACAAGGTGGGCACAGCCAGAAATGCTTTTACAGTGCAAAACCAACGCTCAATATTGCACCTTCTAATACTCTTAGCAATTTGACAGAGACATTCATATTCTGATGAAAATGCTTATACTGCACGCTCCAAATTTTGGGCTGTTGGAAAATCTTTGTCAGAAAACCTTTGTCCAAAAATGCAAAATTTGGGGGTAAAAACACCATTTTAGAGAAATTCTGTAGCAAAAATTTTAAATTTCTGAGCACCCATAATCTTCTCTGTCATAAATTTGCAGCTGTCTGTCGAAATTCCGTCCGAAATTTGGAATGTCTCTCAGAAAATTGCAACTTCCTGCCCTGCCTATGTTTTTAACCCGCAACGATGCTGGCAGTAGCTACAGAACTGTACTCAGCTAAGCTCCGATTAGATCACGAGCTGTCTTGTAAAGGTCAGACTAGACCAGCTGTCTGAGAAGCTAGAGTCAGATTAGATCATCAGTTAAATCTCAGCTGTCTTGCTTGTGTCGTTTCCAGAACCTTCGTACGTCGTCGTGGCCGGCGCGGGTCACAACGAGAACACGTTTCACCGGGTTGTCCCACACCAGAACACCAGACTCCTAGGTACACAGACCACCCACAGAGACTATATACAACCAGCCAATCACAGGACAGCTAGACCCCATCCTCAGACCACCCACGGACCTAAAATAAACACTAACGAGACCACCCAGAGCACCAGCCAATCACAGCACAGCTGGATACTATACATCAGACACAACACTAAGATCGGTGTTTAAGGGCATGTAGTGTACAGCTCATTTTGAAACCACAAAGCATCAACTGCCATATGAGATCACATAGTGTTACCTGCCATCTGATATAGGTGAACGTGCCGCACCTTAATCCTAGCCAAGCAGGCTGGTACTCAATTTACTTACCCCTAAGGGATGGAAGGCTGAGTTGACCGTGGACAGAGCATCGGAAAACATATACTTTAGCACAGTCTCACAGCAGGTCAAAATCTTTCTGGCACACGAACTGGCTGTACAGCATGCTTGCTTGATTTACGTACCCCTGAGGGATAAAAGGCCGAGTTGAGGACACTTACTTTGGCGTGGTCTCGTAGTAGGTCGAAGTCTTTCTGACACAAAAACTGGCTGTAGAGGACTCCGTCGGCGAACCTGAAGCGATCTCGCTCCAACTCCCACAACCTGATCTGATCAGTCACTGTCGATGGGATCACCGGCTTCTGTAATGACAGTGACAGTATACATGGTGTCCCAAAAAAACTTCACCCCTTTTATGTTTGTTATAACTCAGTCAGTTGTCAACCAATTTTGGCAATTCTTGGTAGAAACATACCCCCAAAAATTTGAAACAAATACGATCATGGTCTCACTGAAAACACAAAGAAGTGTAGACAAAGAAGATTATGTAGCCATCAAGCACTGCTCAAGTTCACACTTTGATAAACAATTTTAAAAAATAGATCAAATACTTTTCTAATTTTGAATATCTTCATCCATTCTGGAGATATTTGCCGTCAAAATTTGAAGTTATCCAAAATTGGAAAAATTTTGCATGTTTTTGACCCCAAAAATTTTTTGGGGAGGGCTCCTAAAATTTTGGGCTGGGATTATTAAACCAAAGACACTTCGGATCATGTGTCAAAATTTTGTGGCAATCCGCTGACGGAGCTTGCAGATCTCTTGGCTAAAAAAAGAGACAAAAAATGCCAGCAAAATATAAGTCCGCCCTGAAAACCATCACTTCTGGGCAGATTAGTAAAGTTTTTGAGCTAAAAACTTCACTGACAAATTTTATGATAAAGATTAGAATGTCAAATTGTCAAAATTTAAACAAACCTCTAAAGATGCTGCGAGATTCCGATTCAGTGACAAAAAGAACAGGATGCGGCCGATGTCGCAGTGTGCAGTCAGATGCATCGCTAGTTATTTTTTCAAGGTACAGTAATAACATATAAAATGAGAGGTGAATTGAGCCATCTTAGTTTCAAATTTGCTAACGCTGGGGGTATGATTCTGCCAAAACTTAGCAAAATCAAATGAAATCTGACAAAGATATCACAAAAATAAAAAAGGGTGACGTTTTCCAGATACGCCGTACATAAAATAATATATGCAAAAATGTTCACAAGAACCATAAGTTCTACTAGCTATAGCGGGCTGGGAATAAAATACTTCACGAAAAATTGTTAAGTGAAATAATAAAAGAAACCATCTCCAGTGTGTATGACATTGTGATGAAGCTAATGGGAAGTAAGGTTGGTGTTGTGTTTAGCTATAGCGGCAAAGAAGTCAGCTTACCCGTCGAAGCATTTCCACATGAGCGTTGGCCCTCAAATAGTCGAGTATCTGTGCACCAGCCAAGACACCGTTCACCATTCACAACTGCTGGCCCTAATACTACTAGAAAGCAGTCATAGCCCGCAGGTACCTCCGCCAAGGCAATGTTATTCGCCAGGTGGCGTCACCATATTCACTTTGCCAGCAATTCCCTTATGCCCCCTTTAATGCAATGGTAACAAAAATTTCAAAGTGATCCAGAATCCAGGATTCTTGCCAGATCACCCCCAAAATTGAATCACTGGTAGTTTGGGTCATGCCCGACATACCCTCAAAATTTCAGAAAGATCCGTCCATAAGTTTTTGAGTTATCTTGCTAACAGACAAACAGACAAACAAAAACCAGCAAAAACATTACCTCCTTGGCGGAGGTAAATATACCGGTTGTGTTAGGCTGCAGGACGTTTTGACCACTAGTTGATAAGGTCGCATGACAAAAGAATATCAAGGCCTATAATTTGGGTTAGTGGCGTGGCATAGCGCTAACGTGTTTCATCCGATAACGAAGTTACTCTACGCTGGGCTGGGTTAATACTTTGATGGGTGACTGCCTGCTGTGGGCATTTCGGTATGTAATCAGTTGCCTAGGTCAACTAAGCTTTTCATCCCTCCAGGGTAGGTAAATCGAGTACCAGCCTATCTGGCTGGGGTTAAGGTGGGGCGCATTCACCTCTGGCTGGTAGCAGGTAACACTGTGCGATCACATACGGCAGGTGACGCTCTGTAGCTCTGAGATGGGCTTCCCATTAAGAGCTATATCACCAACTTTAACTTTAAACCTTTATGATGTGGTGTCCCGTAAGAAAAATGCCTAATTAATAAACATGTAGGTATAAGTCACTAAGTTCTGGTGTTCCTGCATTATAGCATTGATGACTGTCTGGAGGATAACGGGGAAGATTATTAGAACTGCCATTATCATTACATAAGCACAATTATAATTGGCAGTTCTTACAATTTTAGGTTTGGGTCGTTTTTTGTGTTTCATAAATGTGAAACTTTCTGTAAAGGTTAAACTTTTTGTTTGGTTATTATGTGTATGTGCAATTTTGCCTGCAAAGGCCGTCCCCGAAATGACCCATACTGTGTTGGGTGGGACGTTAAACCCTACTCACTCACTGGGGTTAAGGCGGGGCACGTTCACCTGCGTTTGGTGCCGAACAATCTTCAGGAGCAACGTTTTGGCTACTACTGCTACATTCTGTGGAACAATAACTAGACTCCAGCTGTTATCAAAGAAAAAGTGAGCAGAAAAAGCAGTTCACCTGATCAGCGGTGATGCCAATCGCCAGAGCCGAGCGAATGCTGTCCCGTGTTATGTTGCACACGGCAAGGTTAGGAAACCTGGACAAACAACGGAAAGAACACATTCAAACAATGCAACAAAACAAACAACATCCTGAAATGAGAGAAGTGCAGCTATTGACAGGGTTCTCACTCTTTTACAGACAAAAAACCCAGTCTTTTTCAGGACTTTCTAAGACCCCATTACCAATTTTCCAGGACCTTTTTCGCAGCCCACAAATGTTTAAATATAACTGAAAAGTAAGTATTAAAGCGAGCAAAGCGAGCAGAAAAAATTGTGAACTGTTGTATGCAGTATTTAAGTAAGCAACAACCAACACAAACTGGGTGATATACTACTGATGCTTGTTTTCCGTTTGAGCCTACAAAAAATGTGTGATTTTCAAGACTTTCCAGGACCTTAAGCTTTATTTCCAGGAGTTTCCAGGACCAAAGTGATTTTCTAGGACTTTCCAGGTCCTGGAATTTTCAAGAAAAAATCTAGGACTTTCCAGGAGGCGTGAGAACAGTGTATTGAAAATGCACCAAGCAAAAGCAAAAGACCGGCAGACTGAAGTATGCACATACTGAAGAGAACCTGACCACTGTGGATAACCTGCTAGGCCAAAAACAAACACAGTGTTCTACACGACAGATATCCAAAGAGATGGTTTTAACATAGTGTAGGCGGCAGGTATCTCAGGAATCCTGAGATACCTGGAGGCCGCGCCCAAGAATAAATAAAACAGACGCAGCTGCCGAGCGTTGTGCCGTAAGAGCTGCGGCATTCTTGTATAAAGACCAGTATAGCAGCAGTAAGTAGCCAGTTAGCGGCTGTTCGTGTTTACTAGCAGACCGATTCGTAGATAGAGTCTTTTGTTGCAGTTCTTAGGGGTATTAGGGCGATTGGAAAGTGCGTGTTGTATTTTTACTAATTTTGTTATAAACGAATGAAATGACAGAATTTGAACAAGCGTTTTCTGAACCGTTTTACAACTGTCTTGAGTTATTGTTACTCCGATCTTGGATCTAGATTAGAACACGGAATTAATAAAACAGAATTAAGCTGGAAAGAAAGAAAATGAAACATTATAACACAACAAGCGGGATCAAACATTAGCGGGATCAAGCATCAAAATATATGACACAAAAGCCAAATTCCCCATAGTCTAACTCAAACATTACAATAGTGTAGCATCGTACAGAACATTCACTAAGGCCTTCGACTAAATTGTCTCATTTGTTAAATAACACATGTTGTTACCTATTTATGTTAGTTCATACACTTACATTTCACAAGGTAGTGCAGTGACACACTTAAGATGTAGTGGGATATCTATTAATCATCTTATGGCAATTTCTCCACAGAACGTGACAGTAAAAAATTGTCAAAATCGGTCAATATTTGGTGAAGATATGAATACCAAAGAGCAGGGTAGCCACAGTTTTGGACTTTCCAGGACTTCCCAGGACAAAAGTGATTTTCCAGGACTTTGTAAAAAAGTAGAGGAATTTTCAACGACTTTCAAGTACCTTTTCCAGAATTGTTCCCGCAATATTTCACGACATTGCATTAAACAGTTCTGGCATCATATAAAAATAATTTCCACATCATGGTCAAAATGATTCTGAAAGGCTGAAATTGAAGGATTTTTAGATCCTATTTCGTTGAATTCCAAAACTTTCAAGACCCTATTTCATTTTCAAAGACATTCCAGGTCCTGAAAATAATTGACCTGTGGCCAACCTGAGAGAGTAGAGCAGACAGTATACAGTAGCAGACCTGTAAAGTATCTGACAGAACAATGCCAACAGAGCAAGTTGTAGTGATGAGTCTGCAGCAAACAAACAATATAATGACAAATAATCCCCACCATATGTACCATCACTACTACCAAACTACACCGTGTCCCAAAAAATGTCCCACTTTGCCATTTTTCACATCTTTGTCAAATATTGACCGATTTTCGAAATTTTTTCACTGGCACATACTGTAAACAATTAACAATAAAGCAGTTGTTAAATATCTTGCCACACTTTAACTGTGTCACTACACTACCATGTGAAACATAAACTTTCAAAAATCACCAAAATCGCCATGATAAATAGGCAAAAAATCATCTTCTGAAACAATTTTTACTAATTTTCATACCAAAATTATGTTTAATTTTACATACATTTCTGATGTTTGCAAACAAAGCAAATGATATTGTCATAAATAATAATTTTTACTGCACCGATGACATACTGGTGACGTAATGTGCCATTTAGCAGTGGAGACAAGGCTCTGATTAAGAACTTGTACTGGTTCCAAAAGTACTGTTTTCAGAGAACACTGGCAGAATTTCTGAAGATAAACTGCAATGGGAAAAAAGTGAGAATGTTATTAACACTGATTTGAGAAACATGCAGCACCAACCAACGGCATGAGACTGGCAGACTGAAGTATACACGTACTGAAGAGAACGTGATCACTGTGGATGAAATGGTAGGCTTGCTAAACTACAAAGGCCAGAAACAAACATATCGTTCAATATGCCAGATATGCAAAGAAAAGGATCTAACAAAATGTAGCATTGTACAGATCATTCACTGCATTTTTGGTCGGAAGCGTTTTTGTTTATCAACATGCTTGCTGTCTATTATTGTTAGTTTTTCTTGCATTTGTATTTCACAAGGTAGTGTAGTGACACAGTTAATGTGTGGCAAAATATTTAACAACCGCTTTATTGCTAATTGTCCACAGAATGCATCAGTGAAAGAATTTTGAAAATCTGTTAATTTTTGGTGAAGATATAGACAATCACAAAGTGGAACGTTTTTTGGGACACAGTGTAGTTTCAGTTTCCGTTCACCTGTCCAAGCTATCTAGGGCACCACTCAGTAATTGTTTTTCCACACACCAAAACCCAAAAAATTCACAACATTTTCAACTATTTGTAAAAATGTAAAAAAAAAACAAAGCGCCGAACACTCACAATATTCTTAAACCCTTCAGACGATGGTAACTTCAAGGCTCACAAAGGCAAAGTCGCCACTTCCTGGGGTTTGTAAGCTGTATTAGTTGTTTCATAGTTTCAAAGATTTTTAGGACAGACAGGACAAATATGTCTCGTTCGGGAATTTCACAACAGGTTCCACTGCTGCCTGCCACAGTGAAAATATGACATTTGCCCATCAAAAGTACAATGATCACTAGAGCCCACAGTTTTCCGCGGAAAATTTTACTAAATTCTGCGGGCCAGTTTGCAAAATTCCGCGGCTTACAGCAGCAAAATCGTCCAAATTCTGCGGCCTTCCAGTTGTAAGTAAACTGAGCACTGTCCTGTTTAAAAACTTTAGTTTCTGAAGAGCCGGCTGCCATAGTGACATTGTGCTGAGTTATGCTAACAATGGACCAAGAAAATACCAATCTTTTTTCGTTTTAGAAGTGCAGCTTGTCAAGTCGAGTTATTTACGATTGTGCCATATTGTGATGGCTATTAATAAGGCCCAGAGCTTTGGGCAGTTCAGTCTGATTTTTTCCACGATAAAAATATGTCATCAAGTCAAAAATCATACTAATTGCCCGTGAATTTTCAATTTCTGCAAAATTTCGTAAAATTCTGCGGAAATATGAAAATTCCGTGGCAAGGGAAAAATTCCGCAGCTCGGCTCAAAATTCCGTGGCCCGCGGAAAACTGCAGACCCTAACAATCACACAAAAGAAGCTGGCTTAATTACATGATGCTACAATTATGGTCAAAAGGCTGAGGGTTCAACTCCCAGTTAGGCTGCTATCAAGTGGTTACTACCTGGAAGGGTAATTGTCTGTGGACAGGTAAACCATCTCGTTATACATCCAACCACCACAGTCAACTCAGCCTTCCATCCTTGAAAACATGTAAATCGAGTACCAGCTTGTCTTAAAAGTGGGGCGCATTCACCTTGTCAGGTGGCAGGAAAAACCGTGATCCCAGATGGCAGGTGATGCTCCGTAGCTCTGCAGTGGGTTTCCCTTAAAGCTATACACCACTTTAATCTTTCAACGTTTAACAAAAACAACACATACCGGTGTAATGAAGATACACACTAGTTTCAGCATAAAAAACACACCAAAATTCTTTTCATCATAACTTTAAAAAAGTGATCCCATTGTAGTAAGTTTTGGCACGAATATTCCTGACACAACTGGCCATCAAATGACTGTTTAATTTCACACCTCACCCACTGTCTGTTTCTGCACTACCTGGGGAAAGAAAACAAACAAAATATTGCATTTCAACCACTTTGGTATTATTGCTTAGTCAAAACAACATACAAAACACACATTTTGTCCATAATTTTATCGTTTTAGCTAATAATTTATCTAATTGTCCATTTTTAACTGCCTACAGAAATGTTTGCCCACGAGCATGGGCTCGGCTCGGAAACACTTTCTCCAATCTCCATTTGTTGATAGCAGCATCGATAACGAAGTGCTCCAGACCAATTGAGACTTCACCAGTCACTTCTTGAATTTATCAACTATTCCTGAATGTTATGCCTATTTAATAGACGTGCTGCTGCACAACAGTCAAACCTTGTAATTGATTGGCTGTTGGTGGCCACATATCCGAAAAGATGAAATTTTATACAGTTTTTTTGGTTGATTTTAATGCATATTTTGTCTGTTTTTTCCCCAGATAGTGCAGAAGCAGATGTTGGGTGAGGTGGAAAGCAGAACAGCCATTTGATCGCCAGCTGGGTCATGAACACGTGTATCAAAAATTATTGAAATTGAATAACCCTTCTTCAAGTTATAACCAAAAAATTAGTATGTTTTTAGGCGTGAAAGCAGCTACTGCTTTCAGCGCGTCTTAGCCATCGCAATTCTGTCTGTCCGTCTGTCTGTCCATCACACTGGTGGATCAGTCGAAAACGGTGCAAGCTAGGATCACCAAATCTTCACCGTCGGCTGCCTGGAAGACTCTAGTTTCAGGAACTGTACAGCTTTTCTATAAATTCGAAGGCGGTCACCCCGAACGAGAGTGCTAAATGAGAGGGGGTGGGCAAATTTTCAATTTCTGGCCAATAAGTCGCTGTATCCCAGCAACGATGCGAGATAGGGCCTAGGTTACTATTAATCACTAATAGGAAGTCGTGCATTAGCTCTCGATTGGCGCTGAATTCAATGATCTTGAATGACCTTTAACGCCAAAATAGGGGATTTTATGGATTTGTTGGTGATTTCGAGCTGCGACACAAGTCTATATCATTCAGAAGGTGGCGCCACGCTACTATCATTATGTGATCCAGATAAAGAATTTGGTATCTGTATTATTAACGTAGCGTGAACACCCCAATTTTTAGCTAAACTACAGAACCGGAACTGCTATAGGCTTTCACGCATCTCATGAGCATTAACTCAAATTTCCAGTTTTATGCCCCATGGTGTAAATACATAGTGTTCTGAGCATAGACACGCACTGGTGTAGGCATAGATGCGGTAGTTAGTTTCAACGACGATGAATCCGTTCTCATTGACGACGGAAGTAGTGCCGTGTTTCATGATACTGGATGTCAAATTGATTGCCAGCCGTGTGGGATAAAACCTCTGGGACTTGCGCTACAACAACAACAACAACTACAACTACTGCTACTGCTGCTGCTACCACCACTACAACAACAGCTAGTGCAGATGCAAATTTGATATAAACTTTTAGTCGTTAATTAATTATGGAGCTAGATGACAATTACACAGACAAGATTTTCCAGAAAAAAATGCAAGGCACCTGGTAAACAAGTCATAAATATCAATGCGGAGTGAATATTAATTAATATCAATATTAACAAATATTAATGAGACGTCATGAATATTAACCAGCACAAACCTTGCGCTGATAAACGAGTCCGAATTCTCGCAAATGCTGCAGAAACGATTTCTGATTCTCGGTCATATTATCAGTAGAGTAATCCTGTCAATGAAGTACCACAATACATGATCAACATATATATAGCTCAGACAACTACAACTATTACAACTACTAGTTAAACTATAAAATTTTCCCAGTATAAGAAAGCTAAGGTGAAATAAGCACAGCCAAGCACAACTGACTACTAATAAACCCAACACAAACACTACTGCAAACTACCAAACCTTCAATCACAGATTAAATGTCCTGTCCCTCATGTTTCTTATACGTAAGCTTTAGTGCATTAACGTAACATGCTAACATGCTAAAGAATTAACTGTGATTACAAAAATTAGTGCCATTAAAAATAATTTGCATACATAAACACTATAAAGTGGCAGTTCCAACATTCAATTACACCATCACTACTCTAATAATTTCCAGTTCACAAGCTAATGAAATAGATTTTTATGCCAGCGAAAATATCATTTAAGCTGCGTTTTGGATGACCTAACAACCATGAACAAGTTTAGTGCGAAACGGATAAATATATTATAAATATGCTAATAATAATACTTTGTGTAGCTTTTCATAGTTTTAATACTTTGAGCTAATAGCTTTAATTTCTGTTTGACAGCACCGCAAACGAAAAATTCGAAAGAGTTTTGTTTTGTTGTATTGATGCAATATACTAGTAAATTTGATTTTCGTGCATTGGCATAGAGTATCTAATTATCCGTGGTGCACTAAACTTGTTCATGGTTCTAAGGCCATCCAAAACGCAGCTTTATTGTTTGTTGACAAGTTTAACAGTGGTTACATCTTGCAGACGAGAGACGTAGTCGTTCACCGATGGCAACATAAAACATAAATAGCCCTGTCAAACACTAAATAATGCATTAACAAGCAATTAAAATAATTAATCACATACATTAATGCAATTAAGAAAATTAATCACTCGATAGCACTAATTTAAAAAGAACATGACGAACAGAACCTTTCCCAGTGTAAGAAACTCAGATGGAATACAAACGTGAGGCACTCAACTATTACTACAACAACTACAACAACTACAAACCTTTCCCAGTGTAAGAAACTCAGATGGAATACAAACGTGAGGCACTCAACTATTACTACAACAACTACAACAACTACAAACCTTTCCCAGTGTAAGAAAGCTGAGCTGGAATAAAAACGTGAGACACTCAACGTGATCGACTCCCCGCAACTAAAACAACACACACCAGCAACACTGCTAAAATTATTACCTCCTTTGCATCATTCTGCTACAAAGAGTCATCACTGAGACCGCTACTACACGTAGTGTCAGTGCCATAAAAATTTGAATTGTAGCTGGGTCCTGTACAAATGTTGGGTCCCAAACACAGGCCGTAGGTCAAGGTAACTTGTACAAATAGAAGCTGGGTCCAAGATACAAGTTGGGTACAAATGTCTTGCTTTGGTCATGGTCAATCAGTAGTGAAGTAGACAGAGTAATGCTGTAATAAACAAGAAATCTAAGCTAATGCTCATGAGATGCGTGAGAGCCTATAGCAGTTCCTGTTCCCAAGTTGTCTTGGTCTATCTCCAGCCATTTCAGCGCAATTCACTCTTGAAACATCGTGGCAGCCTGTAATTGTGAAAAATTCACTAAAACCCCCTATTTAGGGGGTTCAAGGTCATTCAGGGTCATCGATGTTGACACCCCTAAGAAGCTTGTCATAACAAGCATATCTGTGCCTAACTGCAGCATGCTTGACAAGCTAATGGCGCTAAAATAACGTCTTTTTGAGGGGTGCCCCTCTTTTTTCTCCTCACCCAGCAGCATGAAATTTTGTCATGAAATACTAGAGGCTCTAAGCTATCATATAGTGAAAACCCGAAGTCTCTATCTCACCTGGTCTTGGATCGGTACCGGGTTGTGACAGACAGACAGAATTACCATAGCTAATATGCACTATAGCATCTAGCTAGTTCTCGTGCGAAAAAAGTGGTTTGGCACTCTCTGAACAACAGGCAGTAAATATTTTTTCTGAAGCAGTTATTCCAAGCAGGTTACAGTTTTGCAGTACCTGCCATATACTAACGTATCAGCCGCAAAAAAATATCCAATTTAACGTAGTTTGATAAAAGTGGGTTCCGTTTAAGGGCCCGGTCCCGCATACGGGCTAGGGGTTAAGGCAACCTGTACTACAAAAAGTAGGGGGCTTCTATTCAAAGTTTTACAATAGCTGCATTTTTGGTGTAGAATAGATAAATATATTATAAATATGCTAATGATAATAATACTTTTCATAGTTTTAATACTTTCAGCTAATAGTTTTAATTTCTGCTGATGGCACGACAAATAAAATATTCTAAAGAGTTTAGTTTTGTTGTATTGAAGCAATATACTAGTAGATCTGTTTTTATGCTCCGGCAGAGACTATTTAATTTGACACCTAACATGTTAGAAGTAGGCCATTCAAAATGCAGCTAATGTTACTCAACAGCAAAGAATATTTAACTAAAAATAAATCTTCTTTTCAAATATTTTGAATTCATATTCTTTCAGCAACAGCTGCTAAAAATTTTGTGCAAATTTACTGTCACTTCACAGAGATATGACAGCAAGAAAAAGGGATGCCTTTTTACTGAAACCCTGTGTATAATGTTCTTTTATTATACACGGTAACTTACAAATCAGTCTGTACAACAATCTATCTGCAATCCCAAAAACAAATCCTGGGATTAACAATTCCTGAGTCTCAAATCCCAGAATTGAAAAAACAATCAAAAAACTGCAATTCCCAGACACATCAGTGCAGATACTGAAAATGGGAGACAATAAGACATGATAGGTTACGTAAAGTCATCAAAATGCAACCTTTATTAAATTTATGTGTTAAAATTTTGACAATCGCTGCTGCCTTCTTTAAGAAATGCCCACTGAGTATTGCTGTGGCAGACAGTAAATAAATTGATATAAATTGATAAATTCATATGACTTACTAGTTACAGATGTTTCAACCACTTATGAGTCTAATCACATGGTGGCCACAGTTTTGAAGGAAAAAATAATGAAAAAAAATAATAACAAATTTTAAAGGACTTTTAAGTATTTTTTCCAGACCTATTCCCATAATATTTTTTTCAGCGCCATGTTAGGCGGTTCTGCCATCGTATAAAAACAACTCACACCAAACGACCACGATGATTTTAAAAACTGAAACTGAAGGACCTTCGAGACTCTCTTCCATCAAAATCCTAAACTTTCAAGACCTTATCAGGTTTTGTCTGGGCAAAAATGAAACATGCGTTCAAAGACTTTAGAGGTCGTGCGGCTATGCTGTATTCTGCATTCAAAAAGAACGAGTCACGTACCTGCACCGTTTCAAGATACTGCAACATGAAGAACCAGATCTGTGAAGCTGTGTCAAGCAACAGAAACTGAAACCCAGCTGGAGTTATATACGGCTCAGAACTGGCCAGATCAGTACCTTCACTATAATATAACACAGACAATGTGTTACCTACAAAGTATGTATTGACAAGAGCTGTCAAATTAACGCGCTAACTTAACACATTAACGAACGTGCATTAAAAAAAGTAACGCACATATGGAAATTTACTAAATCCCGTTAAACAGGAGTTCCAATATTCCATTAAATCGTCGTTATTCGGCGATCGAGTAATATTCAAGTAATTCAGAATTTTTTTCTGAAGTTCCATCACTACTGTCACTCTCCTGCTGACTTTGTGAGCTTCAATACTGTTACCCTCTTAAAGGCCTATCGATTAGGTCACCTACAATATCAGCAATATTAATGATGCGTTGTTGATGCACTAACGCATGCGTAAAAATGCTTCGACAGCTCTAGTATAGACATATGAAGCACAGCACACAAAACAGTCATATTATTTAGCAGATTTATTACAAGTAAATAAACCGTCTAGAGCTTTCTTATCTCATATAACTGCCACCATCTTGCAGTTCCTTCCTGTACTAGATCTCCTCCTGCCTATCGAGCTTTTTGTGCGTCTTCGCCAAATAATTGGAATTCTCTTCTTCTGCTCATCTGATGGTCTTGCTACTTCTAAATCCCGTCTTCAATCTCAACGTTTTGCTTATCACACCAGCACCTAAGATTCGATTTTTCGACAACTGGCGCTAGATAGATATTCTACTGATTTACAGAGACAGATGTTACTGAACTGAACTGTAAACCTGCCAGTGTTACATACATGGCTCTGTGTGTGAGAACCCTCACTGCATTAAAGACAGGAATAGTCATAACTAAAACCAAAAAAAATTTTTTTTAAATTAAAAAAAATTGAAATATAAGAAACTGAAATTTAAAAAAGGAAATGAGAGCGAGAGAGCACAGAGTTACTTTTTGATGAGTCCGGCATGGAGAAGAATGTCAACCACTTCCCTGCTGACCCCACCGACTGCCTCCTTCGATCTCACCATGTAATGCAGGATACACTGTGGACCACATTTAACACACAACATATATATGCAGTGGAGCATACACTTAAGATTCCACTTTAAAATGCCACCACAAGAAACATGTGTTGCTACACCACCTTGTGAGACATGAATGCTGCAAACTAGCTTGTTTTGTGTCCTGATCTTGTCTGTCTCACCGAAACCTGGATCAAACCTTCTACCACCATAACTGAACTTTCCCATTGTACTCCACCTAACTATACCTTAGTAAACTTTCCTCGGTCATCATCTGGCAA
>Ga0056128_1002415_pt1 | contig 22104 bp, 13 predicted proteins | sample WorMetLIZISLAND2_FD_71113 | JGI IMG/M metagenome (GOLD analysis project Ga0056128, IMG submission 71113) | Marine gutless worms symbiont microbial communities from Max Planck institute for Marine Microbiology, Germany - Olavius geniculatus... ... | reverse complement strand
TTGACACACAGTCAGTGTGATGCGGGCAATATCACCTTTTGTAATTTTTGCTGTTTTCGATGTGCAAGTCCTTGAATGTTGCCGTTAACAAGTGTATAAACTGATGTTTTATACATTTATTAAGATGTAACGTTGGTTCGCAAAAATGCCGTACGGTGGCGCTGGCAGAATTCAGGCTGTAATATAATTGAACAGAAGGGATCTTTCGTAGTAATTAATACAGGCCTAACTCTCGACAGTCGTAGTTTTCTTTATTAAAACAAAACTTCTAGGCCTATAGGCCTAACCGTTACAGTCCCGAAATGGCATAATTACATAGACCTATAGAGTAATTGACACGTTATAGATCATTGACTGGACCTCCCATCGGCCAGTTAACTAATTGCACAAACTAACGTTGGCTTTTAGCAATGCTATTGCCGAAACTCGCCATACATTACATGGGTATATATACGCAGATCCTAGTCGCAAACATAAACCAGTAGGCATATTTACGACTGGGGAAACTGGCTTACTGTGACGCGTGTGTGCATGTGTGCCAACGTCTGTGATTAGCCTCGTTTATTTTTTAAAATGTCTGAAAAAGTACATTACCGTATTCCACCAAACTAGGGCACAAAACTATTCGTGGACAATAATATGACGATTAAATTTTGATAGAAAACCGATAACACCAATTAACCGACCAACGTCGCTGTATCCAACAGTGGCATCGCCGACCCCGACGACGTACTGTTTAGCAACAATACATAACGTTACAGACAGAGAGACAAACCGACAGACTATAGATAAACAAACCGACGACAGATCGTGCCATAAGCTCGACCGTTAGTACGATCGGCTAAAATCACTTTCTCCGATAAAATCAAGTGGAAAAGGTCACGTGCTAGGGAGAATGCAATTCGTTGGCTTACGCTGGGCAAACGCAGTTTCGATCATCGGGCGAAGTAACCATCGACGCGTGACTGAGTCGCTCTGTGGAATTTTCAGTCCGATTTCACTGATCTGCACCCAATTGAGCGGTGTCACGGCGATGACGTAATAGCTGGATTATTAATAGAACGGCGTAATTAACTAACGATCAGCTTGGGCGGGGTCTCGTTTGTTTACGTTGAGTGCGTCAACGCGTGTACAGCACGTGTCATTGCCAAATTTCGGTTTCGGAATGGGCCTGCCTGTATGATATTAAAAGAGAACAGTATTCTGCTGATTGTGCATCGTTTTTCTCTTTTCTCTTACAGTGCCTCTGCGCTGCACAAATATATTAGCGTGTTAAACAGAGTCGAATCGAAAAGAGCCGAAATCAATGTACGTCGCGTGGTTTTATTACAATTGTTTTCATATACCTAACATAATTAAAAAGGTTTTAAGGTTTTGTACATATGTATGCTATTTTGCCTTTATGACTGTGCATGCCTATTACTGTAAGTAAGTAAGTAAGTAATTTATATAGCGTGTTAACTGTAACAACCTCGAACGCGCTCGATCGATTTGCTAGTAAAAAGTGCAAATGTTTTAGATGACGTCTGAAAGTAGGTAAACAGAGTGTTTGGTAGAGCGTTCCAAGTAGATAAACCGGCATGTCCAAAAGCACGGTTTCCGTAGGTTGTCAACTTGATACGTGGAACCTGCAGCTGACCACGGCTTGCAGATCATATAATGTTCGCGGCCGTTAATGTGTATTTGATTGTATTATTCATTTATGTAGGTCTAATTCTTGTTCGATTGTCACTTGCATTCAAAGGCAACTTACTTACTTATTTACTCCAGACCGGTTTGAAATCCGCTGCTGCTAATCTGCTACATAAGGTTTAAGCGAAAACGTACAGCAAAATACTTGAAAATAGCTAACCTACTTTCAGCGACATTCTACGATGAATTCTGTTTTTACGCCAGCTCTTTGATGACAATTTTATTTTAATTCGTGTTACTCGTGATTGTAGGCTATCTACAAGACGGTTTGTCAGTTATTTTATTAAAAAGTAATTAACGAATGAGTGAAATTTAGCGCCAGTGTCGCTTATGTGGCTTTCAGAAATTGTGTAAAAACGCAGAAAATGTTCCTTTGTGTAGTACGTTCTATCAACAGCTAAATGTTCGTCGTGGACTCGTTTTCTGTACTAGACCCCGTTGGGAAAGAGATTACAACGCTCCTATATGCATACCTTTTAACAAGATATTAAAAAGGAAAAAAATAAAAATGAAACGAGAATGAAAAAAAGAAAAAAAACGTAGGAAAAAATAAAAGAAAAAATATTTTAAAAATACTAAAATTAAATCTAATGCGTGTAGCTTAACCGACATCAACAATTCTTCGAAGACTATGACAAATGAGTCCCTTGAGGAACAAAAATGATTAATGAGTTTACGTGCAGTGGCTACAGATTTGTGTGCGATTGTAACGAAATTGTTGCCGAGTTTTGATTCAGCTGATGACGACCAATGTTTAGTCTCGACATCAGATGGCGAACACCGTGCTGAAACTCGCGGTACGTAAATATATACGATTGTCTACTATTACTACTAGGCTACTGATGCTATGGTAGTACTACACACAGAGAGTAGCCGTGGACGATGTTGCGAAGTGGTGCGGACTGCGGAGCGAATCTGCAGAAACTGAACTACTCAGGGCAGGACAGAAGCAACTGGCAGATGATGAAGCCAGCGTCAAGGACGTCAACGGGCACTAAGCTGCCCATGACTACTGATGACGCTGATGATGATGACGATGATGATGCTATATGGCAGTGCTGAAACTCGCGGTATTTGCCGGCGTATATGAATGGGTTGATGAAACAGTTCATGAAAAGCATTATTATTTATTACTGTTGTGAATTAAAGGAGATCATTTAACGTTGCGCACTATAAGAAGTCAAGTTGTACTTACTTACTTACTTACTTACTTACTTACTTACTTACTTCAGTTAAATGTAGTTTTCATCGACGTTGGTAACTAAGAGTCGTTAACGCTTGAAATAATTATGGATTAGTTTGAGTAGTTCATGAAGAGCATTACGGCCGTGAAGTGATAGTACCAGTCCTCGAAATTCAGCGACTGGGTGCTCCAGCCGATAACAATGATTGAGATAGAAAAGAAAGGGTCGAAGGGATAGGAGGGAAAATAAAAGGGCTTACCACAGCAACATCGGTCACGAGTGACGTGATTGTGACATCATCAGAATATAAAGTTATTCCAGCCGATAACAATCAGGGTATGGTTAGGGGTATATATTCTGATGTGATAGGGGTGTTAGCGTGATGTTGGGGTTAGGGTAGTGGGTTAGGGGTATTAAGGTATTGCTTGGAATGTTAGGACATGGTTATACTGTTAGAATATGGTTAGGGATAATACGGCGTGGTTGTGAGTTTTAGTGCGGCTAAGGTTAGGGTAGTGGTTAGGAATGTAGGGGCAAGCCTATTGTTTGGGTGCGAGGGTATGGCTAGGGGTAAAACAAATGATAAAGCCGCAGCAGACGATGAGTGAGGTCACTACGGCGTTGCGTGAGTTCGTGTTCACAACGTGCGAGGACGACACGCCAGCATGTCGCCGAGACATCTGCAAGAAATCACACAATATTACGCTCGTTATGCGACGGTCCTAATAGGCTACTTTACGGGTTTTGCTTGGCCGTTCGTTTGTGTGTCCGTTTTCTATCCGCCTGACCCGTACTTGCTTCTAACTGGAAAACGAAAATGGTTAACAACAAAAATGGTAAGGGCCTATCAAGGGCAGAAGTGACCGGTGTGTCACATTTTAGCTCAAAAAGTCACTATCAAATAAATCAATTGATCAATCAGAACTTATTTATATGGCGAAAAAGTTATTTACGACTGTAGCTGCTTATATCGCCTGGCGAGACTACCGCGTTTCACCGCGCGCGACGTATGTTATACTGGCGTTAATTGTAGCTTTCGAGAGCATCGTTCCGTTAACATAGCGTGCATGGAACTGTGTTACATCTGAGAAATCGCTTTCTCTCCGTGATTGGAAGTTGAACGCTGTGCTTTGGACGTAGGCGGTGCAGTCAGCTTTCCTTAGCGATAGCTGGGCTTTTTGTTGTAATTGTTATGCAAAGCTAAATTTTCAGCAAATTAAATAAGTACATCGTTCGCATCATATGTGGGCGGTACCGGCTATGACAGTTCCCATTAATATAACATAACATAACATGACATATATATTTGACTCAGGTCACAAGTACCCATAGAACAGACAATAACATAAACGAAGCAAACTAAGAGAGACTAAAATTACCATACATTTGATAGTTTAAAAAGAAAGAGAAGAAATCTAAACACTGCAGTCAGGCAAATAAGCCCTATAGGACAAACACAACGTATGTGTGCAACTAATGAGTTACAATTAACAGTCCATTTTGAGTTTTTGACTAAGCAAAAAAAACGAAACTCTAAAATCCACGCTTAATGACGAAATAAGTCGTCGTCCGGTCTAAAACAAAGCTTCAAACGATCCAACTCTAAACCCGTCTTATTGTCGAAGCTGATCCACAAGCGTTCTGACAACACGGCTTTTCTCAATGTAACCTAAATCCTACGTAATCTTCGCCTATCCGCCTTGTGCGTTAATCCACTCGCCCGATCTTTAGGCCGTGGTTACAAGTAAGTAAGTAATTAGGTAAGTAGGCCTAATCTTTTATTTTTCAATAGTCGAACACTATTGGTAAAAAACAAAAATAAATAGACATCAAATTGCAAAAATTTGAGTTTATACAATAAACAAAAAGTTACGAACAAAAACATTACATTATTAATATTCTGGTACGTAGCATTAACCTACAGTCATTCAGTCACCATTAACAAACAAATTTCGGAGTGCAAATAAACGTATCTCTGTATTGGTTAAAATGTCACCAAGGCAAGACAAAAATGCAATCAAATGAGAGAACGATAAAGTAAAATCAAACTTGTGCAAAATGCTTCAGAGCGTAAACACAATTTTGTCCCAAATTTTGTTGCCATGGCAACGGGGATCGGTCGTGCGAAAATGCGATTGGCAACATTCAATGGCCCATCCCCGAAAACCCCCTATGGACGCAAAAATCTCGCAGATATCTCTTTCACAAGCCGAGTTATAGCCAATTTTGTCCCAAATTTCGTTTCTATGGCAACCATGAAGGGTCTGGGGTAAAATTGAATGACACCATTAGATTGGCTATCCCCGAAAACCATATTCTGGAACCAAAAATTACGACTCTATCTTATACGCAGCCAAAGTTATGACCGTTTAAAGAATTGCTTAATTTTCCCCATAGGCGCCATTGTATTTTTTTATTTTTGCGAATAAATTCGTTAAATATTAAATTTTAATTTTTTAACCCCAAAAAGGCACTTCCTTGTGCAGAACCGCGTCGTTTGACGTATTAAGCGTAAAAATCCCTTAAGAGGTCTGACCTGTGGGTGAGTTAAAGAAAAAAGAGGCATATATCAATAAAAAATTTTGCGTATATTTCACCCATTTGTCGAGAAGCCCCCCTTGCAGGGATTTGCATAAAATTTCGCATGACGGGTCCCCTCGCCGACGTAATCAACCGCGCCAAATGTTATCTTAATCCGAGGAGGGGTTTTGATTTTGTGGGGGTCGAAATTTTGGCTTCCCCATAAAAAGAGAAGTCGCCGTTAACACAGGGCTTAAACTGCCGTTCAGCCTGTGATGTTTTACACGTAAACAATTTTTTGGCGTTTTGCTATAGATATAGCCTACATGTAGTCACTTCTAGAATGTCTTATAGCTTAAACCGTAGTTTGTAAATGCCACAGAGTTGGAACTTACATGTAAATTATTACACAAGCCACTTGCACAACATGTTGCAAATGTACTGTCTTACGTGTATTAACAGTATTGATCATGACTCACAGTCGTTTTGTTAATTAGCCTACCTTATGCATTAGAAAGTAGATGATTCTTGCGTAGCAGAGCACCATCGTTACGACAGGAAGCAAGTAGGTGAGAGCATAGGTGAATATAGCCATGGCTTTCTGTTCGTCGAAGGTTCTGTAGGCGCCCCACGGCACACAAGTTCCCGCAATGATGCCCGTACTGATGACACCCAGTGTTATCTCACTCACAGCCATGATGATCCAGATCATTACGATAGCACCTGCCAGCAGACACTTCCTGACCCTCAGCTATAGACACATTGCGTACATGGCGGCATGGTATATTGTAACGGTTAGAACGTTGGATTTGCGATCAAGACGTCGTAGGTTCAACTGCCGGTCAGATCGCTATCAAGTGCTTACTACTTAGATAGGTGACTCTCTGTGGGCAGGTAAGCCATCTCGAAATATGATAAACACCAAGGTCAACAACGAGTTAGGTGAATCGAGTACCGGTTTATCTGGCTAGATTTATGGCGGGGCTCGTTCACCTGTGTCGGGTGATTATGGCAGGTATGTGCTCCAAAACATTCCCATGAAGAGCTATACCATTTAACATGAGTGATGACTGATGAGCATTGATGTACTACTCGAGTACGACAATGGTCTCGATTCGGACTCGAGTCGTTTTCAGGTTTCGGACTTGAACAAAGAGAACTCGGCTCACTGGTCATGAGATGAAAGTTGCGTCGCTATCTGGAATATCTGCTTAAAACACACCGGCGTTAATGGGAAATCGCCGTTTATTGGTAGCTTGTACTGGGCTGTTTTACAACTGGGCCTACTCAGATGTTTTACGGCTACTGGGGACAGTTTAATGCTAGGTTGCTAGCACGCAACGAGCCTCGTTAAGCACGCGGCGATGAATAGAAAGTAAACCATTAATTTTATGCGTCTGATCTACGTTATCTGCATGTCGTCCTTACGTATAGCTTTGGACATAAAGACAACGAGCCAACAAAGTCACGGACATGGCTGGGGAGATGCCATAATCGTTTGATCGGCTGGGAGGAGGAGTGGGGACACAGCTTCTTTATTCTAAGCCCGGTTGGCATGGCTTGAAACCCAATGCTACTTCAATCGCTGAGTTAATATTGTCAATGTCCCCTGAAATTTGAGAAATTTATGGTGCAGTTATTCGGGGCTTGCGCTGGCTTTCTCGTGGCCTTGTCTGAAATAGTTGCACCAAAGCGACAAAGTAAGTTTTAAAACGTGTATAAAGCGACAAAACTAAACTGAAGTGAACTTCAAACTGTTAGCGCAGTTTAAAATTCATCTCAGTTGCGCCGCACTGAGTGTACAAAGCAAACGAACTGACGATTCTGTTCACTTTATTTTAGTTCATATAGAGAAATGTACGCAGTGAATTCAGTTCAGTTCAGTTCAATTCGTTCGCTTTATACGCGCCTTAATTTTGAGTTACAATGATGCGAATAACTCAGCGAAAATAAACCAAAACTGTTTTTATTTATTTACTGATTTATTAATGCAATATTAAACCGTACATAAAATATAGGCCTACCGTTTTAAATGACAAATAAAAATTTAAAAAAAAATTAAGACAAAAATAACAACATGCGTTTCTGAAGTCAGAATGATATCGGTTCTGATTTTGTTTTGCTGTTAGTTTTATGACCATAATACTTCTATGTAAGTTACATCTTACCGAGCCGTTGTACCAGACTGGATAGATGACGGCGACGTAACGGTCGAACGTCATAAGGATCATGCCGTAGGTTGATATCGCCAAATTCCACTAGAGCGACTTGTTGTGGACTTGTTGGACGTACAACAAGTCGTACAACATGTCATCATTTGCCGGCTGTAGTCCTGTGATATTTCGCCGACTTGTATTACAAGATGTTGTGACGTCGATTTGCTGTAGATTTTCATTTGCTGTTAACCTGTTGTGCACAGCATGTTTTGCGACTAATCAAAGTACGTGTCCACGCTCAGGCTGTGGAATGCCGTAGGTTGATATAACGGTGACGTACCAAAGCAGTTGTCTGCCAAGCCACAAGTGGCAGAGCAACTGATCGAAGACGCTGAAGCGCGACAATCCCGTGTGTTCCACGTCGACTACTCCAACCAGTAGTGTCAGGAACGATGCCAAGGTGTCCATAATGCTCTGGTACACCATTAGAATGTTCATCGTCTGAATCATCACCCATTATAAACATCATTATCATCTTCGTCATCATTGTCTTAGAAAAACGGTTTCAGGTGTCCTAATTTCTAGAAACACACCAGTGTGTCAAATGAGTAAACTTAGCGCCGAAACAGTGAAGTCTCGAACACTGCCTAAAGAGAGAAAGTTACTGTGCAGAAATAACAGCGATGACACACTGGCCAGTTTTATGGCGCTAGTTGCAAACTGCCCAGTGTGTCATGATGGAAGCTCGTTACCAAACCATGGGCGGCGCGAAAAAGAGGGCAGGGGGCAGTTGCCTTTCCTGTGCTCTTGCCCCTTGCCCCCCATGCAGCTGCCCCCAAAAAATTTTGATGGTAACAAAATGTTTTTTGGTAACCATAGGCCTACACATGCCAAAATGTGACTTATTAAACGTCATGTTTGCAAGACAACACAGATTTTGTGTAATTCTTTGCGTTTCCAAATATTAAAAAACAGGCAAATTTGCGGCTTCCATTGCATGTCCAAAAGCTAAAAGTATTTCAGCTTCACGGGGCTTTGTTTCCTCCCCCTGGCCTCCGACTAGGGGCTCTGCCGCTGGACCCCGATACATATTTTCGATGCACACAATAACGAAAATAAAGGTCGACATTCGGCCCACCCACGAAAAAAATTAGGCCTACTGCCCCATGTGCCTTGGCCCTTGCCTTCCCCTTTGCCGACTAGCTTCAGATTCCTAGCGCCACCCATGCACCAAACACGAAAATGGCCATTTTGTCGGCTAAGCACGTGGTACCCCCTAAAAGGTAAAAAGGTAAAGGACGTCAATTTGTATAGCGCATCGTCGCGAACACGCCTCTAATGCGCTTTCGTCACTAACCAGATCCGCCTGCCGTACGGCCACCGTGTGCAGCCTGCAGACACAGGCTGGCGCAGCGGCCGGCTATAGCAACCCCAGTCGGCTGTACCAAGGTCGCCACCTTCCGTAACCCATTTACGGAGGGATGGCAGGCTGAGTTGGCCTTGTTGGCTGACTGATAGCGGACGCTTTACCCACAAAGTGGTCACACGGCCATCCATCAGTCTAACGCAAAATAGGGAAAGTTCGCCGGCCAGAACCGACGTTCTAACTACTATAATGCTACGCCACCAACTAATATTTGGGCTGTTCAAAAATTATCAAAAAATTTTCCTATCAGAAAATTTTGGTCTAAAAATGCAAAATCTTGGCCAAAAACCTTCATTTTGGAAAAATTTTAAAAACGGCAAAATTAAACTTTTAGGCTCTTATAATCTTTTCTGTTAAAAAATTGCTGTTGTCTGTCGGAATTTTGTCAGAAATTTGCAGTGTCTGTCGGAAAATTGCTGTTTCCTGTCCCGCTTACTTTTTCAGCTCACGACTCCGCTGATCGGTACAGTCAGACGGTTGCATGATGAACCTGTGTCGACTAAATAATGTCATCAACACGAGTGAAATAGAATAACGGATAACAGGAACGTTTGCGTAACGAGCCATCGAGGCTGGCGCAAAAGCGGAAATGTGCTTCTAGTTCCACAAAAGACCAAACTCACGCAACGCAAGAGTTTATTTGATTTTACGGCGGCGCTTTGAACCGCGTCTAAGGTTAAACTCAATATTAAGCTGATGCGCAATCCAGTTAGAAGCTGGCCAAATAGATGAGCATTGTAATGCGTGTAATATGAAAGCCTCCTCGAACCTACGAAGTCGAAACTCAGATAGTTAAAAATGTACATGTACATTCTATGCTAAAATTTTATAGGCCTACGCAGGTTGTCCAGGTCTATCTTTAGTAATTTTGGCGCAGTTCATTCTTGAAATGTGCGCCGCAGCCGAAAATTACAAAAATAGGCACTAAACCCTTTATTTTGGGGGTTCAAGGTCATTCAGTGTCATCGATGTTGACGCCATTAAAAAGCTTGTCACTCGTGCTCGTTATCACTACTTTTTGGTTACTCTAAACATTTTTCAATTAATTTATTCTCTAATCTCCGATGAAACACTGATACAGCTGTTGGTAGCAAATCGACTATTTTTTGCAGAAAATGTGCAATATTTCTTCAACCGGCCAAGATAAAACCAGCGTTGCTATAATAATCACGAACAGAAAGTTGTATTTGTGCATTCGATAGGTACATCAAAAATAAAAAAGTAAGTAATTTATGTAGCGCGTTAGCTGTAAATAACTTCGAACGCGCTGGGTGTGCTAACAAAACGAAAATTTAGCTTGTTTTAGACGGTGTCCGCTGTTTAAAATAGACAGAGAGTGCGTGCTGCTTTTAGGAATGTTCGAAAAAGCTTCACGAGTGTTGTAAAGTTCATATTTTCGGCTGTAGGCTATATTTTAAATGTTAATGAAAATAAGTGATGTTTGAGTTTTTTTCAAAAGTTATGCGTCATTTTGCTTAATTTGATGTGCAGCCATTATGCGCAAAATTTCAGACAAAGTCGAAAAGTTTTTGTTGAACTTGAATTATCTACGACGTAGCTGAATTTGGCTGAATTGCTGCACAATTATTGTCTATAGAGCTGTTTTTATCGATTGCGCCTGAATAAATGGCAAATACCTTGTCGGCAATGCGGACGAAGCATGCGAAGACGGCAATGACGAAGAGGTTATCGAGTACACCGACGGTTCCAATGATGAAGTAGATAATCTTCAGCGCGGTGTGGCCGACGTGCGCAAAATACAGCGTCTGAACGTCATCGGCGTCAGCTGTTGACGAAGAAGACGTCGTCACATTGGTATTCCAGACATCACTTAATGACAAGGTTCTCTCCATCGCAGCACCAGGATGTGTCAGTCTCTGCAACTTGTTTGCAGCTGAGTCCACCACACCAACGTGATAAACGCTGGAAATTGTGTTAAACGAACGTTAAAACGCGTTTCTGTGGTAAAAAAATAAATTAATTAATTTAAACGCTGACTTTAAAAAGTATGCAGCTTTTTTTACTTGACGTATCCATTCCCGCTTAGTTAAAAATAGGCACGTAACACTTGCAGATGAGCGTGCAAGTTTCAATCGATCAGAGTTGCCTTAGTAGCAAAGCTACTTTAAAGATAAACAACAGCTGCAGGTTCAGATGATAATATCCGGGTATGACTTTCTGAACAGCCACGTTTTAAGATGTTGACAGAAGGTTGAGAGAGACTGAGCTGTTGTTATGTCTTCCGGCAGATTGTTACCGTCACGTGTTTTTTTATAATAAGTTCATCGCCTGGTATAACGTAAAGTTTGTATTTATCTGAGATACACAACAGACAAGCGTCATGGAAACAGAACGAAGAAATTCAAAGGCCACGCGAAAATGTTTAAGACACAATAATTACAGCTAGCATTTTCCCATGGATGTTCGCGTCAGATAGGCGCGTTTGTCATCGACATCGTGCACTATACTAAATTTCCTTAATTGAAATGGGAGATCAGCGTTTTCTTTTCTTAGAAGTGGAAACGATGTCGTCTTTTTCGTTAAAAACATTATTATCTATTATCTATTGTGTATCTACTATCTGAAGTATATTTTCCCAATAGAGGTAATTGTATGCAGTTGGTGCCACAGTATAACAGACGCATTCGATGACAGCGTACATGAAGACTGACCACTGACGAGTGCCGTGCCGTCAGTAAGCGACGGCGCGACTAGTCGCATGCTTGTTAACGCTCAAATTCCACTTGCTTTAATTTGCTGCGGATTTGTTGCTGTCCGAAAAACCAAAGACAGTATTGTTTTCAGCTGAGTTATTTTTTTCTGTGTCAACGTGATTACCCGTAAACCGCTGCACTTAGTTTGACAAAATTTTGCACGAATATTTACGACGACAGTCTTCAGAAGACAAAACAAGGCCTTAGGTCAAAGGTCACGGCCATGAAACCAAATGCATGGTAACCGCGGGCAGTATTTAGCACTGAGCGAGGGTTTTGCTCGTTGTATAACACGCTGTAGAACAAAATGTGCATTAAGTACACGCTAAATATTGAAGGCCTACAACGAATCAAGAACAATTATAGACATTGCCTGATGTACGACTTGTTGTCTAAGAAGCAACAGCTTATCCACAACTAGCAGCAACGTTGGTTAAAACAGTCAGCGAAACAGGAAGTTGCAATTTTCCCACAGACACTGCAAATTTCCAATTTAAAAAATTATGGGTGCTTAAAATGTTGATTTTGCCCTGAATCTCTTTAAAATATTGGTTTTTCAGTCCCGAATTTTGCATTTCTGGACGACAATTTTTCGACATAAAGAAAAATTAAAGATGGATAGGTAATTTCCTCTTACGTCTCTTCAGGTCACGTCGTTGCTGTCCATAACAAATCGAAATTGTGGAATTTGGTCTTAACTTATACAATAACCTGCTATATAGCACCGGCAACAGGACAACACTACAACACTATAGCAAATAATTGCAGTGCGTTGCTCATTTACCGTATCCTCGTTGTGCACGCAGTAATGTGTAGTCTGATGATTACTTCGATGAGCGCATCCGCCGCTGTTTCTGCTTCTGCTGCTGCTGCTGCTGCTGCTGATATAGCCTACCACTGCTATTCCGCTAGCAGGCTGAGCGACATTCTTTTTTTTACTCGTCGCGCGCTACGTTCCTAACGTAGCGAAGAGGAGTATATGAAATCAGTGTAATATTTAGGACCGACCGACGACCGACCCACCACCGACCTCTGTTCGAGGAAGAGCCTTCCTGGAAGAAGTTAAAACGGCCATAAAATCTCCATAACGGTGCCAGATAGATGCATGGTCACTATGGACCACCTATAGGAAGTCGACTACCGGGAGTCAAACGATCACGTGACCGATGACGTCACGTGATCAAAAGGTCAAGGTCGTTGAGGTATAGCAACACAAATGGCAACAAGAGTCATCGATCATTGTTGGAACGTTTTTCTCTCAGTTCCTAAAATCGGGCAATATTTTACGACCTTCGGGGAGACAATTTCCGATAACGACTTCGACGCCATAGTTTGTTGTGCTATTATACTATTAGTATAATATTAAACGGGTTTCAATTAGACGCCGGGTCTCTACTACCAACCGAAAGGAAAGAAAAAGCTCTTAAAAGAATAGAAAAGAAAAATGATGCGCGCGAGGAGTACATTGGATTGGTCACAGTCTAATAATATTTCTTGTTATGATTGCTAGTAGAGGTCTATGCTTTTTGCCTGTATGTGTATCATTTGTATTTTACTGATCGCGGAAGCTACGGCTCTATTGTTTTCAGCATCGTTGCTAAATTGTTTTTCTCCGTTAACACAGTTACCCATAACCGCTTCACTTAGCTTGATAAACTTTTGCAGCTTTTCGACAACCTGAAGAACACTATTTTTATTTCAAGGTCATAGATCAAAAGTCAAAGTCACGTAGGTTTGTTGTGCTTTTTTGTAAGTTTTATGCATGATACAGTACTCCCTGAACTACTAGGCCTGGTTTAACAAAATGTCATTCGCTAGATGGCAATACTTAATAACTGGCAGCTTAACCAGCTAGGGCTATCCGAGGGCAGTACTTAGCCTTGAGCAAGGCTTGACAGTTTCCTTTTAATTCTGATCGAAAGCTGCATTATTCAGTTACATTTAATATAAAACTCAGCTTTTCAAAAACGCAGTTTGGTCCGCAGTTGTCAGGTCTTGCGATATCAGGTGATATGTACTTATTGGGTTTATATCTCCGTAAGAATGGCCAGGCTGAGTTGAGCAAGCTAATGATTTATCCATCTCACTACTAACCGGGCCCGAGGTAGAGCAACCACAGACTATCAAACCACAAACAGCGGGCGGTAAGAGCAGAAATAATTTACGAGTTAATAGTGCTGAGAGATAATTACTGCATACATTGACGGAGAGCTGTTACACAGAGACTAAAAACTAATTAAGCCTATACTCAATCACATCGTAAAATAACCAAAACGGACTTAAACGCAGGCAGCCAAACACTATAGAAGAGCGCTGGAGTTTAGACGAAATTCCATCAGATTACGAACAGCGTTGACTTCGACTGTTTAAAATGTTGCCAAACTGGCCACTAATAATGGCTGCAAACGGTGCCACTTTTGTTTTTTGAATAGCTCCGTGAAACATTGGCCAATTTTTAATAATTTCTGGCATGCGACATTAAGAAGAAACTTGACGCAAACGTGTATTTTGGCCATTTCATCTTAATGTTGTCGCTGCACAGACTTGTAAAATGCAGAAATTGCAGTTTGGCCGTTTACAACAATGAATTCATACTGGGTGGCGACGCGTCGGCTTGAAGATCTTGTTTTCAATGTTTTTCGTGTTTTGTTTCATTGAAAGTGATTAGAGTCATTGTTACCTGCCTCACCGAGTACGGTAATATAAGTTGTGTAACACAATGTTTTATTATCTGTCCCATTGCCAGGCCTATAATAGCATAGTACGGGACCGATTATAAAATCACTTGCGTCTGTCTGTCATTCTGTCATTCTGTCAGTCTGTTTGTAAACATTCCTACGGCCGCAATTTTGATTCGATTTTGACGAAATTTTGCACCGTGATTCGGGACCCGAAAAGTAAGATCGACTTTGTTTGGGATAAAAATCTGATAACTCCTTCCACTATTTTATCCCAATTTTTTAAAATCTGCATTACGGCCTATTGGGACTTCAAAGCGGTATAAGTCGGTCCCCGTAAAAAAAATTGCGCGCTGTGTTTACCTACCCCCTATTTTCTGTGTTAGGCAATCTAACGGTGTTATTTAAATTTACTCCCTATCGACCCCTGTTGCCATAGCAACCATTCAAAAGTTGCAAAATTTTGCATTAAACCCAATAAAGATTTTAAAGCGATATAACTCGGTCCCCGTAAAAGATAATTGCGCGCTGTTTGCACCTAACCCTATTTTCAGGTTCGGGCTATCCGACGATGTCGTTAAAATTTCTCCCTTGCCAACCTTTGTTGCCATGGCAACGAATTTTGGGACAAAATTGACTACAACTCGGCCCCCGTGAAAGATAATTGCTCCCTGTTTGCACCTACTCCGCTATTTTCTGGCCCGCGCTATCCGATGGTGTCATTTAAATTTCTCTTCTGCCGACCCCGCTGCCATGACAACGAATTTTGAAACAAAATTGACTATAACTCGGCTCCCGCACGCTGTTTTCGCCTACCCCCTATTTTCGGGCTCTGGCTATGCAGTAATGTCATGTAAATTTTTCCCCTGAAGACCCTTGTTGTCATGGCAACCAACCGTTTTTATTCAAAGACAAAATTGGTTGCAGGCTTACAAGAGCATCAAACGCTGAAACGCAGCTGCTAGGCTATATAGCGTGGCAATGGGACAAATACCTCGTTCCACAGAACGTATTTTTAGTTTGTACTATAGCTCAATTTGGCAATCACAGCGACAGAAAACCGAAACTAAGGTAATTTAGCAACAGGTGGAATCATTCTTTGTTTGCTTTTGCCATCTAACATCTCAAGACTGGCAATTGAATATTTTGAAGTGTAACAAATTAAACTGATTCGCACATCACTAGATTTAGTGAGGCGCTGGAGCCTGTCGTCACATGGCGATAATGACGTCATTGGGACAACACACAGACTGTGTTGGGGCATAAAACTCTAGCTCTGCGCATGCGCAGACCCTCTGATTAGGGATGTTGTGGATTGTTGACGCAAAGGGGGCGTCTTTCTCCTACTTTTTCCGGAAAGCGAATTATAGTTTTCTACTATTTTGCTAACAACGGCGCTAACTAAAAAATGTTTTACAATAGTTTTCGTAGTTAAAAAAAATACAAATTTACAGTAATTTTTAGTATATTATATTAGTTCTATTATTTTTTGTAGACAATACAGTTTGTTTATATAAAGCATAAATTACATGCAAAAATCCGAGCAAGATTTTGCGGCGCTTCAGGCGTCCTCAACTTCAGCCTACGCGCCTGGCAGCAACGCCGCGTAATAATGCATGAGATTACGTGCGAGACTATTTGCCGTGGTGCAAAATAGTAATTGCTCTCGTCTGTATACCTAAATAAGTCATTTATCGCAGGAGCGAACACATTTTTGGAGACAGTGAGGAGGAGAGCCGATACTGGACTATGCAGCGCTGAACATTAGATTCAGTCATTGTATGCTACAGCAACTGTTTACGGGACAATGTACCTATCTATGCCATGCCGTTACCATAGCAATGCCTCACGAAAATGCCAAATTATTTTTCCACCAGATGCGTTCTATGACGCTTAACTGGCTGTATAACAATGTCAGTGAAATGATAAACCCACAAAGCATTGATGCTATTTGATAAACCGGTGCGGTTTTTCGGGTCGGTGCTTATCTCCATTTGCACGTCCTGGAACCTGGAGCCGGCTGTGAGCTGCAGACACGTAAAATTTCTCCAACTTTAAAATAATCTTTTACAGGTAGTCTTTCAAAACTTTCTATCGCATACGTTGCTAATATTATGCGAAGCTTATGTGTTAGACAGTCAGTAGGCCTAAGTAACTTTATGTGAATTGGCAAACCGATTACCGATTAAGAAATTAAGTTCGCATCAATTTCGGTTTTTGACGTTTTTTTGGTTTGCGAGTTAATAACTACACGGACGGAGTATAGAACAGACTAGCAAAACCTGTAGTGCAGCTTATTTCGGCTGCATAATAAAAGAGAAAACAAATGTATGCATATTATTTACGAAAACAGTTCTAAGGCATCCCAGAATTTGATAAAATTAATAGCAGATTGTCAGTTTCATTCTCTATGTGACAGCACCAGTCCAGACACGCAGTGCCGATTTTCTACAATAATTGAAAGTAGGCCTAACTAACACGGTTTTAGGGTAAGTAAGGCAGTGAATACAACCGGTTCGTAACTGTTAAACTAAACTTAAACTTGAGAGTCTATTAAATGATTTGGCACAGGATATTTATGCGGCCGCCGTATCAATAGCCTATCAATTATTCACTCGGCGATCGGATAAATATCCGGTTCTACCCCGGCCGACTATTTATCCGGCCGTCGTCTTAAACGGCCTTAGCCGGTACCTATGAGCACCCAGCATCCTTCGGTGCTTGTACACCGTGTTTCAGGAAACAGTCAAAATTGTTTTTGTCATAAGTTTGTCAAATTTCTACTAATTTTGATAATTTTTGGCAGGAAGATAACCAAGACGACAGGATTATGTAAGATGCACTCACTTTCCATTTTACCTAATTTATGTCAACGCACTACCGTGTAAAACACAAATGCTCCAATTTTGCATAACGCTGAGCTGTTGTCTCTAGTAAACATTGTAACGACTTGATTAAGCACACAATAAGTGAAATGTACATTATTTGAAGAATTCCAAGTTTGTGAAACAAGTCGCTTGCAAATTATCAGAGTGTGTGCCAAAAGTGTGCCCAGCATACACGGACACAATGGCTTAGATGCAACGCTACTGGCTGATAGCAAAATTAAAGGTTGACTGATCAAACTGCATTTACTCATCGATTAGACATGTTTTAAGCTCGTCAGTCCGCTATTTTGTTGTCTGCTATTGTCACATTAAAATATTTAATACCACAAAATTGATAAATCATGTGGCGCCTTTTGTCGAATTGATGATGCAACGGTGAGCAATCGGATACAAATAATCACCGCGAAATGTAACAATTTGGCGCATCTGTGTTTCACATAGTAATGCGTTGACATATATTAGACAAAGTGGATAAAAGTCTACCTTACACAACTCTATCGTCTTGGCCACTTTTATGCCAACAATAATTATCAAAGTTGGTGAAAATTTAACAAAGTTATGAGAAAAAGAATTTTGAATGTTTTTTGAAACACGGTGTATGTACCGGCTAAGGCCATGTCTCTGCGGCGGTACGATGAGCACCCATAATGTAACCGTGGCGTAGAATACCGAGCTATTGTTACGCTAACAATATGGCGTCGACTTTCACTACTATTCTTCTTAAGCTTCAGCATAAGCCTAACCTTACCACCAATCTTAACCTTAACCATATCCATAACCCTAACTCCAGCTTATGCAATGATACAGCGACACCCAAATACAACTGCGAACTTCGTTATGTCTCAGAATTTATAGGCGCGATCTTTAACTGGCGGAATTCGTAAAATTCCTTGACCGGATATATAGCCAACTAGCAACCGAATACACAGTCACCGCGTTTAAATTAACCGTAAAAATTATTCCAAGAGAAATGTTATTAGATTGTGACCAATCTAATGTACTCCTCGCTCGCATCATTTTCTTTTGTATTTTCTTAAAAGCTTTTTTGTTTCTTTCGGTTTGTATTAGAAACCCGGCGTCTAATTGAGACCCGTTTAATATTATATAGAGCTGTCAAATTAACGTATTAATTAACGCGTTAATGCGTTAATAAATTAACGCGCGTTAAAAAAATAACGCACATACGTAAATTTATATTAATTTACAAAATTCCGCAAAGCAAAAGTACCAATATTTTATTAAACTGCATTTATTTGACAATCGAATGAATTCTAGTAACTAAACTGTAGTTGTCGTTCCATCACTGCTGTAAATAAATAATTATTTCGACGACAGGCTAATAAATTTCTATGCTAGCTATGACGGCAGTGATTGTTGATTATACGTTTAAAATGTGTTTTAACTTTCTACAAAGTGGGCCATAAAAACCGTTCCCCTACATGTCAGCTAATTATGTCTTTCAAGAGTAATGTGCATTTAAAGTAAATAACGCACGTTGAAATATAATCAATTTTGAGTAACGTGTGCAAATTTCGTGCAAATATTTTCAATAATTTCTTGATGCGATAAAATAAATGAATGCAACCAAACTCTACAGAAAACATAATGGGGAAACAGTGTAACGTCATTTAATGTACGAGGATAAAGCGTCGATCGAACTCGTTCGCCAACAAAAGGGATGGGGCTCTAAACGCATTCGTAAAGAGTTTCCTAACACGAATTGGGCGGTCAGTTCTGTTACAGATCTACCGTACTGCGCAAAATTTACAAGACGAACTCGATTTCTCGAAAGGTCGGCAGTGGACGGAAGCGGACTGTCGGAACAACACAAAATATTGAGTGTGTAGCAGAGCTGATATGCAGCCAAGAAGGCAACCCTGGGTCCAGCAAAATTTCGAGAGAGATTCAGAAGGGCACATTGAACAGTTGTTTACTTGACTGTATTGTTGTTGTATGAAGTTTTCGCTGTTTTACTTAAACATATACGCAAGCACGTATTTCCTTTTGTGTTTCACCATTGTGAATAATACAGTTGGGGTGCTTTGATTCTATCGCATTATTTTTAAATAACATTTTCACATACTTATTAGGTTTTGATATCAATATGTGCAGAACAAACTAGCAATTTATATGGTGTGTCATTTTGACCATATGAACAAATGCAGTAGCATTTTAAGCAGAATAATATAAGGGACGCTTTTTATGGCCCACTCTGTATATTCTACAGAACGTTTATGAAGACAACAACTCAACAATTTGGAGCATCCACGTCTAATACGGTAGACTAGTGCGTTGACATAAATTAGGTGAGGTAAGCATAATTCTATCGTATTGGCTGGCCATCGTTGCGCCAAAACTTGTTAAATTTAGTGGAAACTTGACGAAGTGTTTTTATTGGGACACGGTATATACACAGTACGCATGCTATGCACAATGCTATTGCATCAGCTGTCACGGCGTGACTTGGATAATTATCATTATCACTGTCACTGCTCTAACTCATTTCTGCTGTTGGCCAGCGCAACGGACCACACTTCACCATTAGTGCAGGCAAGGATAATCGCACAGGCACGATGAGCAGAAAATGCTTTTAACGGGCCATTCACCGTCTCAAAACAGCTCTGGTGCCGTTTATTCCATCTCGCCGGTGGTTGAGTGGATATCATTGGTTTCAAGAGACATGCACGTGTCCCAGATAGAGAGAGGGCGGAGAGAGAGTTCTCCAGCAACTGGACAGCCTTCACGATCGTAGAATGGCATGAAATACCGAGTCATTTATTCAGAGACTATGCCATAATGTTATTAAATACCGAGTTATTTTTAACACAAATGGTCTCGCCGTTGGCACGCAACAGACTGGTATAGGCCTATAGAAAGAGTCTAAATTATTTAAGTGCGGACTTCTGAAACTCAACGGCGTAAGAAATATCCTAAATTTTTGCACCATTCAGTTTTTGTTTTAGCACTGCAATATGCATAGAAATACACTAAAATAATTGCCGCAAATTTGTAATTTTTTTACGTCACAAAAGCCATTGTAGACTCCCTAAAATAAAATTACAGCTAACAATCTTACGCTAGACAGAGACCAAAAATGCAGTGTTTTTCGCAAGTACGTAAATAAATCTAAGTTTTTGCATGCATAAATTTTAGCAAATTTGTACGTAACCTGTGCCCAGATCTGCTGGGAATTGCGGTGACTGACCGACGTTCTGGAGCTGGCAGAAGACAGATCGTTGCGGCGACAAATCGTACAGATGCTATGGCTAAACGTTTCGCGTTGTGATGATGATAATGATGTCGCCTTTATAGACAAAAAATTTAAGCTAACGCTCACGAAACGCGCGAAAGCCTATAGCAGTTCGGTTCAATAGTTTAGCTGAAAATTGAGGTGTTTACGCTAAGTTAATATACAAATACAAAATTCTCTATCTGGATCGCATAACGATAGTTTCGTTGCGTTACCTTGTAAATGATATAGACTTGTGTCGCAGCCCGAAATCGTCCAAAAATCCATGAAATCCTTATTTTAGCGTTTAAACGCATTCAAGGTCATTAAATTCAAGGTCATTAATTCGGCGCCAATCAAGAGCCAGTGTACGACTTCCTTTTAGTGATTTATGGTAACCTAGGCCATATCGCGCACCGTTACTGAGATACAGCGACTTATTGGTTAAAAATCGCAACTTTTGCCCACCCCTCTCATTTAGCGCCCTCGTTCGGGGTGACCCCTTTCGAATTTATGGAAAAGCTTTACGGTTCCTGAAACTAGAGTCTTCTAGGCAGCTGATGGTGAAGATTTGGTGATCGTAGCTTGCACCGTTTATGACTGATCCACCCGTGTGCCAGACAGACGGACGTACGGACGGACGGACTGACGGACAGACAGAATTGCGATGGCGAAGACGCGCTAAAGCAGTAGCTACTTTCGCGCGTAAAAACTGGGTAATGGCATTTCCTACGCCGTCCCAACAACACAACTCTACTCAAAGGCATCCAAACAATAAAATCCTTGTAGCAAAAATGTTTCATTACAAACGAGAAAATTTTTTTAACCATTCTAAAGTATAAAAATTTTTAAAAAGTATAGGACCTAAATTTGACTACAGTTCGTTCAGACTTGCTACTAAATACGTTTTTAAACCGTGCAAAATATTCCAAAATCGACAGCGACTCAAGTCTTAGACAGTAGACTTCATCAGAAAGCTTGTAGCAAAAAAACTACCAAGAAACAGCGAAACAAAAAAGAAAAAGCCGCAGAAAGAGAGAAGATGGGAAGGTAAGAACAGGATGACAAAAGGGTGGGGGTATAAACGCCCCGCTCCTGCGGACTGGAGGAGTTAGCAGATATGATGGGCGAAGGAGTGACGTGATAGGACATCGTCGTGACGACTGTATAGCTTAGCAGCAGCAGTAGCAGCTGCCCACGGCACCAGCTCGCCCTCTCTCCTTCCCCCGCTCACGATGGTGACGACGTCTAATTTCTGTCGTTAATTCGTATTTCGTGTTCGGCACGCTCACGTTCGTTCGCCCACCATTAACGTCGCTCCACTTAGTGAGGCGCCGTATTAGACGTTATATTACAAAACGTTAAAACGTGGCTTGGAGGCGTATCGCTTAAGACGGTTGACGTACGATCAACAGGTCGTAGGTTCGACTTCTGGCGGATCGCTAACAAGTACTTGGATGAGTGACTGTCTACGGACAAGTAAACCATCTCGGTTACTAGACCTAAATAAACACCAAAGTCAACACAGCCAGTGGCGTATTTAGGGGGAGGGCCACGGTGCGATGCCCCCCCTTTGGCCCGACCATGAAAATTTTTTACAGGCGACTTTATATGAAA
>Ga0056128_1002414_pt1 | contig 22110 bp, 10 predicted proteins | sample WorMetLIZISLAND2_FD_71113 | JGI IMG/M metagenome (GOLD analysis project Ga0056128, IMG submission 71113) | Marine gutless worms symbiont microbial communities from Max Planck institute for Marine Microbiology, Germany - Olavius geniculatus... ... | reverse complement strand
TTTAACGTGATTTTTTGGCGATTTTTGGCTGCAAAAGAGTGAATTACGACGAAATGGATGGAGATAGACTACGATTACCTGCGAACAGGAACTGCTATAGGCTTTCGCGCGTCTCGTGAGTTTTGCTCAAATTACTTGTTGCTTTTGAACGTTAAATTGAAGCCGCAAATTCGCCCATTTTTTTTCTAAAATTCAGAAACGCAGAAAATCACAGCGTCATATCAGATGCAATCTCACATGGCGATTTTATTCGCATATTGTATAGGTATGAAAAAAGACCATCAAACATTGTTGAATTTTGCAATTCTTGCTGGAAAACGGCAAAAAACGCACCTTTTCATATAAAGTCGCCTTTAAAAATTTCCATGGTCGGGCCAAAGGGGGGCATCGCACCCTGGCCTTCCCCCTAAATACGCCACTGGTCCGTCCGTCCGTTTTTCTGTCACATTCTTATCTGTATCAAAACAGTGCAAGCTAGCAGCAGGCCCGTCGAGAAGGTGGGGTAGAAGGTTAGCTACTCCTGGCCCCGCGACGTTTCGGGGGCCCCACCGTCGGCTAGAAATATAAAGTACGCCAAAGTGTACCATTCTGAAAAAAAATTCAAAAATTGTCTTCAAAGAGGGGCCCCGTGAAAATGTTTTGGGGCCCCGCAAAAATGTTTCCCCGGGCCCCGCTGTGGCTCTCGACAGGCCTGCAAACCAGGATCACGAAATCTTCAATGTGGGCTGGCCTAATGACTTGAGTTTCTTGTGACAAAATTTCGTGTCCTTGGGTGAAGGGGCCGGTTCCCCTTGAACAACACATGAGTTAGAGGGGTTATCCCGTTAAAAAGACGTTATTTTGCTGCTATTGGCTCGTCTGGTATGAAAACAGTTGCAGATAAGTAGGCCTACAGACATGCATGGTGCTTATCATAACAAGCACTGGCTTTTTAACTTTTTTGTCAACATCGATCGATGATCTTGAACGACCTTGAACCCCCCTCCAAAAATAGGTTTTTAGAAATTTTTTTCGCAATTTCGGACTGTGGCGCAGAGTTCAAGAGTGAATTGCGCCGAAATAGCTAGAGATAGACATGGACGGCCTGCGTATGAAATTTTTGGCATAGGCTAGAACCATGGCTAGAACGTACATTTTAACAGTGCAAGTTTCGACTTCTTAAATTCAAGAAGTTTTCCGTACAGAAGCCACTCATTCAAGATGCATTATTGTTATTTTACTGCACACTGTAGACTGACTGCCGATATGGCAGAACCGCTGCTGTCGCGCGTCACGTGAACTTTTCTCAAATTACAGTTTGTTATTAACGTGGTGACTGTTTATTCGGTACCGTAACTAGGCCCAGTGGCGGATTCAGGGCCCCTATTATTGACCGGATGCATCTCAAAACAAGTAAAAATTTTGCACGAAAAAAAGCTTTTTGCATAAAATGTTCAAAAATTTTCTTCGGAGGGGGCACTGCATGTCCCCTCCCCAGGCCCCACCTCTACCCTTCCGCCCCCTATTCCTAATTTCTGGATCCGCCATTGATTAGGCGATTTAGGCCTAGCTAAGGTCGTTTAAGCATGGCTAAAAACAACTAGGGTTTTCCATTTTTTAGGTTTTTAGGTGTTTTAGATGTTACTAGATTTTTTAATGTTTTTAAAAACGTTCTAAAAGTTTTTTTTGGTTTAAGCTTACTGTCCAATGAACACCGAACGTACACAAAATCATAACGACCCGGTAAAACATTTTATAGTCCTTGTTCGTCACATAATCACATTCTTTTCTATAAATTGTAGTAAAATACAGTTACCAATTAAAAAAACCCAAAGTCGATAATTGAGCCTAAAACTGAACTTACGGACTTAAAGTCCATAATCCATAAGGCTTACTCAATGTCTTCTACGTGCCCGAGTTCAAGCTTTGAGTGTGTTTGACTTTCGTAGGCCTACAGTTTGACAGTGACATAATTATTCGCGCGGTTGCCTAATACTGAACACTTCACGTTTTGGGGTGACCCCTAATTAGGTCTATTGTTTGCCTTGTCGAATTTTACTGAAACTTGACTCATTGTTTGCAATGTCACGTTGTTGATGCAAAAGTTGGTTAAAATTCGCTGTTGTTTGTTAGAGTTACGAAAATGTAGAGGGGGCTACTTCTTTGCGGGCAGAGTTGAGCCTATTATCTTTTTAAATTTTTCTGTATTTTTTGCATTTTGGCAAGTAGGCCTATTGCTACCAGCTACCGGCTGGAGAATCGAAATAAACTATCTCTTAACCTATAAAAAGTGTATAAAAACGCCTACATGTAGGCCTAGGCCTACGTTTTAGGCCTACATGTAGGCTACTCTTCAAGCACGCACTGGACTTCAGCCTTAGGCCGCTAATTTATAAATCTCGTTGTGTTAGCAACTAAACAATGAATTAATACGCAATAATATTCACACGTACTACACCGACGAACTGCCGAGTTGGGTCGCGTTGCAGGTGTGAATTGTATAGATGACGCGATGCAACAGTTTTTTTCAACTCAACGAGTCAGAGCAGTCGTGACACAGTTTCTAGTTATGACGTCATTGTATTGTTTTAGCACTACGTTATCGTACTCACTCACTAAACAGTTATTATTGGAAACTGGGTCACGACAGTTATTATCGCACACGGTCATAATGGATAAATTTTATACGTATCCAATTTCTACATTTTCGACCGAAATTCGTCGGCAGTCGTCGGCAATTTGACTTTAACCTGAAACGCCGACGAAGTTAAGTCGCGTCGGCGTGCATTGCTCGGAGTGAGAGAATAAGTGCCGGGTTGGTGGCGTGGCGTAGCGGTAACGCGTTGGGTTCGATCAGTGAAGTTGCTCTAGCCTACACCGAGCCGGGTTATAGGGTGTTTACACGATCTAGCAAACGTCCAGCAAATTTCCAGCAAACGTCGAGCAAATAGCACGTGTATTTTAAATACATTTACGGGAAGTTTGCTGAACGTTTGCTGGATTGTGTAAACGGAGTATTAGTATTTGGATAGATGACTGCCTGCGGGCAGATAAACCATCTCGGTATGTAACCAGTCGCCTAGGCAGCTCAGCTTTTTATCCCTTCGGGGTATATGCAAATTAAATACCGGTCTATCTGGATGGAGTTAATCTCCATACGGCAGCTGGGTGACGCTCCGTATGTCTGAGATGGGTTTCCTATAAAGAGCTATAGGCCTACACCACCTTTAACCTTTAACTTTTATACGACTGTTGTTGAGTTAAGTCTTATCAGTTAATGTTAAGCGCAGTCCAAAGCTGCCTTAATCCACACAAAATGGATGGGGACAAATGCTCATTTCAGTTTCATCAAAACAATTGTACTTTCTCCAGCGCGCCATTTTGAGTAAAATTTGCACCGGTCCCACTAAAATCGAAGGGTGCACTGACTTATAGGAAAATGAAATGAATTTGGTTAATACCCACCACTATCCGCAGTATTGTCATGCACTCGAACGCGAGAAACTTTATTGCAATTGTCACAACTATTCTCATAATTCTGCGACAACATAAACGTAATATTTGGCAACTTTCATAATAATAATGAATGCCGAAATGCACGATTACGTCATGTGCCCAATCTATTTTTAAGAAAAAAGTCATGAAATAGTTAGTCCAACTCTGGGCCGAAAGTTTTTAATGATGCCAAGCTGGTTTTTTTTACCCCCGAGGGCGAACTCTATGCTGGGGTTAAGCTGACTTTGGTGATGCAGACAAGTGTAATACGTGTGACGTCATGGCAATTCAGCTGCTGCTGCAGCTGCTGCTAGTTGTGTGACGTCACACTTATCGGCTGCTTTAAAAGCGTTAAATACTCCGTGTATAGGCGTAAGTGAAGTTTAACGGGAGCGTTGTTGACACACAGTACAAGTTATGATGGCTTGCCGACATAAGCCTACTTATCACATCGTAAGTACATAAAACCCCATTTCATTAATGTTTTATTATGATACATCACGACGAAAAAATAACTGTTTTTAACGTTTAAAGTTTTTTCATTCACCACTTGTGGTAGCACATAATAAAGAAAACAGTCTAAAAATTAAATGAAATTAATTATTTAATAAACCCAACTGACCGTAACAATTTTTAGTAGTTAACTTTGCTTGAGTTAGTGGTTTATTTTGACTAAACTCTTGGGCAGAGTAAGTCTTAATTCTGTGAACTTGGTTTGTATTAATTTATTTTATTTATTTATTATAACGGACTTTAATCACTTATGAGTATATATTTGAAAATTAATTTTTATTAGCTTGGTAGCTTGCGCCATGCAGTCTTTATAATCATAATATTAATTTTAATGTCTAAAAAGATTAACTGTAAAAATTCTAAAAATCTGCCCCCACATAATTCGATGTGAACATTAGTTTATGCAAAAGTAACACAAATTAACCGTTAAAAGCATATTTAATTATGATTTATTTTTTTAGCGCCAGTTGAAAAGTATTTCCGTTTTTTTCTTTCCCGGGCCAACGGTCGCTGAAACCTCTGCCATGATGACAACACTGTGAACAATGTAGTGACTATTAGGCATATTATTAGAAGGCTATTATTATTAGGCCTACTTACATTGTTTATAATTTACAAAAAAAAAATAATGCGTAAGTAAAATGCACGTTTAAATAGCTCATCGACACGCGTTTGTGTTGCTAACTTACTGTGTGCCGAACATTTCTACACAGTTGCTGTTCTTGCTGTCGGTTGCATCATCATCAATGACATGGTCGTCGATTGTTCCGCCGATATCGCCCGGTTCCATCTACACTGGACGCTACATCGTCGAAAGTCAACGCCTGACGCTCGGCGACATCATCAGACAACTGCAGTGAGAACTTAACTTTTGCGTATATGATTCCCGTAAAACTTCAAGGTACAATATTTAATCAGAGGCTTCTATCCTTATGTATCCTGGTGGGCGCAGCCAGTAAAAAAAGGGGCAGTTTCGTTAAGGGTCTTTGCAAAATTGCTACTATCACACGAAACGCTGTTTTTGGCTTAAAATGCACCACAAACCGTTTAGCGGCCGGGCTCTGTCCGGATTCGGGGAGGGGCGAAAAAATAGGTGGGGAACTTTATAGGGTGTTTACACGATCCAGCTAACGTCCAGCAAACTTCCAGTAAACTTTCAGCAAACGTCCAGCATTAACAATTATATTTTGAATACATTTGCTGGAAGTTTGCTGGACGTTTGCTGGATCGTGTAAACATCCCATTAGCTCGATTTTTATTCTAGATTTAGGGAGATAGATGCCACTGTATGTCCGTCCGTCCGTCCGTCCGTCTGTCCGTCTATTCCGTACGGCCTCTTAACTCTACAACCAAAAAAGACTAAAAACAAACATAATTTTTGTAAACGTTTCTCGTTGTGCTATTTTTTATTTTAAATTGTCAAAAATTAGAGTTGAAGTTACACACAATATGTTGGCCCGGTATTTATTTTATGGTAAGATGTTGTTCGTTAGCCATAAGCCGAGGTAACCAACATGTGCACATGTCACAGTGCTTCAGGGATAATCTCATGCAGAATATTATAAATTTATACATTTATGCCAAACAAATAATGATCTAGATGTAGACAAAGTGAATTTGCATTTAGTGCTTTGATATCGTCATTTTATTATCAAAAAGGGCAACTAGCTTAAAATAATATGCCGCTCACTCGTTTAACAGTCTTCCAATGTCTTGAAACTTTTTTGTAAACCGCGGCCAAACAAAGATAAACGTGGAATGACCATTGTGTTGGATGTGTGCGAATGTGACTGCATGTTGAAATGACTCCCGAACAAACTTTTTAACTAGATGAAGTTAGGTGTCGAAGCAAAGAATTATTTAACGCATCGTAAAAGCGAACACATGAAAGCGAACAAAGTAGTCGTATGTCATGGGACTTATTCAAGTCACGATCAGATCTATAATGTGTGGTAGGTTGGAAGAAGAACGTCGTAACCCGGCAGTCGACCTGAGAGCTTACAGACTGTTTGAGGCAAGCGGCGACTACGAAGTGGACTGCTGTCCGTCCTTCACGCAGCGCAACCGGCGCACGTTCGCCATCAACCGGCAAGGACTCGTCATCGAGCTGTTCCAGACAGCGAACTTCACGCAGACCTTCTACGAGACTGTCTGCAGTAACGAGAGCTCCTCACACGAGGCGGATGGAGCCGGGGTTGCGACGGTGGAAGATGGCGGTGCCAGGCCGCCCTCGTGTAAGTTCATAGACCCGCTGTTCGCTCCACGATCGCGCTGCGTCCAGCAGTGGTCGTACGTCTACGCCATCGGCCGGCTCTTTGGTCGACGCAATCAGCAGTTCAGCCTGGACTACGTTCGCATCCCGACCGGCTGTAAGTGCCAGGTGTCGTTTGGTGCCGTAGCCGCTGTCAGAGTGGAGCACTACGGACCACCCAACCGCACGAGCCGTGCAGCTCGTGATGACAAGATATAAACCTCTAGTTCAGGAATTCTGAAGCGTTATTATACTAGACACGAATGTGTGACTTCGGTTCATTTTTCGAGCGGTGTTTTATAGTTAACTCATACAAGACTGAGAAACAAACATCTTTCAGATCCAACAACGTAATTAGATTAATAGCTTTCCATAGACTGCTGATATCGAATTCTTTTCTCGTGCGTGGACGTGCTTTTGCTGTATAGCTTTAATTACGCTCCTACACTGACGCACCAAATTGAGCGATTGGCAATCGGAGAATCCGTAGGCATTCGCTCGAGTTGATATATGAGATTTAATCGGGATTGGTCAAAATAGCAAACTCCGCGGCAGAGTATTGACTGTCATTGTGTGGCATTGTTACAAGTTGCGGCTGCTTTTCGCCGTTGATTAATTCTCTTCAACCGATTTCTCATTTCAAGTAGGACAAGCATTAAGCATTAGTCCTATACCCTACACTATCTGCGTACGCTAACGCACAGTCGATGTAGACGGCGCACTGTGCTGTAAATCGCCATCGTTTTGGGGCAAGTTGTATCAGCAGACAAAGAACTGTGTTTGACTGAACGAACGTTCTATACTGAAGAAAGTTGAATTTTCTCACAACAAAACCTCACAGAAAACTCAGGTACATGTCTGTCCTTACATCCGTACGCTGCGCAATGTTCCGGCATGATCCTATCTTGTTATCGACTTATTTAAACGATTCCGCTTAGTGCTGCAAAGTCTAGACTGCGTCAGCTGAGTGAGTTGACTCAAGTCTTTTTGTACTTAGTCCGTGCTGTCGAGTGTCAGCACATGTAACGTAAAAGTAAGGTCCTTCTCGAGCCATAAGGCCCATGGGGTGGCGCTGATCTCCGTTTCGTTAGCTGTCAGCCTGCAGCACTGCCAATCCACAAAGACGAGGCTAGTGCATCGCGTGGTGTGTCTGTTCATCCCACCTAAAAAGCTGGTAGACATTGTGCCTGCACAAGGAAGGATAGCCAGGCTGAGTTAACCTGGGTGGCTTGGTTACGTCTTACATACAAAGATGGTATAAACCTACTCGCGAACGGTCACCCATCTCAGTACTAACCTGGTTCAGTGTAAGGTAACTTCGCTGATGCTACCAGTGATGTTACCGTTAAACCAATGCGGAAATATTTAAGACATAAACTGTGCCGTCTAGCAAGTTCAGTGATCGGAAAACTCAGATAGAAAATGAATTAAATCAAACTCTCAAATCATGCAGACCGAATGAGTTTAGACTCAAACTCAACTCACTTAGGCCTACTTTGTAGTGAGTCAAATCAAACTCACCAAGAAAATGAATTAACAGTCATAAACTCATTTGGTTTTTCCCCGTTAGCACTCAATCGGGCAATCAATCAGTACAATTACTAAGACTGTCCTAAAATTTTAACAAGAAATTTGAGCTAATGCTCACGAGAGGCGCGAAAGCCTATAGCATGCCCATGCTTATCTGCAACCGTTTTCACGAACGATGCGACTGGCCAACATCGGAAAAATAGCGATTTTTACTGGGGTACCGTTCTTTGATACCCTCGTGCGCAGATTTCCTTGAACCTAAAAAAATCCAGACTTGGACCGTGGAATCTGAGTTCAATGCTGAAAATTTCGTACGCAGCTTGTCTATGTCTATCTCAATTGGTTTCGGCGCAATTCGCTCTTGAAATGTGTCTCGCAGACCGAAATCGCCAAAAATCCATAAAACCCCCTATTTTGGCGTTCAAGGTCATTCAAGGTCATTGAATTCGGCGCCAATCGAGAGCCAGTGTACGCCTTCCTATTAGTGACTTATTGGCCAAAATCGCAAATTTTTCCCACCCCCACTCATTTAACGCCCTCGTTCGGGGTGACCCTCTTCGAATTTATAAAAAAAAGCTTTACGGTGACTGAAACTAGTTTTCCAGGCAGCCGACGGTAAAGATTTGGTGATCAAGCTTGCATCATTTTTGACTGATCATGCATGTGGCTATGCACAAGCGCCAAGTTGACCAAATAACGGTAACCATAGACCTAACTTAATTAATATAAACAAAACATTAAAAAGACGCATGCTTCCATACAGGTACTATTTTGATAACGGCATAATAGCAACAACGACTATACTAAAACGGATGCCACTATGTAATGCGATGACTGTAGTAGGCCTACGAATTAAATATATTATTCATAAGGATAAAACAACAACACAGAACTTCTACAACAAACATACTCTAAACTCGTTTTTATGCGTGCAACAACAACCTTGACGAAGTTACAAAAAAGCTGCACAATAGATAAGATAAATTGGTAGTCAAGATCTAATAGCATAATCATAATGTGTCTGTACAAAATGCAAGTGTTATAGCGCGTGTGGTACTCGTACGTCGTAATAACGAAATCACAGACACAGCAATACTAGCGACGACCGAGATGATGACGACAATTTAAAAACACATGGTAGGCTTACAGGTGACGCCAAGAATATTCCATGTAAACTGTAATTATAATTATAATTATTTCGATTATTTAAGTACATTTACAGGGTGTGCCAAAAATGACCCAACTTGTTTTTGTCAGAACTTCGTCAAATCTTTACTAAATTCGATAATTTTTAGCATACGGATAGCCAAGACAATAGAAATATGTAAGGTACACTCATTGTCCACCTCACATAATTTATGTTAACGCACTACCGTGTAAAACGCAGATGTTCGAAATTGTTACATTACGCGGTAATTATCAGTATCAGATTGCTCACTTGTGCATTATCACTTCCACGAAGGACACCATGAGTTTTAATAATTTTATAGTATTAAACATTTTATGCTGAAAACAGCAGACAACAAAATAACTGATTGTTGAGCTTAAAACACATTTTATTCAAGAATGAGTGCTGTGCATTTTGATCAGTTGATCGTTAATGCCACTATCAGCCGTGGCGTCATTTCGTAAAATGCTGGGGTCTCAGTGATCCTTGGGGTTTAAGTCTGCGTAAGGTATTGTTTTTGCAGCAGTAACACTGTTTCTAAAGCACAATTTACGAAGAAAAAACTAAAATTGTAAATCCTTGGGGAGTTCGTAGACCCTTTCAGCCCCCACCCCCTAAATGACGCCCCTGCATCACGTCTAAGCCATTGTGTACTCTTTGGACATAAATTCTGGTAATTTGAAAGTAAATTGTTACAAAAACTTATAATTCTGCTGAATGAATCAGATTTTGGTTTATTGTGTGCTTGATAAGTCATTAGAACTTTTATGGAGACAACAACTGAGTATTATGCAACAATTTGGAGCATCTGCGTTTTACACGGTAGTGCATTGACATAAACAAAGTGACGTAGACAGTGAGTGTGCTATACATATTTTTATCGTTTTGGCTATCTGTATGCCAAAAATCATCAAATTTGGTGAAGATTTGACAGAGTTTTAACAAAAACATGTTGGGTCAATTTTTGACACACCCTGTATATGGTGCAGATTCGTTCTAAACAGCAGCTGCGTCATATTTATACTGGTTGCTGCAAATGTTATAGTTTATTACATTAAGAATGTTTTGCTAGCCGTTTCCGAAAGAACGAAACACAAATACTGACTAACACAGCTGCGCCGCCACTCTAGGTTTCATTATTCAGACGTCTCAAGACTTTTTCGTTTCGTTTTTAGTCATCATACCTGGACTTACTCATTTGACACTTTAGCGAGGCGTTTCTGGAATAATGCACATTACTCTTAGGCAACGCCAAATTCTTCTATGATGACGACGATGATGATCTGAGACGAGCGTTTAGACTCCAGGTCTACAGACGAAGCTCCTTGCAGTGCCGACTGCTGCTGCTGCTCATTTTCACACACACACCGGTACATATATAATTATTTATTATGCGGCCGTCCTACAGGTCGCGTTATGCGTCTTGCCCGTCCGTTTGTTGGTCCGTCCGTCTGTCCCGCATGGGATTCTAATGTAAAAACGCGTAAAAAACGCCAAAATTGGCGTGAATTTACCATGGCATGACAGGAGTAATCGGCAGGTCAATCAAAGATCAAGGTCATCGAACATCAAAAATATCACCAAAATGTCGCACATGTCGCGTTCGCCCACAATCTGTATTGACCGTTGTCGCGCGCTAAAGGTAGCAAACAACAAGATGTAAAAAAAGTCATCATCGTAAGTCGTGAATGAAATACTCATCACTGTTTGGCCGCCTGCCTCTGTCCTGCAGTGAAAAACTAGTTAAAGAATATATGAGCGTGATCCAAGCATAAACAAGTTAAACAACTAGCAAAGAAAGACAATGCAAGCTTATTTTATCAGTTCTCATTAAAATTCCCTATATACAAACAGTATCAGCTACGTCATGAAACGTTTTGTCAATATAGGGTTGTGCGTACTGGGACTTGCGCTGCGGACAAATGTTAATTCGAGATGGCGACTAATACGAAAATGTTGGTTTTACACGTGGTGACGACGAAATGCTTAATTATTTACGACACAATACGTGCAAACTTTCACACCCACACACACACACACACCCACACAAATAGACAAATAGAAAGACAAAAAGAAAGAGAAACTGACATTCTCTGAGCGTCAAGTTAGCAGGCAACGCTGCCGATAAATGTCTGTGCGTCAACAGCTGATCCAAGTGACGATATTTCTTCACAACCGCCACTCGCACCTACATGCAACGTACGTACGTAGCACATCCGTGTGACACAGCATCACGTCTCTTCGCCTATACTATAAATTTACACTATAAAGCTATGTCGGCCCAGTGCCAGCACAATGTGCGGACGTCCGTCTGAACTTTGACTTCTGAGCCCAAAATCGGAACATCTGTTGTTCCTGCCCTGGGGGAATTTTCACGCTATTTTTCTCTGTCTTTTGATTTCGACATGGAAGCCCGTGTGTGACGAAAGGGTGGACGAGCAAGACGTGTAATGCGGCTTATTAGGACAACCGCACAACAAGACGTTGTTACAATTTACTTAAATCTTACGATGAGCAAATTGATGATGCAGAGACTATATGAGTATTACAGTGTCTAAAATGATTCAGCCTGTATAGTACGGCCATAATAAAATGTCCAACTATTCATAGCTTACTGATTGCAGCCAATGAATTTTTATCTACTTACCTCTTTGACTCATGTATACGATGCCGCGGGTCTTGAAGCTACTGTAAAGCGGAAAGTCCATTAATTCGATTTGTTGTGGACTTGTTAGACAACAAGTCAGACAACAAACAGTAGGCCTACTGGATAACATCTTGACATATTTTTGCATTTTGTTGTACAGCTAAAAGCTCGAGCGTACGTATTCTGTGTATTCTCTTTTTTAACGAATGTCTATGTACTGTAAAGTAGGGCTAATCTATTTGCTTGAGCTTTAATGCAGCACTATAGCTGATTGTACAACGAATCCACAATTACTCGAAATAAGTGGAGTATGGGTTTCTAATAATGCTTAGCGGCATGACATTATACCTCGGCGTTCATGAAGCAGTAGATGACGGCCACGAATATTCCCTGCAGACAGACACACACAGACAATGAAGTATATCACATTTCAGTCACAGAGGACAATATATCTAATCACGCTATCACCGGCAGCATTTCCTGTCCGCAACAATATCTCATCAATCTCCTGTGCAAAACACGAGTAGGTCCACGTTTCCGAGCGACATGCAGCACAGATGAATATTTTAAAGGCGTAGGTTAGTATATACAGAACATCGAGAAACTGCGTCTCCGACTTCTAGAGAATTCTTTTCCAAGTCGTGCAATTACAAGTTGTTCTTTTTTAGAAGATAAAATACAAATGTGCAGCTATAAAATATATCTTGGCCAAACTTTTCCTAAATTTTTCTCTTCCGGGCTAGTCAGGCATATTTAAAGCGCTAATTAATTTTGTAATCAATCGGGGATATTGCCACTTCTATTTCTCACTGCAGAAATTTTTGCTCAAATAAAATTTATTTCGCTATGTACAGTGCACTTTACTACCTGATTCAGTCACGCCAGAAACAAAGCAAGCAGAACGAATTACACTACGTGCACTAGAAAAAACTGTTTTCACACGAAATCCTAAACCCAAATAAAAACCAAAACCAACCACACTTAAATATAAATGGCTTTTATTCATTTGACAAAATTTTATCGACGGATTAAGTTTTCGAAATAAAAATGGAGGTATACTGTACCTCAACGTAAAAGAGTACGCAAAACAAATTCACCACGATTAAGCCCAAACTTCATTATGCCGACTTTACAAAAATCATAAAATTTCGTGGACTTTGTCGGCTACAATGTCCCCGGACTTTGTAGCGGATTTTCAGAATTTGTGTCCTCAACTTTTACCGAAACTTTCCCGTGGAAGAGTTTCGACAAAAGTCGGCGTAATGGGATTAAAACTTTAACAAGTAAGTCACGGCAGATTTGGTAGCACGCCAGACACTGCGAGTTTCACGGTGCATCCAGAGTTAGATGCGAATTAGTAAGCATGCCAAAAAAAATGAGAACCTGTGAAGACTGGATCAGTGCGTTGGCGACGCGGTATACAAACTTGTAGACGACGCCGAAAGTCGGTTCAACGCAGAACAAAATGTTGGTCGTTCCCAGCAGAGGAAACAACAACGCAGTCGCTCTGATCGCCATTCTGCACACGTCATGACCAATCAGCTACAAAATACACGTCATGTCAACGGATAAATTAAACAGGTATTTTTTCTGGAATCGTCGACAGAAAAAAACATCTATCAAATTTCATTGGTTATCACCGACTGTTGTCAGTTACGGCAATAAAGCAATGTTATTTACGCTTAAAAACGTTGACAGATTACTGATCTGTTGAGTTCTGAAATGAAGTAAATCTACAGTATACTGACTCTTTGGCGCGATCCTTAAGAATGCCCATCACTTAATAATAATAATAATAATAATAATAATAATAAGTGAACATTTATATAGCGCACTATAATTTCGAAGAAATCTCTAGTGCGCTGAATGCGTTATCAGTACATCTGAAACAAAAATGATCTAAGGAAACGTTACCCGGCTGCTTTTCAAATTTCAGAGAAAAAGTGAATACAAAAAATGCAAAACAACACAGTATACAGTCCACAAAAATAAAATACATTGTTTTTAAGCAACTTCTATCGTTTGCTTTGACGACGTCTGAAAAACAAGAGGAGCTGTTGAGCAACAACAACACGAACTGTCATGCGCTTGCAAAAACGAGTAGCTTTATTCCTATGATTTATTCGCATATACGCTACCGTACAGCCGGTATGTGGTAACTATCCACGAAAACTATCCATTCACTTTCAGTTTGTTGTCATTTTGCTCACACCTGATTTTGTTGTCCAGTTCGACGGCGTTGTTTGCTTGTAGCTTGATCACGACGACTCGCATGATATTAATCAGAAACACCGAGTTAATCTGCACATGTGAAAAAATATCACATTATTACGTGACTCACAACTCACTAACAGCGCTCTAAATCAAGCTAATAGAAAAACCGCAACTTTGAAAGTTTTGGAAGAGTTTTAAAATTAAAAAAAATTGTAAAGCTTTTATTTTAAAAAAACTTTTTAATGGTTTTTATATACCAAGATCGCCACAAAATTACGACGCAGAAATAATTACTAGATACCGCACTGCTGGAGGAAATAAGCGGCACGCAGTGCGGGCTTATACCACTCCAGACAGTGCGGTATCGTAATTAAACCACGCTTAAATTGCCCAGGCTACATCGTCGTTTGCTTTATGACGCACGACTGCAGCCGAAAACTGTGAAAACTGTAGCAGTGCAAGCTAAGTGTGGTTTAACACACTGTTCTCCCTGCCACGTCGATTTATAGCCGAACGCAAACTCTGCCATAAAGCAATACCACATTGAATATGTACAACTGGTTTTTACCAGGAGTAGAGCAACGATGGGGAAGTTGACGAACCACGAATGAGAGAACTCGAACGACTCGCTCCAGCAGTGGTTAGGATTATGGATCTGCATCGCTATTGTCCAACCGGCAATGAATGGGACTGGCAGTCCTGCAACAGTTGGACTTATTCCTTTACACCAAACCTAATCATCAAGATCATCAACATCATCATTCTTATTATCGTTACTTCTATGTATTTATTTTGTGATGATGCAAGCTATAAGCGACCCTTATTGCCAGACAGCGAGCGTGTCTACGGTTGTCTGAGTACCTGCGTCTACTGTCTCTGTCTGTCTGTCCGTTGTTCGTAGTGCTGTATAGACAACGTCCGCGCTACGCCGCAAAGCTTGTAAAGTCGTCAGCCACGTCGCATACCGGTCTCTGTTTAGGCCTATTTAAAATTTGCTAGCAATATCATGTACAACTATAATACGGTACAAGCAGAACACCATGGCTCTGATGTATAAGCACTACAACAGTTGTGTACAAAGTAACACAATGTAAAGCAGAGCAAGTAGTTTTACATGTACTCTACTGCGTACAAGTACAAGTAAGAATATTCTTGACACAACTTGCCATCAAATGACCGTTCAGTTTCCCACCTCCCCCAATGTATACTTCTGCACTACATAGGGAAAGCAGATCAAGCGAAATATCACTTTTTATCCAATGCGATATGATTGCTTATTTAACATAACGCGTAAAACACATTTTGTTCACATTTTTGACACTTTGGCTGACATTTCATTCAGTCGTCCATTTTCTAACTGCCTGCAGTAAAACTGTTTGAAGTGTTGGCCAACTATGCAAGCACAGGCAAGAAGACGCTTTCTCCATTCACTTGACAGCAGTATCGATAATGTTCTGCTCCAGACTAATCCAGGTTGTACCAGTCGCTTTCTGACTTCACAAACATTCCTAAACTTCATCTAGTAGACACGCTGCTGCATGACAGTCAAACCTTGTAATAAACCGGCTATTGGGGCCCACAGATTAGGATAGATGGAATTTATTGACGCTTTTTTCATTCATTTTAACACGTATTATGCTTGGTCTGGTTTCCCTAGGTAGTGCAAAAGCAGACGTTAAGTGAGGTGGAAAGCAAAACACTTATTTAATAGTCAGTGGTGTCAGAAATATTTCTGCCAAAAACTATTAAAATCTGCTAATCTTTCTTTAAGTTATGATCGATAATGTCGGGAATGTTTTTTCAGGTTTCCTGTTTATTTCAACACATATTTCGCTTGATCTGATTTCCCTAGATAGTGCAGAAGCATGCATTGCGTGAGGTGGGAAACTAAATGGTCTTTTGATGGCAAGTTGTGTCAGAAATATTCGTACCAAAAATTATCAAAATTTGATACTTGGTTTTCAAGTTACAGTCGAAAATGTCGGGATGTTTTTTTGAGACACAGTGTAGTATGCGATAGGCCAGTGATGACTGTTCCTGAATTCGTACCCGCTACTCCACGCATCGGCGCTAGGTCGTAAATTGGAATAACAGGGATAACAGCAACGACTTTAACTGTTTGAAAGTATTCGCGCTCTTCGTTTTTTACTGTTTTTGCGCACGAAATAATGCAATAAATGCCACTGGTTCAGTGTTCGTTACTCTGAAACTATTTTTATAACAATAATACGTATCGTACAAGATAATACAGCGATGCTTTTAAAGCGACAAAAAATAATTACCGGTGACGTCGTTTTTTGCAAATTCCCCACAAAGTAATAGTGAAAACATTTTGAAAATCGGCAAATATCAGTTTTGACAAACAGACCCCAGCCGATGGCGTGATAGAGGTAGAATCGATGAGTGGTATTGAAGACGGAAACAGCGACACGCTGATGAAGGTAAAGACCTTCGACGAACATCCAAGCTGTGTTGGCGACCGCTAAATATTGGCGCAAAGCGGTCAGACTTTTGCACACTACGTCCTGTAGGGTGCAACAACAGTGCTCATCTGTATAAAGTTCAAGTGTCGACTTTACGCACTGATTAAACGCAAACGGTCATCAGTAGCATCGTGACAAGAAGACGAGGCGGCTTTTACCCGATTTGCCGCTTCCCCTAAATTTTAACCTGTCAGAAATATTTTTACAAAAATAAAAAAAGCTGAAAGTCTTCCATTTCGAAAAATTTGGAAACGGCATTATGAACAACTGATAATGGTTTCAACGATGTATCAACGCTTTCGCAGCAACTGCATTCAGTAATAATCATGGGTGCTGTCATTCGTAATCAAAAAGAAAACAATAAAATGCGTTGAAAAGTGTAACATTGTAGGCCTATTGTTTCGTCGCTGTAATTTCTAACTAATTACATCTACGAATAATTGTGAAATACGTTTGACAGAACCATGATGTCATAACTTAATTAAAAATAATATTTTATCACCTGACTTCTATTAATTCTATCATACTGACTTTCGTATAACCTTAGTTCGTAAATTCTTTGCGAATTTAGTCACACTATAAAAACAAGTCGATCTAGCAATGTTAAGAATCCTGTATTGCGATAAACGATCCTTAACATCGCCAGACCTATATCGATTTATCACCATATCGACAATGTTCATCATGTGGTAGTGCTTACGTGAGAGCGATATGTTAATTTTCTGCGGGTGACCAGCGGCTCAAACAAGACACAGATAAGTGTGCAGCGCAGTAGAAACGACAGAATCAGCTGTTTGTGTATCGCTATCCGCGTACACTGCAAAGACCTGACGACACGTAACATGGATCAGGCTACAGCCTCTGGACTCTGTCGTCGGTACACCGCTAGTTTAGTGCAAACCGTTTGTCACTGAATAGTCACACAAACGCAGGTGTACTTTCAAGCATAAAGACTGAGACGAAATTTAAAAAAAAACACAAAAAACTAACGGCACTCGCAGTGCACAATCCTCCGCCGAGATGTCTCTTTTACTATGCAGCCGAATTGCGGGTCTAATTGTCTCTCCGTTCGTCTGTATGTATTAGCTTAAACATTTATATCTGGCTATTGACAACAGATTAAATGTCTAAGCTAATACATTAGTTCGTGCTTATACTTTTTGATTTTTGCCGTTTTACATCAGCGCTTATACAGCATTGAATGAATTGCTTGCAGTTTTTTTTACATATAATATTAGATAGTGACGAAACTACGTAAAACGGGGACGACCGAACGAGTGCAGCTATAGGATATAAAGGCAGATCAAGGCTTGCATAACGAACGACGAGATTCGTTCAAAGCTCAGGAAAGTTGTATAATGGCGAAATATGGACGCCTAGAACGCCGAATATGACGCCAATAATGTGATATAAACAGCAATGATTATTTTTCAAAAGCGTTCGCATGCACAAAAACCCACGTGACCTTGACCCTTCATTATGACCTCAAAATTTATCGGGGTTCTAAAGATTGTCGTGCAAAATTCCGTCAAGCTAACCGCAGCTGTTCCTGAGTTATCGTGGTGATAGAGAAACATAGAAAGAATAAACCTAGCGACAATGCTAAAACAATATTGCCGTCGCTACCGCGGACAGTAATCATTACTGCGTACCGAAAGTAAGTGAAGATGGCGAATGCTGAGGAAAGAAGCAGAATGGAGACGATGCTGGCGATGAAGTAGACATAGCTCAGTATAACTGCCTCGCGATACTGTTGCTATATGCCCGTGCGACAACGTTAAACACACATTAAATTAAACGTTAAAAATTTAAAAAAAACGGTTTTATGTGCAATATTATTGTAAATCATCGTTACGTCCAAGATAAACATTGAAAATTTAAAAAAAAAACTTTAAAAAAGTTTAAAACATGCTTAGAGTAAAAAAAGTAAGAAAAACGACTGAAAACGTTCGACATATGGTCGACTAAAAACGATTAAACGAAAAATAAAAAAACGAGCAAATAATGCAGAACTATATGGAAAAAAACTAAAAATAAACTGTAAAACCAAAATGCAAAAATAAAAACCTAGGGTTTTTAGCCATGAGCTGACCCAACAAGTAACTGGCGTGACGTAGACCTACTGACATAAACCTTAAATTCCTTACGATACGCGTGTTATAATTTAACACTGTACGTTTTTGGGCAGAAAACAAGTTGCAAAATGTATTCAGTATTACGTAAACATACGCAGTGTGACATCGCAGCAAGTAGGCTATCTATATTCTATAAACGACCTCTGGCAAAGTGGCAATATGCGTTGACAGTTTCAAATTAATTTCTTCGTTGACGCAGCAGCGGCTGCGTCTTGCGATGCTGCATCTTGCGCCGCCAAAATGACGCCGCAATCAGAACGCAAAGACAATCTTTATCTGCTTTCAGAAATAATTAGAAACTCTGAAAGTTCCCGGCGCCCGCGGAGGAAGTCATATGTCGCCGGATGATAGAAGACAAACAAAATTGCGGTCTGCAAAGGCATTGTATTGCGATGACAACAAATAAAAAACGACTCTCAATTTAGCAAAATGACAAAGCGTTTTAAGAATCCATAAACAATGATTTTAGCGTTATTTTGTACTTCGACTATAATAATCAACCAATCATCCTTAAATAGACTCATAGGTTGAAACGTAAATTAATAAGTTATAATAAATTCATCAACTTAAAAGCTTAAAAAATTGTAATTTGATGAATTTATTATAACTTATTAACCAATCATCTTGCTGCTATTAATTTTAATTCGAGATCGGTTGTACAAAAAGTACGGAAATTGGACATCTTCCACGAACCATACATAAGTGTTTGTGTTGTCGCTTGTGTGTAAGACACAGCTCAAAATAGTACTCGCTTTACGTAGATATACAGGGTGGTCCAAAAAACGGCACAAAGTTTATGGCACCATAATTTTGCAACCGTACATCACAGAGTCATGCGGTTTTTAGCAAAAAATGTTCTGAAAGAAATTCTTTACATGACTAAAGTCAGTGGACCACCCCGTATAAGATCGCAAAGAGATAGAGTAGAATTACGTAAATTAAACGTAAGCTTCCAACGAACCTGTAATGATTCCGGAACTGCGTCAGTATGATCGCTGTGCAGTAGAGAGTAATTATTAAGTACGCACAGTGTGTAGTTGGTGCGACTCTGCAACCACCGGCCGCTGGCCGTACATGTCCGGTGTCCGACGGCGAAGTCTGTGACATTACAATCACACAGCAGATCAATCCGTGGCCTATAGCCAGTCAGTCCAGCGAAATTGAAGCAAATGCTCCCAGGACTTCTATTGCCAATCGTGCGAATACGATTTTTAGACTAAAGGTAATAGAGTAGAGTACAGGCAGCCGCTAAAAATTATACAATACGCGTACGAGTCTAAAAATGTTCGCTGGAGCCTAAAGGCATGCACCAATACCAATTTGTGTTTTCAGGCGATCCAGGCCGTCGGGTAGCGCATACAATTGCATTACAAAACAAGAAATTTCAGCTAATGCTCACGAGACGCGCGAAAGCCTATAGCAGTTCCGGTTCAGTAGTTTAAAAATTGGGGCGTTCACGCTAAGTTAATATATACGTACCAAATTCTCTATCTGAATCGCATAACGATAGTAGCGTGGCGCCATCTTGTGGAGTCTTGTCTCACAGCTCAAAATCGCCAAAAAAATCCATAAAACCCCATATTTTGGCGTTCAAGGTTATTCAAAGCCATTGAATTCGGCGCCAATCGAGAGCCAGTGTACGACTGTAACCTAGGCCCTATCTTGCACAGTTACTGAGATACAGCAACTTATTGCCCAAAAATCGCAAATTTTGCCCACCCCCCTCTCATTTAGCGTTTTCGTTCGGGGTGACCCCCTTCGAATTTATGAAAAAGCTTTACGGTTCCTGAAGCTAGAGTCTTCCAGGCAGCCGAAGGTGAAGATTTGGTGATCCAAGCTTGCACCAATTTTGACTGATCCACCCCTGTGACGGACAGACAGACAGACAGAATTGCGATAGCTAAGACGCACTAAAAGCAGTAGCTACTTTCGCGCGTAAAAATGTGAAACGATGAATGATTTGCATTGGAGAACTTACAGTTTAATCTAGCACATAAACTAGCGAAGTTAAGGCTAAACGCAGTAGCCCAGACAAGCGTTGAACTTGCCACTACTTAATTATTTTATTAATTCGTAATTTGGGCTTGAATTTTAGAGCAACGTCATATCAATATGATAATAATATGAAAAGTTAAAATGACGTACGGTACCTAGAAACTGTTGTGTTAAGTTAGCGTAATGTCTGCTGAAAAAGACTGGACACGGCTGGACTATTGTCGCGTTAGCGGGCGTCGAAGGCCAACAAAGGAAACCGTCCCAGCTAGCGTTACAGAACACACCTGTCAACAGAATCACACCTCACACGATAGTGTTTGTGTTGTAAGGACGACCTTCCAAGTCTATGGGAAAAGGCAAACTTTGACCTTCAGCCAACCAAAAACCCCTGAACCGATCGTCACCAAATCTGAATGGCGTGATTACGTCGTAGACTCCTACCGCCAAAAAAGTTTGAGCTCAATCCGCTCAAGGGTTTTTGCTCCCATATAGGTGAAATATTCACCCCTCCTGTTCGAAATTTACTACACTCAACTCAACTCAACTCGGGTTTAATAAAAAAACGATAGCCGATGGCTAAAAGATATATAAACGTAAAAGTAGCAACAAAATACGAAGCACTTGTACCGTTTCGCCAAATAGTCTACACTCAACACTTCTAGATACGCCAAAACAAAGCACACACTGCTAGGCCTATATGTGTTTATATTTTTAAGTTATTGGTATTTAGCTCGGCTTGCGTAAGAGATTTCTGCAAGATTTTTGCGTCTATAGGGGGAAAGGGTTACGAGGATGAGCCAGCCATCGAATGCTGCCAATCGCATTTCCCCCGACTGACCCCCGTTGCCATGGCAACAAAATTTAGAACAAAATTGGCTATAACTCGGCTTGTGTAAGAGATGTCTGCGGGATTTTTTTTTGCAAATAACATCAAATAAAGAAGGCTTTAGACTATGTTAGTGATTACCAACTAAAGTCAGCTTGTAAGGACGTCATATGCATAGTCCCATCTAAGGTTACCCAAATGATTTTTGCTGTTTTAGAGGACTGATATCATCACATCGTCCTTACACACAGTTGTAAACTGGTAAGTTTTTTTACGCGCGAAAGCAGCTCTGCTTTCAGCGCGTCTTAGCCATCGCAATTCTGTCCGTCCGTCCGTCAGTCTGTCCGTCACACGGGTGGATCAGGCAAAAAAGACCCAAGCTAGGATCACCAAATCTTCACCATCGGCTGCCCGGAAGACTCTAGTTTCAGGAACCGTAAAGCTTTTCCATAAATTCGAAGGGGGTCACCCCGAACGAGGGCCCTAAATGAGAGGGGGGTGGTCAAAATTTGCGATTTTCGGTCAAAAACTCGCTGTATCTCAGTAACGGTGCGAGATAGGGCTTAGGTTACTATTAATCACTAATAGGAAATCGTATACTGGATTTCGATTGCCACCGAATTCAATGACCTCGGATGACCTTGAATGCCAAAATAGGGGGTTTTACTGATTTTTTTCGCGATATCAGGCTGCGCAAGTCTATATCATTCACAAGGAGGCGCCACCATCGCCAACGCCACACCCGCCTATGGCTGATGTGTATTATGGTCCCGATGGGCCGAGTCCAAGTGATATGCGATTTTTGAAACTATAACTACTGAACTGGAAATGCTATAGGCTTTCGCGCGTCTCGTGAGCTTTGCTCAAATTTCTT
>Ga0056128_1002411_pt1 | contig 22115 bp, 20 predicted proteins | sample WorMetLIZISLAND2_FD_71113 | JGI IMG/M metagenome (GOLD analysis project Ga0056128, IMG submission 71113) | Marine gutless worms symbiont microbial communities from Max Planck institute for Marine Microbiology, Germany - Olavius geniculatus... ... | reverse complement strand
GGCAGACCTCTGACCCTGCTGCAATGCGCCGTAGAGGAGACGACGGGGGAGGCGATATGATGGCATCCTGATGACATGTCCGAGCCAACGAAGTTGCCTCTGCATGATCCATGATTCTATGCATTCCGAGTAAGCTTTTCGCCGGATAATAATAGTACACCATGGGCCACAAACGTAACTACGTAACGTACGCGTATCTTCTGTCTATATCTTCACTTTTATTGGCATAGTTAATTAAATATTGTAATTAAATCAGCTGGATATACAGTTTGGATCATTTTTGTACGGACTACGGGCGAGCGGAATGAAAGCTGTAAGTAAATATTTTAAATAATCTATGCTACGTGCACCGATTTCCTCGTTTGAAGTGTTGTTGATCGAGGTCGCCGAGCCTTCCGACGTTTAAAAACCTCGTTCGAGAAAATCAGACGGAATGTGCATGCTGATTCTTTTCGATTTTCTCGAAAGAGGTTTTATTACCAATTGCCTACAAGTCCGCCAAACACGCCTATCAGAACCTCGTCACAGGAACTCGGACGCATCGTCCGACGCGTCGTTTGTGTCGTCCGACGTGTCCGAGTTTCTCGTCCGTGAAGCTCGGACAACATGTCGGACGAAGAAATCGGTGCGTGTAGCCACGGCTTAAATAAGCGTAAATTTGCATGGTGTGCTATAGATTTTTTTTTCGTAGAAAATTGTTTTTTTCGTTTATTTGCGCAATTGCATGTAGTAATGCGGAATTGTTTCAGTGGCTGGTGACGCCCACGCTCATCAGAACCCTGGTCTGCTAGCGCTGTCTCTGGTTTGGTTCCGCTATCACAACGTGTTGGCGGCGCGCATGCAAGAGCAGCATTCGACCTGGAGCGACGAGAAGCTTTTCCACGCAGCTCGTCGCCGTGTCATTGCAATACTGCAGGTCAGAATAATAGTAACAGTTGTTGTAGTTCAGTAGTAGTTCACAGTAGTCTATAAAACGTGCCACTATTATTTTTTGAATAGCTCCGTGAATTATTGGTCGATTTTAATGATTTTTGGCGTGTGACATTATGAAGAAACTGGACACAAATGACTTTAGTTTTGGTTACCTTACCTTAATACTGTCGCTACACTACCTTGTGAAATGCAAGTTATTGAACTTGCTGTTGGCGACCAGAGTCAACGTCTATTGCTTAAGTTAGTGCTGGACGAAAACGTTTTATGCACATGCAGTAATAAAGAAGGGAGATGTAACACGTGTGGTTTTCTGAAAAACAACAATTACCAATCGTGTTTTTCGCTAATGATTAATCATTTCTAAGCTGACGCGTGCGTTATTCGGTATGAATTCATGGTTGTAAACGGCCAAGCTCCGACTTCTATATTTACAAGGTAGTGTAGCAACAGTACTAAGGTGAGGTAACCTAAACTAAAGTCATTTGTGTCGAGTCTCTTCTTGATGCCGCATGCCAAAAATTATCAGAATCGTCTAATGTTTCACGGAGCTATTCAAAAAATAAAAGTGGCACTTTTTTATAAACCACGGTGTACTAGTAGTAGTAGCAGCTGCAGCAAAGTGCAGCATGCAACAGAACGAGTTGCACTAGCAGTAGTAGCATTTTATAATATCAGTTTTTAGCTCTCGCGCGTGCAAAAATTTTCGAACATGTGACCTGTTTGCCTGTTATTTGGAAATCTACGTATAGATAAAGCAAAAAGTTGCGTTATGTCTAACATTTTTTTCCGGAAAAAACCGCCGTTGACAGATTTGCATAAAGCTTGGCAGAAGGAGTCGACTCGCGGACGTAACCAAGTGTTTCAATTATTTTGTCGATTGGTCAATGGGTCGGGGATCTGCGAGGGGTCAAATTTTGCTGATTGTGCCACTGTGTTGTGCCACTGCGCGCCTGTGAAACAAATTTTGCATTTTTTTCTTGCAAAGCAGCTGTTAGTTATGTCCAATATTTGTTCAAGATAGTAAACGTGTACGGCAACGTTAATTTTATGCACTATTGTTATGGTTTATTCGCAACTTTTAACTCATTAGTTACGACAAACATTTATATTAGTTTTTTTTTAAAGTTTTGGTACAGCGACAAGTTTGTCAGTTTCAGTTAATGTGACATTATTAAATTGCGTTAGCGTTTTAAACATCGTCATTTATAAGGTGTTTACACGATCCAGCAAACGTCCAGCAAACTTCCAGCAAACTTCTAGCAAACGTTCAGCATTAGCACGCATATTTTGAATACATTTTCTGAAGTTTGCTGGACGTTTGGTGGATCGTGTAAACACCCCATTATGAGATAAACAGACGAGCTTGGTATTTTGTGCAGAACATTATAATGTACGAATGGCTGCCAGCGTTTCTGAACCAAGAAATACCCAAATACAAAGGTCTGTGCGATTATTCTATAATATACTGTAGGCCTACACTGGATTAATTTACCCACTGGGTTGTCTGACGTTCTCTGCACTAGTCCATTTTAGTGCAACATTTGTAACATTTTGCGTACAAGTGGAAACTTTGTATTAAGACATACATATATGTGCCAACGTGTATGCGGCAGTTCGTCTAGTGTGCAGTGGGTGAAGCTACCTTAGCGCGCGATCTGCCAACAGTAGCCTACATGAGCATTCATGCGAGATATGCGTCTTATTTAAAGGTTTTTGACGTCCGACTATCTCGAACTTGGGCATCTGTTAAAGCCTACCTTTGTTTTTTAGAAAATCAGTTCGAGATAAAAAAAATGGTCATCTGGAATTCATTCGCTGCGCACATTGAGTTTTGGTTTTTGTATTGCATTCTTATGATTTCATACTGTTATGTGTATTTATATGTAATCTGCTGCCTTTAGCGTAATAAACAAGTGATTGATTGATTAAAACGTTCACATCTATTTTTATTTGTTTAGTTTTTTTCTGTTTTCGAGTTAGGAGTTTGTAGTGCCAGTGTTATTTTAACTTTGATTCAATATCTGATATAATAGCTAAGCGGACACATAAATTTTTAACTAGTTATGACAACTCTGACAAGTTGATGTGTTCTGTACGCCATGCATGGACTTGTTTGATTTGTAAGTTAAGTTTACTTAAGTTGTTTTTTTTATTATTAGCATTTATTATTTGTTTCTACCATGTTTGTGGTGAATAAAGCTTCGTGTGTAGAGGTTTACGGTTTAGACAAACGGACAGACGGATATATCCGTGCAATGCGGCCTACTCATCAGGAGGGAAGCGCAATAAGCGATAATAATTTATCTAGCATATTATGTTTAATTGTTATATTATCAGGTTATCAGCGTCACGTGGAGCCCAGTATTACAGCGATGTTTGAATCGGTAGCACTCAGGGTTGGACATTCATTGGTACCCCCGGGATTTTACATCAGGTACAACAGCAGACTACCTGTATTAGTAGTAGTAGTAGTAGTATTTCTGTAGTGCCACGTGACGTCAGGGGGAGGACAGTAAAACAAAATATCACGAATAATGAATGTCTGAGTTGTCGGAACTTGTGGGGAAAAACCATCTCCCTCTCCCGCTAAAACCACAATACACTAATGGAAGGTCAGAGGTTTTGCTTTTAGATCAAAAGACGTACGATTTAGGCCTACATATCAATTTTGGATAGATTCGGACAGTCAAAAGATATAACTGCCATCTATTTTATCACATTATTTCAAGCCCCATTAATAACAAAATAGCAATGGACGTTAAGCCACAAGAGGCTGTCACCTCAGCGAGGCAAATGGTTTCTGAAACGAAATTTAAGTCGAAAGAACAACAAAAATCTTTTGCTAATTCGAGAAGAAAATATAATACTAGATTCCCCACCACCACTTTCTTGAGTGCAGGATCGTACAGCTGACAGTTTTCTGCGGTAGTTCTGTCCATTTTTTGTTTGTATCGTTTTGTTTTTAGTTTGTGTTTTTTGTTTACAGGGACAAAATGTGTAATTTCGTCAGTAAACCGAGCGGTGCTATCGGCGAACGCCTATGCAATTCTTACTGGCATTCACAGGTTCTCACAGAACTACTGATAATTAATAATATTATGCTAAAAAAGTAAATCTGGTAGCAATTAAAATTTTAATACTATGAGAGTTAACGTTTCAAAAATTATTGACTAGTTAATTTTGGATTAAATGCTAACGATGGTATACCGGCAATATCCAAATAAAATGCATGCTTTTATTAGCAAATTTTCTGCTTATTTGACTAAAAGGCAATGTCTTGCTGCGCGAAACGTTCTTTTAAACGTCGCAAAACGCCTTAAAGTGGTTTTCATGCACAGGCCAGAAAGTGTCGCTCTGCTGTCTGACATTTTCTGCCCTGTTTGGTGCTTAAATCGGCGTCTGTGATGTTGCGCTGAACGCTAGGCGGTGATAGAGTCGTACGGACTCGACCAGCTGCTGCTTGGTATGACGTCTCAACTCTCAGAGCGAGAGGACCACATCATCGTCGACGATCTACGAGGTCTGTCTTAGTCATCAACATCAATATTATTATCATCATTAATCAGTCAATATAGAAATTTATATAGGGCCCCTTGACAGAGTTCTTAGAGGTGTTTGTTACAAATAGGTACGATCAAAAAGCCGCCTCTTAAAATCTAGATTATTTGCGCACTGGGCCTATGAAGTGGCCTCAGCGTAAGCGGTCACCGTCCCCGCACGTAAAGCTAAAGGCAAGGTCTAGATTAAAACATTGTCTACTCTATTAATGTAACTGTTTTCAATTTTGAAGAAAGGTCGTTCTTCATCATCATTTGCTCGCCATGGAAGATATAAATATATCATACACAAGAAAGCTCAACTGTCGCTATAGGAAAAACACGCTACATCCTATACAGCTCCTGTTGCTGTACTGACCTTTAAGGTCATCTAAGGTCAATGATTTTTATTTAATGTGAAAGGGCGTATGCCACTTCTTATTACTGATTAATAGTAACCTTGGCCTTATCTCTCACCGTTTCTGAGATATGGGCAGTTTTCCGTTTTTTTCCTATACTGCCCTCCATTTAACCTCGGGTTTGAAAATGTTCCCTTTGCACTAGCTCGCTGAAATTTTGCATGCTTAGGTTTGAGACACAGAGCTAATCATTCGTATAAAATTGTAGAATACCGTTTAGCGAGAATACATCCGTTACAGACAACGACGGACAGATAAACGACACATAGCCGTAACGGGTCAAATTGTGTTCGGCTGTAGCCGTCGAGCTATACTCTGCACCGAATGTCTAGTTGTGAATGTCTAGCTAAAGCATTTCAGTCTCTGCATTTTACACGCCATGACGTCACTGTCCTGTCTATCAGGAGCGGTCGTGACTATGAGCGTTCAGTCGATCGATCAATCGATTGATTATAATTGCGTGATCGATTTTTACGCGCGAAAACAGCTACTGTTTTCAGCGCGTCTTAGCCATCGCAATTCTGTCCGTCTGTCTGTCTGTCCGTCCGTACGTTCGTCTGTCTGTCACACGGGTGGATCAATCTAAAACGGTGCAAGTTAGGATCACCAAATTTTCACCTTCGGCTGCCCGAAAGACTCTAGTTTCAGGAACCGTAAAGCTTTTCCATAAATTCGAAAGAGATCACTTTGAACGAGGGCGCTAAATAAAAGGGGGTGGAAAAATTTGCGATTTTGAGCGAATTAGTCGCTGTATCTTAAAAACGGTGCGAGAGAGGGCCCAGGTTAGTATTATTTACTAATATGAAGTCGTACACTGGCTCTCGATTGCCACCGAATTCAATGACTTTGGATGACTTGAACGCCAAAATAGGGGTTTTTATGGATTTTTTTGACGATTTCGGGCTGCGACACAAGTCAATATCATTCACAAGGTGGCGCCACGCAACTATCGTTATGTGATCTAGTGCAGATAGAGAGTTTGGTATTTGTTTTTCAGCTAAACTACTGAACAGAAACTGCTACATAGGCTTTCGCGCGTCTCGTGAGCATTAGCTCAAATTTCTTGTGATTAATAGGTAAAGTGTTCGGGCCTTTACACTTCACGCGACATGACCTGACAGTGCTGTCTATAATGCGAGCACGTGATCACGGAGTCCTGGACTATAACTCTGCTCGTGTGGCTTACGGTCTGCCAGCCGTCACTGACTGGGCGCAGATCAACCCGTGGCTAGATAATGTCAACCCCGACGTCAGTTCTCAGTCACCGTATTTATACATGTATACTACTACTAATACTACTACTAAGAGGACCTATAATCGGGACCAAAGGTATAAAGCGGAAATGGGATTCTTCGGAGGGGACAGCTCTTTTTCTCCCTACCAGTTAGGGGGTCCGGGCGAGAGCTGTGAGCTTTCACATTGGGGTATGGGCCTTATGAGGCGAAGCACTAACAGCAGGATTCGACGTGGAGCTCCGGCCTTACAGCCCCGCGAATGCATCTAGTGGGTATAAATTGTATTGGTTTTCACTACACAAACTTGCACTTACAACTGCACAGCTCCGTTTTAAACTGCCCTGAAACGCCTTGCAGTTCTGATTCACCGTATTTATAACAAGTCAGTTTTTTGCATATATACACTGTACGTGAGTCAAAAATAAAAAAAAACTGTTGCCTAATATCGCAGAATTGTTTAAATGTTTTCAGTGATAAAATCTCCAGTAAACCCGGAATAGTATACAAGATCTCACAGCATTTGAACTGCGTTGCTACACTACCGTGTGAAAGGCAGTCTTTCAAGAACTGCTTGTTAATGTGTGATTTGACATCTTCGTTTGTTCGTTTCTTGTCATCTGCTACGTTAGCAATGTACATATTAACAGTGCTTGTATAGGCGCTACTACTACTGCTGCTGCTATAACAACAGTTACTACAACAACTACTACGACTATAGCTGTCGTTGTTGCTGTAGGCGCTGAGGCGACTTCGCGCGGTGTACAACAACAGTTTGGCCAGTATTGACGCATATCCGGCCGGTCTGTTGGAGGCTACGCCAGACAGTTTGGGAGAGTTGTTTACCAGCGTCATTCTGGAGCAGTTTCTACGCATCAGAGACGCCGATCGGTTTTGGTTTGAAAACGTCGACAGCGGGCGAGTTGTCATGCTGATTATAATAATCGTGGAACATTACTTTACTGCATGAATGAATTTACTGGCAGGCTCTAGCCATTGCGTCGTGATCTCCAATTACTCTGTATAACTCTACTGTCTGTTACATATAAGATGTGAAAAAAACGTTTTTACGTTTTTCATTCTTGCTACGTTGGTTATGTTTTTAACGTTTTTTTGTGTTTTTAACGTTTTTTTATATTTTTATAGAAACGTTTATTTAAATTTAAAAATTTTTATACTTTTTTTTATTTTTATAAAAAATGTTTATTAAAATTTTAAAATTTCATCAAAAATGTTGAGAAACACCTTTAAAGCCACTGGAACGAATTAATAGGTTATAGCGATGGTAGTTTACTTACTTCGTTTAGTGATACTTAGTCTTATGACCATACAGTTAAATAATAATTAAATAATTTTTTTTCATTTTAAAGTTTTAACTATATTGCACTTACATCATTAGGTTTCAGGCAAGAAGTTAAACGAATTAAAGTTAACGTTTTTTATCAACGTTTTTAAACGTTTTTTTTTAATTTTTTTTCTGGAACGTTTTTTCATCTGTGGTCTGTTAAGCACAACGTACTAAATATTGCCGTGTTGCAACAGAAAATCAGAAACAACACAATATAAACTGTTTTATACTGACAGATTAACGTGTGCTGTCAGTCACGAATTCACGAACGTGATTGGGTAATTTAAGGGTTTAGAGTTAGACGAACGTTATGCTTCAGCACACGAACATATTCGTCGGCATAACCATTTACTCATGCGGCTTTGGAGATTAGTAATGACTGACGGCGTTCGAACAATAAAGTTCAAATACAATTTACCTATTGTTAGGCCTAATTCAGTGTCGGTGCCTGTGTGTTTACAGGCAGCTGACGGCGCAAGAAATTAAAGACATTCGAGCGATCAGATTCAAAGACGTTTTGCTGGCAACCACTGGCATCGATGCGGATGACATACAAGACGATGTGTTTACTTGGAACACTGGCAAGTATTGACCACTAACTTACTGTTGGCGGACTAAAGGCCAGTTACACCAACGAACTTCTGCAAGGGGAATGTCAGTAAAAACAATAGCGTCATTTCAGTAAATAACCAAAGGATCTCACTTTTTCCCCTTCCTTTTTCTTCTCTTTTCCTTTTCCTCCGTTTTTCTTTTTTATTTTTTTCCTGCTCTCCTTTTAAAATTAGGCCCCCCTTAAATGCAGCTGAGGGGTAGGGGGAGCGCTGTAAGACCCCCCCCCGGCGGGATTTGGAGCGAGCCCCAGTTGAAATCATTTTAGCTTAAAATATGACATCTGGTGGTAGCAATTTTGTGATTTGTTTAGAAATCAACCGGCAAAAATTCGTGCGGTTTAAAAAGTATTACGGCAAATCGGGAGTGGACCACGCATCATTTTGTTCAGAGCAAGATTTTTTTTACTAAATTTGGTGCATTTCAGTTTTAAAGTGTCACATCCGGCGGCAACGATTTGAATGATTTTCTTAAGGATCAAGTCCAACTGACCATTTCGTGCAGTTTACACAGTAAAATATGAATCGCGGACCCAAATTTTTTTCGTCAGTCATTCACGCAGGACTTACGAGGGCGACAGAAGAACGGCCGAATTGACTTTTTTTACTGTCACTGTGTCACTATGTATAGGTGATCCGTGTGAGCAGCCTAAGCAGATGTCAGGTGACGATCTGGAGGCGTGCAGTCCTCATCGTGGCTATGACTACTTCGCAGGCAGCGAGATCTCCTACATCACAGCCGTCATTGCACTGGCACTCGTGCCTTTCGGTATGCGTACGCTTACATTCATAAACATAGCCACAGGTATAGGTTCTTACATATCGTGAACTATTAACCAGGTGTACAAATGAGTTCGGGCTTTTTCGCTCCTTTGCCGTCTTGCTCCCTGGCTGATTCGCCCCCGCACGTTGAATGATGTACGACGCTGCGCTGTACTTCTAGAAGCCTATTGAATTTCGAAGTCATAGGCCAAGGATCAAAGTCTAAGGTCATATGGGTTTTTTTGTATGTTTTCGTTGTGCATGATACTGCAACTAATCGCGGGCAGTACTTAGTCTTGAGCAAGACTTGACAGTCTAATTGTTGTGCTAGTGTGCATAGCAATTGCGTATCTCATCGCCAAGTACCGACAGCTACGCATCAACAGGAGACGTTGTCAGCGTCATATCGACGAGTTCAACAAGCCGCGCACCCCAGGCCTTTTTCAGGGTACTGTAGTACTAGTAGTAGTAGTAGTTGTTGTTGTTGTAATTGTTAGTGTATTTATTGTTATATATACGGTATTATAAAAATAGAAGTGAAACGTTTCTGTCGGTGATTGGCTTGTTTGAGACTCGACTTCAAAGGCTTCACTTACAATGTGTATCAAGTAAGTAAGTAAATAAGTAAGTAAATTTGTATAGTGCACAATGTTGATGGGAACCCTTTTGAATCTGAGGCTCAAACACGAAAATGGAGCACCATGGTGGCCTAGAAACTATGGTCTGCTCGAGGCTGTTTTTTTTCTTCAGACGTGTGCGAATGTAAAGGTTTTGAAAATCGATCGATATTTAGCAAAGACAATGACAAACGCTGGGTGCGATGTTCTTTTGACTCGCGGTTTATTTCATATCAAATTGTTATTACGTTGGTTAAGCAAACAGACATGTGTCTGCGCAGTGTTGGAGTGGACGGGGGATCAGAAAAACGCGATCCGCAGCGCCCTGATTGAGCTGCAGTCAGACGACGAGCGTTGCGCTCTGGTGATGCTGTCAGCAAGCAAAACTTCGACACTGCGAACAGTTGACCTCCTGCGTTATGACAAACTGCTGATATGGACCTCCGACGACAAACAAAGAAACTATTTACTGATACACGTGCCTCGGGAATATGATCTGGTCAGTCTCTGCAACTACTACGTGTACGCACACTAACTACAGATACTACTACTGGTTTTCTACTAACATTACATCACTCTAGCCATCAAAGTCGCACCGGCTTATTGTACCTCGCTGTCGACTCAACACGTACGGCCGTCCCGGGGCTTTTCCGGGGCTGGTCGCCCTAGTCTGGCAGCCAAATAGGCAATTTTTGCCGAACCTTGCTTTGACTGATTAAGTTTTTTTCTTTGCACATTCTTGATGTTTATAATCCCCACAATAAAACCTAGAGGGGTGTGGAGCTGTCACCCTTGAGCAATTTTCAGGAAATGGAAAATTGCAATATGGCCGCTGATCAAAATAGCGAAAATTTCAATCGACCACAACGTTGTTAATATTGTGCTAGAAACGTGATTTTGGTGTCTACTCATAGGTTTTAAGGGATAAGGAGTGCAACAGAATAAATATTTCTCGGACGAAATGCCTCTGAATGACTTAAACTTGATGCTCTATGCCAATTTTACTTTATTTTTCAGATATCCTCGGCATTCACTTCAACAATTCTCTGCACACCTGCAGTAATCAATATCTAAGATTTTTTGCGTTGGCAGGAATTCACATTTGATCTTTTGTCAGCAATTTAATAGCTCTCGTTTTTAGAAACTGGACCGGAAACTACTAAGCTATGAAATGCTTAATACGCGACTGTGAACCCTGACAAAGCTATTTAACTCGGAAAACAACAATGCGACAAGTTTGAACAAAGCTGGCCACAGGGATTTTATCGATCCATTCCGAAGGTGGTCCACACCATGGCGACAACCCGAAAACATGTCAAGGTTGGGGAACACAATATCATCAACACCGAGACAGTATATGCTCGTGCAATGAGCCTACACAACACCTCTCGCGACATGGACCGGACTACTCTGATGTTTTACGAATTGTTTCCAGTTCCTACGGCATTCTTCGATAACCACGGAGAAATGCGCCTGACAAGTTCCAAATCCACACTGAAGAACGCTCTCAAGGTTGAAACTGCTCAGAGAACTCAGGCCGGACCCATCGACGTGATCATGCTGGACGGGTGTGCTGTACTATGGGTCATTCCGTGGCCACTCACTGGATCATCTGTGCAAGAGTTTCTTGATAGATTTCGGAATTATCTTCAAAAACGACCGTTACAGGCTGATGTGTTCTTTGTATTCGGTCGATATGTTTAAAGTAGCACGAAGGATGCAACAAGGGCTTCCAGAGAACAAATCCAGTCGCGTGTACACGTTGACGAGCACAACACGTCTACCAGCAGAGTCAGTTGTTCTAACTCTGTCTAAGAACAAGGCCCAACTGATTGACATCATTGTGAGTGATCTCAGACTTCATGCCGACGAATTCCAGACCAAACGGCTTGTTGTCACTGGCAAGGATCTGTTTCCTACCGAACTTTACCAAGGACAGACCTTTCAGCGCAATGACATGTGGACAACCCAAGAAGAAGTAAACACCATCATCATCCAGCAGGTCTCCCAAGTAACAGCTGGAACAGTTCTGGTTGTGGCTGACGACACGGATGTGTTTCTGCTTCTATTATATTACTGATATAACATGCAAAGTACTGATGACGTCCCCTATCGAAGGAAGATCCTTTCTTGACATCAAAGCTTCAGTCAAAATCCACAAACAAGTCATACCGGATTTGTTGGCAGTCCATGCTCTCACAGGCATCAACCCACGGTATCGGCAAAATGACTGCTCTGAAAGTGCTGAGAAGCCAAAAGTGTGGACTTGATCAGGTAGGTTTAGTTCAGCACTGGCAGCCGTTGACAATAGCTGCTGAAAAACAGTCTGTGACATTTGTCTTGCATACTACGGCCAAGGAAGCTGTCGGTCCCTTACTGAAGCTCGACAAAAGACCTGGACACAGAAAATCGCTCAACGGAGAAGTTCTGCTCCACCGTTGTCTTCACTACATCAACTGACGAGGCTTTCCGACAGAATAACCTTCGTGCTCAGCTGCAGGTCGCCATTTGGCTGCATGCACTGGATCCTCATCCACCAGATCTTGAGGTCACATTGCATGGATGGTCACTACGTGAAGGAACGGATACACTGTATCCGGTCACTGCTCCCGACGGTGTCGCTCTGATACCCGGGGAACTCATTCAATTTATCAAGTGTTCTTGTCATGCAGAGAGACCATGCAGAACACAACGGTGCAGCTACAGGAACGCGAATCTTTGGTGTAGCACATTCTGTTCTTGCAAAGGCGAGGCTCCGTGTGATAACAACAATGCGTCGTTGACGATTGACACTCCAGAATTCGATTGAAATGTCAATACATTATGTAAGTTTTCAGAGGAAAGTTTGTTCTAAATAAAGTACATTTGTTCAAATTCAGTTGTAGGTAACGTATGAATGTATGAACTTGAACGGCCATTTAGTAGAGCGTGTACCTATACCAACGGCGTATAACATTTGGTTTACTGATGCCACGGCCCATGATAAATCGCGATTTAGTGACTGATTCAGAGTCATTTTTGTCAACAAAATGGTCATTTTATTGCATTCCTTGGCACTTTAAACATATGCATAGACACCAAAGTGAGGTTTCTAGTACAAATATTAACGATGTTATAGAGGATTGAAGTTTTCGGTACTACGATCGGCGGCCATATTGGATTTTTTTCATTTTGAGAAAAATGCTCAAAAGTGAGAGCTCCACACCCCCCTAGGTGTTGTTGTGGGGACTCCAAGCATCAAGAATCTGCAAAGAAACAAACTTAATCAATCAAAACATGGTTGACCCCTCTGGCTGCCAGACTACACAGTCTGGAACTTATTGCCAGATGAATTCAGATATCTAGCGTGTGACATTGACAGCTTCAAACAGTTTTAAAACAATCCTGTTTAGTCTGTACTAATGTGACAAGCACATTAAAGGTTAATTTTAGCGTTATGCGCTATATAAGTTTATGTTTTATTTTTTTATTTACTTACTTACTTACTTACTACTACTACAAACCGCTGCTTTGGACCTCTGCGGACAAGCGGAGAAACTGTCTGCTTATACACGTGGCATAACAATACGAGTTAATATGTATGACCTAGTCAGTCTGCAACTACCAGAGATACTAAAAGGTTTAAAGTTTCAAGGTTGTTCATTGATCTAACTCTCAATGGTTACCCATTTCAGCGATACGGAGCGTCTCAAGCGCTATGGGATCACACAGCGTTACCTGCCACCCGACACAGGTGAACGCGCCCCGCCTTAACCCCAGCCAAGGAGACCGGCACTCGATTTACCTACCCCAGAGGGATAAAAGGCTGAGTTGACCTTGGTATTGGTTATATACCGAGGTGGTTTATCTGTCCGTGGACATTTGCCGATCTAAGTACTAACCACCGGGTGTTGAACCAACGACCTCTTGATTGCAAGTTCGACGTTTTAATCGGTAAGCCACCAAGCCGTTTTTTACTATTACTGTGTATAGGTTAAACCATGGTTTGGAGTGGGTAAGCGAGTACGCAGTACGATTTTTTATCAGACAGTGGTCTAACCTATAGACTGCCATCAGATAGCATAGACTACAACGTCGTTGCAGCTGTACGTTATGAAAGCAGTACCAGCGCGAAGTGATGGTAGTCTAACGTCAAAAAACAAACGACGATGTAGTCGACATGCAATCTGAGCAGTCTAACTAGGTTAGACCACTGTCGGAAGTGGTATCAGTTTATACTCACCCACTCCAGACCGTAGTCTAAACTATACAGCATATATGTAAAAAAAAACATTTGTTATGTTTTTTTTATAAAAGTTTAAAAAAACATGTTTTAAAATGTTTTTAATGTTTTTTTTTATTTTTTAAATGTTATTAAATGTTTTTTTGTGCTCTTTAGTGTCGTGCTTTTCTGTTCTTGTTAAAACATAAACGCACAAAATAACAAATATGATTTATTTCTCATGGGCAAATTGCGTTTAGCTGTTTTTTGACCTGTACATTCAGTACATTCCGATTTTTAGTCTTTACAAATGGTAGGTTTATGTTTTTAATTATCTGAGTTAGATATTCTTTGCTCGTATACTGGCGAAAAAAAGTAGCGATTGGAAACATCTGCAGTTGAATGTTTTTATGCATGTTTTTGATAATGTTTTTATAAAAGTGAAAAAAGCATATTTTATGTTTTTCTATTTGCAAATCGATGTTTTTAACATTTATGATACACGGTGTGGTGGCTGTGTACAGGTGGTGCGGCTCTGTACTCCGTCAATTCGTGAAGAACTGATAACATCTCTGCGTGAAATGTTACGTGCACACGGTCGCCAGTTGTTGCTGCACGAGGCTAGTACTAAACTACTGCTGGACCGCGCTGTGACCAAGAAGAAACGTCAAGAAATGCTTGGCCTGTTTTTTCGCTGTGTTTTCACCGAGGTAATTCTCACAGGCTGCTTGTCTTACTGTATTAGTATTGCAAGACATAAATGGTGTAAACGTTTGGAGAAAGATTTTTTTAACACAAACGTTAAAGGCGTGCTGTTATGTGAAACTAAAAATTAAGAGACGTTTGTAAATGTGAAATAAAAACGTGCTTGTCTCTTTGTTCCACTTGTTGATTATAACCCAGTTTGAACTGAAGGTAGCCTATTACCGTAATGGCGTTTGAGTTTATTAACAAATTAATTGATGAATTAATTAGTTAATTGACGAACTGTATGTTAGGCTCACGACATCAAGGAGATTCGTCAACCGGATGAGCTGGAATTGCATCAGTGTAAAGAAATTGTCGACTGCGAGCTGACTAGGGTCTGTAGTATTTAGTAAAGTGCGCCATTATCTTAGTTTTTTTGGTTTTGGCCCTGAATACTGCAAATATATTTCGGAAGAAAAATAACGCTCTAGTAGTTTGAAAATGTTTACGAATACATTTGTGGTGTTGTCAGTAATGTTAGTTCTTCACGTGTCGTACGACCAGTAGCGCAAATGAAATTGTGCACGTAAGTCTGTTCGATAAACAGTACAAGTTCATTACTTCATTTTTTTTTCTTTAGCCTTTTGCATTGTGGGCAGAGTTAGGCTTAGTCTTGACTCTTTTGGTTTTGTTAACATCGCTGGTAGAAAATAAGTAAATCGTCGACAGTGAACAGTGAGCTGCCTAGCGCGCTTTTGACGTCTCACGTCTACTTTGAAGCTGCAGTATTTTGAACATCACGTTCGTTTAAAAAGCTTAGTTGTGCGGCCATTTTAATAAGCCGCATGACGGGTTTTGTTTGTCCGTCCGTCCGTCTGTCCGTCCGTTTATTGATCCGTCCCGTACGGGTTTGTGATAACCCGAAAACTAAAAAAAGAAAAACCAAAGTTGGTGCGAAGGTTTCCAAGGCAGGATAGCAATCTGAGCGAAAACATGTTTGTCCTTCAACAATGTTTAGAGTTTATTTCTTAATCGAACGTAATAAGTGATTGGTCGTTTGTTTTATTAACAACTAAATTTCTAATCTTTACAGCGTTTGGCGGGGGGCGTGTCAATAGGCGGAGTTCGCGGAGGCTCTTGCGTTGAAACCGGGCTCACTGTTTGTCAGTCAGATGTTCTCAATCATAGATCGTGATGGCAACGGATTTATCTCGTTCCGTGAACTGCTTTACGCCGTACTGCTCTTTGCCCAGGGTATTCACCCATTCACTTTTTCATTAGCTTATTCAATCACGTCATGCATATTTACCAGTAACGTATGAATATTCAATTGTGCTGTACAGGCCGCTGTGAAGACAAGCTTCAGCTGATATTAATAATAGTGAGCCACGCCAATTTAAATTTTTTTTTTGGGGGGGGCAAATAAGGCAAATTGACATAAACTTGCATTTGGCTATGCTATTTTTTATTGAAGAAGAGGGGTAAGCGGTCGCCCCTTTTCCCCTTTTTGTCCCGGCCTCCTGGATTGACGCCACTGTTAATAGTAACAATAGTAACAAGTAACAATTATTTATTGTAAATGTTCAATCGTGGGTTATAGGTAGCTGCAAAGACAAGCTTCTGCTGCTGTTGATAGTAACATTAATATTTAATAATAATATATTAGGCAATGAATATTCAAATGTTGCAGGTAGTTGTGAAGACAAGCTACAGCTACTGTTCATGATGTATGATCGAGACAGGAGCGGATCACTCAGCCGAAACGAAGTCTCCGAAATGATTAGGTAGGCCTATTGGTTCATTATTATGTAGCTCACTGTAGTTAGTTTACTATTAGTAGGCTTACGCCTATACACCGTGGTCCATAAAAAACGTGCCACTTTTATTTTTTGAATAGCTTCGTGAATCTTTGGCCGATTTTAATGATTTTTGGCATGCCATATCACGAAAAAACTTGACGCAAACGGCTATAGTTTTGGCCACCTCACTTTATTACTGTCGCTACACTACCTTGTAAAATGCAGAAGTCGTACTTTGGCCATTTGCAACAATGAATTCAGACTGGATATCACATGCGTCGGCTCAGAAATGATTAACCTAAAAGCGACAAACACGATTGGCAATTATTGTATCTCAAAAAGTCACTCGTGTCACATCACATTCTTTTTATTACAGCATGCGCAAAAAATGTTCTCCTCTAGCGCGAATGCAAGTGGCATACGTTGACACCACTCGCAAACAGCAGGCTCAACAACCTGCATTTCACAAGGTAGTGTAGCGACAGTATTTAAGTGAGGTAGCCAAAACTACAGTCATCTGTATCAAGTTATTTCCTGACGTTGCATGCCGAAAATTATTAAAATCGGCCAATGTTGCATGGAGATATTCAAAAAATAAGAGTGGCACGTTTTTATGGACCACGATGTAGTAGTAGTACTAGTAGTATTGGCAAGCTCAATAGTAGGCTAATTATATATCATTATATTATGTCGTAGAAAAGTGTGCTATGCACAGCGTTCCTAAAGAATAACTATTATTGATCTTAACTTGAAGAAGAATTATCAGATTTTAATAATTTTTGGTAGGAATATTCCTGTCTCAATTGGCCACCAAATGACCGTTAAAATTCCCACCTCACCCAACGTCTGTTTCTACACTACATGCAAAACTATGGGAAACGGACCAGTACTGTCGCCCAAAGGCTACTTACTTACCTGCGTAGCATGCGATATAAGGTAAACTTCCGGCACCTCCGTCAAATGCAATGCGTTTCAAATTGCAGCCAAACTGCTGCAGATAGCGACATGGTTACTACTGAAGGCTCTATCCAACGGCATCATTGCCGACCCCTTATAATGTGCCGTTTAGCCACTGTACATGACGTTACAGACGACAGACAACACAGCACAACACAATTTCATCGTATTATAAGCGCGACTGTTAGTAGTTTAGTACGGTGGACTAAGAAAGAGTAGTAGCCTAGTAGTCATGAGAATTGTTCAGGTCGATGATGGAGATGGCAAACACAAGTCTAAGCCATGAAGAAGTGGATCAGTTAGTGCATCAGATGTTCGTCTCGTCTGGTCTGGAACGCAGCAGTTCGCTCAAGTTCAAGGACTTCGCACGCGTTGTCAACGACAAGATGGATATGCTCTGGGACGTCTGTCTCGACTGGAAAGGTGAATGAATAACATAAATAAATAAATGACGTTACATTGTGCTATTTTAATCAATAGGCCTACACAAACGCAGCGTTTAATGGTCTTGCGGTATCGCCAAGAGTCACCAAAGGCGCCAAAAAGACAATTATTTACAACTACTATTCATCGGATTGCTTTGGCAGCGCAAACGATTCCGCCTCTTGCTATACATGTGAGGGATCCCTGGTTAATATCATTTATCTAAATTATTTCATTTCCTTTTTGGCTATTTTTTTAAATTTACTAAATTGTTCCATCGTACAAATTTTCTCTTAAATTTCTCTTGTTCCGGTTTTATAAATCGTCAGTTGACAAATTGCGCTTTTAAATTTACCGTAAACTTATGGTAAATTTATGGTAGATGTAGGCATAAGTCTCTGGAGCAGGAAAGATTTAGGGGTGGAACCACCAACCAAAGTATGCAGTTTAAATTGCTACTGCAATCTGGCGTACATAAACAAAAAGCGATTTCGCATTTTACCAAATTTATATGATGTTTGTTTATCCGGCTAACTGTATATGAACTGGTTTTCGTCAGGCACGAAAATATGCATGCCGAAGAAGAAGTCAACGCAGAAAAGGTGAGTGAAATTTGAAACTTGAGTAAACAAACATCGAGCCAGATCGTCGAGCCAGCTTCATGTTAGCTGGACGAACCAGGTCGTCGAGCCAACTTCATCGTGTAAACGAGGTATAAAGTAAAAAAAATACAACAGACCAGAAGCAAAAGAGTCTTGTCACTAAAACTTTCATAAAAGCAAAAAAAATCTGCACCAATGTTTTGAGGTTTCCTGTAGCTGGCTTTTGCATAAGCCTGTTCATTGCTTAAGCAAAGCCACGGCTACGTTTTTGACTTTTTCTCTGGCCTCGTGTAAAATTTTGCATAAGCCTGTTCATTTAATGAGCACAGAAGAGGCCAGCTACAGGAAACCTCAAAACATTGGTGCAGATTGTTTTGCTTTTATGAAAGTTTTAGTGACAAGACTCTTTTGCTTCTGGTCTGTTGTATTTTTTTACTTTATACCTCGTTTACACGATGAAGCTGGCTCGACGATCTGGCTCGATGTTTGCTCGACGTTTGCTCGATATTTGCTTGATCGTGTAAACGGGGTATTAGCCTAATTCTCACGGTACTATTCAGTGTGTCACTTTCGGAATGGCATAAAATAAAAATAATACAAATAAATATTTCTGTCGTCGATCCTTATTTATTGAACACTGATAGGCTCTACTGGAAAAAGCACAGGAATTTTTAGACCGATGTGTTATGCGTTATAAAGCACGGGCTTTTGGTCTGATTTTTTACTGTTATTAACGGTGTCGGTGAATTCGGTGAATATCTGTCAAATAATTCACTTAATTAATGATAAGTTAAAATGATCACTGTCGGTCGTATATAATGTAGTTTTGAGACACGGGACCAGGCGTTTGGTGCGACCGCTGAGCCGAGTGTTGGACTGACAACAAGACGGGCGATCTTTCTCAAAGACGTCGGTCATTACGTAGAAAACAATCGACAGCAAATTGTTTATCTCTTCGTTTTCTTCAGCTTCTCCGTTCTGCTCTTCGGCGAACGATTTTATAGTAAGTACTGTACATCATTTTGATGAAATGCGGCGTTGTGGGTTTAAAATGTCAGACTAACACAAATTTGTCATTTTCCGACAGACATGTGCAAAATTCTGACAGAGGAGACTGGATCTAGAGATCTTCGGTGCTCATAATTTTGATTTTGCTTTCCTCCGCCCAAATTTTTTAAAATAGAAGATTTTAGCTTTATTTTTGTATTTTTGGAAAGAAAAAATTTCGACTGAAAGAAATTCTCCGACAGGCTATCAAAACGATACATGTTTTTATTTACGAGTAATTTTTTATTTTACTTCTTTGTCTAGCATTAAGTTATTTCAATCAATCAATCACTCAGTAATGTCAAGTTTAGGGCGCCGTAAGTGAAATAAAAACATAACGAGGACGTCTAACAGTCAGAACATTTATTTATTTATTCAGTTCTTTATTTAGGCCTATTTCACTCACTGAGTCATTTCTATTTATGCTAATACTACTACTGATAACGGCGTCGCACGTTATAAAAAGGTTGAAAACATAAATTGTCCCACAGAGAAAAAAATGATTGCCTAAAATTTTGCCTCTAAATTGCTTCAACTAAAAAATTTTAGTTTCAATTTTTGATAAAAAAAATTTTGGACAAGCAAAAATTTCGGAGAGGGAATTAACTCCCTTTAACTCCCTCCTTTTTTGCTACAGCCTCACTAACTATTGTGCCTGCGTGTTGCAGCTTACGCTATGCAATACGAGCACAAGGGCCTGCGCAGTATCACAGGGTATGGGGTGAGCATAACTCGTGGTGCGGCGGCCGGAATGTCGTTCACATTCTCACTGCTGCTGCTGACGATGTGTCGCAATATCATAACTCGGCTCAGAGAAACGGTTCTCAATCAATACATACCGTTTGATTCACACGTCCAGTTCCACAAGATCGTGGCCTACACCGCTCTCGCTTTCACCAGTGAGTAGCCTAGTGGTACTGGTAGTTGCAGTAGTTACTACTACTACTACTGGTAGTAGTAGTTGTAGTTGTAGTCGTAGTCGTAATGGATTGTTGTCTTCGCTGCACTTGGTTTTACTAGTATAGCTACAAAAATCCGTTATAAAATTACATCCTTTTAATAGGCCTCATTACTGCCTTTTCTAATTTGCCTATTTGTCCGTATGTTCGTCCGTTTGACTATCTGTCCTGTACAGGTTCTTACCTAGAAAAAAGGCGCCAAAAAGTTGAAATTGGCTTAAAGTAACCGACGTTCCAATTTTTGCCTCTTAAGTTTAAAAACGATGTCGAAGTGGTTTAAAGCGTCCAAAAAGTGATGCATATCACGAAGATAATCATTACTTTTTATTTAATGCTTACTTGACTAATATTAATGTTAATATTAATTAATTAATGTCAATAATTCACAAATAGTAATAGTAGATACTGTTTGTAATACAAATATGACGATATTTTGCCTGTTTAGTGCTACATATTCTTGGATATTGTTTCAATTTCTACTTTATCGCAACTCAGCCGGTCGCTTTCCTCTGCATCTTCGACGAACTACATTTTAGGTATATTATTAGACTTATTTGTGCAATATTTGATCGGTAAAAATTTGTCCAAACGCGAATTTGGCGTTTTGGGAAAAACTCACTTTGCTGAGTGAGCTAGCAGAAGATGATGACCAAGGGTCAAGTTCTGACATACAATGATGACCCTGATCAACCTTGTTAGTTTTTAATTGCACTTTCTACGTTAAAAATGTGTCAGAATTTTGGAAGCAAATGACAGTAAACTTGATATACAAAAATAAGCTTATGCAAAAGAATGAAACACGTGAGTCATTTTACTTGGCGCTTTATAAGTTTATTCAAGCAGTTAATTTAAAAGTTGAAGTGTACTATAATTTTTGACATTAAATAATTCAATTCAGTTATGTTTCATTTTTGAGATGCATAAACCAAATTATGTTTGAACAATTTTTTTATTATGGTGAGTGAATAAAACTACGTTAACATTTTATTTTAATTTTTTTTTGCATGGCATAACAAACTGCATTTCGTATATCGTCAAATGGACTGTCTTTCGATTTTGTTGCTAGGTCGGATTTTCTACCGAAGGTGCATTACTGGTTATTTCAGACCATCCCAGGTTCGTATTTGTGACATAATTTGCATAAAACTGTAATAATTTTTACTCCGGCAGCAGAATATTTTTGTGACCTTATACAAAATTTTTAGACATCGCACCACCAGAGGTTGGCCATTAGATTAGGATTGGGAGTTTTTCAGTAATAATAATAATAACAGTAAGCCTATATCTGTCACTCAGTCACCATTATTAAATTTATTAATTAATTGAATTGAATTAGATTAGTTTACGCCTCTGTTTAAGCGTTGGTGCCGTTATATGTGTTTTACGCTGTATTTCTGTGTTTTTACTAAATGAGCTTTACGCCAGCCATTGGGATACATAAAACACTGAAAGAGACGAGATTAGCTTATTTACATTTATTAGTCCGCCCGTTAGTAGTTTTGATGTGGTTTATTTCTTTTTTCCCCTCGCGTAATCTCCGAGCTCCGTGGGCCGATCGCCGCGAAATTTTGCACGATGCTCCTAAGTATATTCAATTTTATAATCCCGGGCCGAAATTTTGGGGGAGCCTTCCCAAAAAAATTTTAAGGGCCGAAAACATGCAAAATTTGGCCCGATTTCGGTCGACTTCAAGGTTTGGCGGCCAATTTCTCCGGAACGGATGAAGATATTCAAAATTGGTGAGTTACTTGTTTGACACCGATTCCTCCCGCGTTAGGCGAAACAAGTCCAGTGAAGTTTGGTCCAGTAACCTTGGAGATCTCGATGTTGAATTAAACCCAACGAAAGCGCTTTTTTCAGAAGATCATATTTCGGCCCCTAGGGGGTGCTGCACCCCCAAATTTTTACACGCGCTAGAGAATGACCAAGTCTTACTAGCGCACCCCCCACCGGGGACGGGGGCCCCCCTTACAACTTTTTTCAAA
>Ga0056128_1002410_pt1 | contig 22122 bp, 6 predicted proteins | sample WorMetLIZISLAND2_FD_71113 | JGI IMG/M metagenome (GOLD analysis project Ga0056128, IMG submission 71113) | Marine gutless worms symbiont microbial communities from Max Planck institute for Marine Microbiology, Germany - Olavius geniculatus... ... | reverse complement strand
GCCAAAAATCGCCAAAAAATCACGTTAAATCAATATTTTTAGAGTTCAAGGTCATTCAAGGTCATCGATGTTGATAAATTTAAAAAGCCTGTCACCAGTGCTTGTTATGATAAGCAGCATATATGTACCTATCTGCAACCGTTTTCACATTATTCGAGCCAATAACGGCAAAATGACGTCTTTTTAGGGGGTACCCCTTTTTGACGCCCTCGTTCGAGGAGAACCCCTGCACCCAGTGGCACGAAATTTTGTCACGATAAACTAGACACCTTGGGGCAGCCACAGTAAAGATTTCGTGACTCTAGCTTGCACCGTTTTGATACAGCTTACGAGTGTGACGGACGGACAGACAGACGGACGGACGCCCAGATGATGGCAGAGACGCGCGAAGCATTCTGCTTTCGCGCGTAAAAGCCACGTAGCCTAAGTAAATAGTTTAGTGTTCTCAAAAGCAATGCTGTGACTGGCTGACACTTTCAAATGCAGTTTAAAACAATTTCTCTTTGATCTATACTAAGCTAAACGCTATACGGCGTTTAAAAAATTTTTTATGCCTTTAACGGAGTGACTTGTATAGTGTACTGTGTTGCGTTGTATGGATAATTTGTATCCACTGCTAATGGCAGAAAAAAACTACAAAAATAGGCGAAATTGGCTGTACAATCCGTCCGTCTGTTTCTTGAGGGTTCTTGGCTCGGAAACAAAAAAAACGCAAAAAGCTCAAAATTAATGGCGTAAGCGTTCCCCAGATAGGAGCTACGCTGTGCCAATATTATCAAAAGGTCAATAGTCATCGTTTGGTTTTTCGTGGGTCGCGCACTAGGCCTAGATATACATATATCTGTCAACTTTATTCACTAATCTGCATTGTGTGTCAAACCTATAGCAACGAAATCGCTGTAATATTCACGCCGCTACTGCAGTTAAATCCGCCAACTAATTTGCACCATTTGCATCTTGGCTCGATGACCTCTGCCACCACGCAGACGATCGGATCAGGTTCATGGACGTCATTTAGCCGCTCGACTTATCGCCCGTATATTTTACTCTTTGTTTTCGTGCGGATGTTCTAGACCGGTTTATACTAGTACCTATACATGTTATCTACGCTGTAGCTGTGAATAAAATTTTCCCGAAACATCAGCATGGGTTTATGCAGCAACATTCGGTTAGTGCCGATGAAGCAACGGTGCCGCATGTAGCCTACACCGTGTCCGGACAAAAAACATACCGGACATTTTCGATTGTAACTTGAAGAAGGATTATGAAATTTTAATGATTTTTGACATTCATATTTTTGGCACAACTGGCGATCAACTGGCTGTCTAATTTTCCATCGCACCCACTGTCTGCTTTTGCACTACCTGGAGAAACAAAACCAACAAAATATTGCATTTTTTATCCAATTTCACCTGTTTGGGTTTTCCCATGTAGTGCAGAAACAGACATTTGGTTATGTGGGAACTAGAACGGTCTTTTGATAAAAAGTAGTGTCAAAAATGTTTGCGCCAAAAATTATTAAAATTTGTCATTCTTTTTCAAGTTACGATCGATAATGTTGGGGATGTTTTTTGACGTATTTCTGTCCATTTCAACTCATATTTCGTTGGTTCTGCTTTTCCCAGGTAGTGCAGAAACAGACATTAGCTAAGGTGAAATATTGAACGGTCGTTTTATGGCCATCTGTGCCAGAAATATTCGTACCAAAAATTATTATAATTGGATATCCCTTCTTCAAGTGACAATCAATAATGTTCGGAATGTTTTTATGGACAAAATGTATATGGCGTTAAACAAATTGATATTTTCTCTTTATTAGTACTGTAAGCGTCATTTAATCGGTTATTTTATGCTTCTTAACAGCATGCAAAACAAAACGTCGAAAATGGTTAATTCTACGGCTTCAGAGCTTTTCAAGTCGGTCTGCGCGATGTCAAACGACGACTTTAAAAATCATTTGAGGTCATTTGCTAGATATCGCAATATCTATCAAACAAACTCACATCCGACTTGTTTCTATTTGTATCTAGTAACCCCTGTTGCATGCGGAAGTTACGCTGTTGTATCATCAACTTTTTTGAATCTTGCAAAAAATGGTGTAAAAATTCAATTCTTATGGCGTTGCAAAGATCCAGTACTCAAGCCATACAGGGGGTGGAGCGTTGAATTAATGCAATGGATTCGGCATGGAACCAAGTGATTTAGTTGCCGCATAAAGTCAATGGCGTTTCGCTCTCTGTAAGAGCTAGCAGACGTTTTTTTCTCAATCGGATTTGTGGTTGGACGCCGTTTGTTACTAACTCACCCAGACACGCCATCGAGTCTGTCAACTCAACTTAACTCAATTCTCGTTTTGTTAGAGCACCTTGATTTCGTTTTCCTGGCGAGGCAAGCTTAACGGCGACCGATCGGGCAGTTTAGTAGTTTAGTCTAATCTGTCTGTAGCGTGTTCTGCATCGATAGGCAGTTGTGCGGTTGCAACAACGTACAAAAAGCTCAGCTGTCGCTAGGATAGCCGATCGTACTGGTTGTCAGTGACCTTCAACGTCATTCAGGGTCAACGATTTCTGTCTCATCCGACAGGGCCTATGCCACTTTCTATTAGTGAATCACAGTAACCTAAGCCGTATCTCTCACCGTTTTCGAGATTTGGCCAGTTTTCCGTTGAAAAACGCAATCTTTTTACCCCCGTCAATTCAACCCCAAATTTGAAAATGTTTCTTTTGCACTAAATTGCTGAAATTTTGCATGTCTAGACTTAAGGCACATGGCTAATTATTTATGTAAAAATTGTTACGATCTACCGTTTAGCCACAATACATCCGTGACAAACGACGACAGACAAACGACGACGGACAGACGGACGGACGACAGCCATACCATAAGCTCGACCGTTACTTCAGTAAGGGGAGCTAAAAATGTTATTTATTCTGCGACGAAATTATATCTTGAGTGCAGTTAAGTTTGAGACCTACATTTGCTGATCGAAGTGTTGCATGTGACAATTTTATTTTTCAATTTCGAAACTGTTTGCTTTGTTTCATGTATACGGGCACAGTTTAATGCGCTTATGAATTCATCATCCTGACCGTCTCACTTGAAGTGACAACCATACCGACCTTGGCGTCTCTCTATCAGCAGTTCAATTTTAAGACGTTTTCCTTCCGTTTGTCGCCGGCGCCGGAAGGAAGCTTGTGGACGTCGCTAGCTTTATTTACGGTCTACGTGAACACGACTTAGGCTCGACTATATAGCCCAATGCCGGTCGGAATATCCGACCCTTTCTCGCCGCCGTATTCATAATATACGATATCTATTTGGTGTGCAAACGTGACCAGGCGTCATTGATGACTGCGAGTAAAAGGGTGTTTACACGATCCAGCAAACGTCCAGCAAACGTCCAGCATTAGAACGTGTATTTTGAATACATTTGCTGGGAGTTTGCTGGATCGTGTAAACACCATATAACGTTGCTTTTAGTTTTTAGACGCGTTTATAAACTGAAAGCAGACGCAACAATTTCTCCTTCATGATATGATGCAAAAATTATCCTGTTCGCTCGGGATTAAATTATTTAACTGATTAGTTTATTGATCTTTTTCATTTGGACTCAAATGCAGTTTTAGTCTACATCACAAAGTGAAAAAAATCGAAAAAGTTTCAGTCTTTTGTAGGCCTATCGCATTAATATGTCGCCACTTTTCGTTGGGTTCTTTGTTATTTCACCTACAGAATTTACATCAATTTCACGCCGCCGTGTTCGGGGCTCTCAGCATTGCAGCGAAGTGATTAAGCGATGTATAGCGTTGTCAATTTGTCAGCTTATTTAGCCAATTTGCTCGTTTGATCGCCCAACCACGATCCGCTGCGTTAACTAAATCTTCATCTGTGTGCGGGCGACATCAAGCCCATGTCACACGATGCAAAGACTTCAGTTAGTTCCTGGCATTCGTTTGCAAAGACGACTATAAACCGGTCTCAGTCTTAATGCCAGGGGCGACAAGGCATCGTAAGTCAGTTTACACGATCAAGCTGGTTCGACGAACTGCTATATATGTTAGCTGGACGAGCCAGCTCGATGTTTGCTCGATGTCTGTTCGATCGTGTAAACGGGGTATAAGTCGTATTGAGTGTTCGGCGCGCGCAATAGCTAACTATTAAGCTCGGAAATCGGGGACAGTTTTTCGTGGGTCATGAAAATAAAATAAGGTCTCGCGAAAATACTCTGCACGTGTAAGCCCAAACTCTATTTGCTTCGATTTGTTTGTGGATTTTATTTATTTAATAAACCAAGCACATAACAAACGTATGCGCAGTAGTAACTGAACCAATACCAGTACCAATATCATTGAAATAAAGTCAAAAAAGATACCAAAATAACATAGAAAAACCAGAACTGAAAGTAAATTAAAATAACGGAGATAAGACAAGGCAATAATTTACTTGTAAGTTATACAGACATCGCATAGCAGATTAACAGATCGTCGTAGTGACGTTTGGGCTTTATCAGATCATAGATGTCTAACTTGTTCGTTGAATAAACGTCAAATATCGAAGCTATTCCGCTAGCAGTTACGACCTTAGCTCTATTGTAGAGATCATTTTTTTTCTGCGATTGTTCAAGCCAGTTTAGTTTTCTCTTTTTAGCTAGTTTATCAGCGGTTGAGTTTGTCGACAAAAGAGCACAGATGTCGTGGGCTCTTTGGTGGCAATCGTTGACTCAAACTGATCGCGGACTGGCGTTGAAGCAAAGAGGCGCCTAACGGGATTGACCGGCGCTGTGCTGAACTGTTAATGCTATACAGCCCACCGCGACCGGTGTCCGGTCACCCTTTCCCGTTAGTTTTTTCGTCCCCTAATGCCCGCTCTCCACTTGTTTAACTCTTTGCTGGATTTGTTGTACAGCATGCTGCACAACAAACTATACGACAAACAAACAACAGATCGGGTGCAAACAATCTCTCAGAAACATCCAAGATCCACAGTAATATCATTAATGTTGTCACGGCGAAGGTGGGAGAATGTCTTTCCTGTAAATTTTGGTCTGTCGGCAAATCGTCGCAAAAATTTCGTTTGTGTCTGATAAAGCAAAATCTAAAAATATTACTTTGAAGGAGTTTTTCGCTGACATTATGTGCGCTACATAAATTTACTTACTTACTTACTTACTTACTTACTTCATTTTTTGTCGAAAATTTACAGCTGTCTGTCAAGAAAAAATGCAACTTTCTATTCCTTTTACTTTTTTAACCCAGGATGCCGCTGTCTGCAACAAATCTTCACCCTCTCGATTTCACGCTGTCATACATATTTCGCACGACATGTCGTTCAAGAAGTCCAGCATAAATCGAACTAGTGAAGTATGTGCTTATAGTCGTCGGTCGTCGGTGGCGTATATTTGTCCGGTAATTTATCGGTCACGTCCTGACTTCGTCCTCTCGTCGATTTCGTCGGCCGGGCGCCGCCATCTTTTCTCATCAGTAAACACCGCGACTGTTTGCGCGACACGGCGAAGTGACGCTATAGCGAAGACAAGAAGCCTCGCTGTCGCTAGGATGAGCCGACCGTATCCATTTCACTATATCCGAAGGCCAGCGTCCGACTTTCGGTCGCGGAAACAAAGGAATTTCCCAGAATGACTTCAGTCCCATACATGCACGCTACGGTGACAATGCTATATCGAACGCTACAATCAACGCTAGGATACTTTAAGGTAACTAGATGGCATTAGATGGCAGCATTATAATTAATATCGAAATGCTCGTTTTATTTCAAAGTTGTTATTAATTAAAATGCTGCCATCTAATGAATGATAATGAAGTATTACTGGAACATGTTTAAAGAACCAAGTAGTTAAATTTTTGGGATAATTCCCAAAATATGAAATAGAGACAGTCCATCACCCGTGGCGTAACTTATATGCTTAGGCTTATTTATAAAGATTAGCGTAACGTGTCCAGTAACTCAAAAGCCAAAAAACGATACAAAAGTTAACAGTTTTTCCGAAAATTAAAAAAAACAATATTTTTCGGACTGCGTTTGGGGTCGGTGAAATTACTGCGGGACAGCATCGCGCGGCCTATATACGCTGCGACGGCAAGTCGTTTTTACGCGCGAAAGCAGCTACTGTTTTAGCGCGTCTTAGCCATTGCAATTCTGTCTGTCCGTCTGTCCGTCCGTCCGTACGTACGTCTGTCTGTCACACAAATGGATCAGTCAAAAACGGCGCAAGCTAGGATCACCAAATTTTCACAGTCAGCTGCCTGGAAGACTCGAAGCTTTTCCGTAAATTCGAAGGGGTTCATCCCGAACGAAAACGCTAAATGAGAGGGGGTAGGCAAACTTTGCGATTTTTGGCCAATAAGTCGTTGATGGTGCGAGATAGGGCCTAGGTTACTATTAATCACTAATAGGAAGTCGTACACTGGCTCTCGATTGACGCCAAATTCAGTGACCTTAAATTACCCTAAACGTCAAAATAGGGGGTTTTGTGGATTTTTTGGCTATTTCGGGCTGCGACACAAGTCTATATCATTCACCAGGTGGCGCCACGGAACTATCGTTATGCGATCCAAATAGAGAATTTGGTATTTGTATATTAACTTAGCGTGAACACCCCATTTTTTAGTTAAACTACTGAACCGGAACTGCTATAGGCTTTCGCGCGTCTCGTGAGAATTAGCTCAAATTTCTTGTTGTATTAGAGTATCATCATTGCTGATGGAAGCTGGTCGTGTGGTGAATGCTGTATCATCAAGGATGGCGAGTCTGACTGCTTTGGTCATCATTCGGTCTGTTTATTTGTCGGCCATGATGGTCCTTGGTCCCAGGACGATATGCTATAGTGATAGGTCAATAGCGCAGTTTTATGTTCGATAGGAAACCGATACTATCTTGATATTTTTGAATAAATAAAGCCAGTGCTGTCTAATCACTAACTTAAATAAATTATTGTACATGGTTATGCATAATTTTTTAAAGTATGTATTGTAGACCTATCACTTGCACATATCAGCAACGTTGGCGCAATAAAATTGTAGCTAAGTTATCGTTATTATCGGTACAGTAGTTAAATTTTACCGCAACTTTTACAAAAGCAATTGCATCAAAAAATAAACATCCTCGAAAGTCAGAATGTAACGAATTCAGTATTATACTACTCGACGTCATGATAAGTTTTAACATCATTAAACTACATTGATTATGACCACATGCCTGTTTTAACGGACAAAAAAATCGTACGATACGATGCAATACATCGATATCGAAACGGTATATCGATATTTCGCCCATGCAGTCGACCCATCTCTAGGAGTCTGCAATGCGCCGGAACGGACCGAACGATCGCTCGGTTCGCCGAATGTCGTTAACGCTCGGCACGCAACCTGAATTATACCCACCCCGACCGACCCAAGAGAAACACGAATAAATATATTATATTGTTATATTCATTGTATTGTTTAGCAATGTCCATTGGACGGGCAATCATCCTATATAATCTACTCACAGCTCACGCCGCTGCCGCAGTAAAAAAACCGCTGCGATGCAACGTATTAATTCGTAATAAATGTTTGTATAACTTTTTTATCCATTTCGGCAGAGAATGGACGTTTCAACTTCTTGTTTAAAAGTATTTGTAAATTGTTGCGGTCAATTTCTGTATCCTGATAGTTGTTGGTTCAATTTCTTGTTGCTTCTGGCCTACCGCTTTCGTGACATGCATGTGCATGTATAATAGGTGGTCTGTACGCTGTTTTTGTACATGATGACGTTGATAATGAGAATATACCTTTTGACCGAACCGCTGTTAAGCCTACTTAATGTCGGTGCCTAAGAGCCTCGGTAAGTGGACGGACGGCCGCGTGAATGTCGTCACTGTAGGCGCCGACATCTTTTCCATAGTTAAATATGCATCGCAGTCGAGCACCGTTACCGTATTTAACGGCTGACTGGCCATGATACAAGGCCTAGACCTACACTATGCATTATATCAGAATCAACCGTCGTGTACATGCTAGTCGCCGCTATAAACTTTGTCCACTCGTCGTCTGGCCGGCTAGCTGGAAATCTTCTGTATGACGACGAGGCTGGTGTAAAGAAAGATCTCGGCGGAATTTAGCGGTGACGACGCGATTGGTCAAAATCGCGTCACGTGACCTGAATTTTAGTGAGTCGTAATCATGCGTTAAATGGCCCCGACCACTTATGGTGTTTTTTGGCCAAACTAAAAACTAACACACCCATCACTGTTATCCCTGCTAAACGTTTACGCCGGTTTTTTTCTACGCCTTTTTTGTTTTTTGTTTTGATCAAGAGCCGTACGGAACAGACAGACAGGCAGACAGTCGGGCAAGACGCGTAATGCTGCCTATGGGACAACCGACCGCAAAACAGTAAACTAATTTGCTAATAGCAGCAAATGACAATATTCGAGTCCGCAGCGAGTTTTCGAGGACATCCTATGCAGACTGTTAGTTGCTAATATGCAAAGTCAACTGCTGCTGGCAACTGCTACAATTTATTACCGTCAGCAGAATGTGACACGTTTTGGCTGTTTTCTCTAATCCATCGAGGGACGAAAAATTTTCTCAATATGTGCTAGATGCTTCATCCAAAGTTCCGAACGACAAATAATTGTTACTACTTGTTTTCACTTTTTAAAACCATCTATCTACTTATTACTCGATGGTGTTGAGAGCGTTATAAGTTTTTTTTCGCCGGGACCCAACGCCCCCAACTGGTCGGATTATACTTTAATTGCTAAACACATTTTTGTGCGTTTTATGGTAAATAAATTTCACGGGTAAATTTCTAATTACTGTAGCAGCAAAAGACAAGTTAGGTATAACTTTGCATGATGATTCTGATTTTGATTTGCTTCTTATGATTAACGGGGGTGTTGACTTTCTAATCCTTTTAAAGTACACATTTAACGTTTCGGAAAAATATATAAAAAAAATTGAGCGATCAGAAAACCTTTCTCCAAATTTTCATACTTGGCGCCACCTGTGTTTGTCAACTTGGCATATAAGCTTCTCCGCGCTACCAAAGCGTTCCTGCAGACTCATTCGTAGTTCAGTCACGTGCTTAAACGCCGTCGGGTCTGACGTCATTTTTGTCTTCTAAACACTTCAGGTTCACAGCCGTTTTTGACGCAATTGCTGCCAAAAAAGAGGAGGAACAAAAAGAAGGAAAGTGAAAAAGGGAGAAAAAGAAAACAAGTTAGGGGCGTAGCAAAAAATGTGAACTGGGAAGGAGGCTCGACTTTTTTTTCTTTTCTTATTTTTTTCTATCGTTTTCCCAGTTCTTTCTCTCTTTTTTCTCCACTCGTTACCATTTCGTTTTTTTCCTTTTCTCTCCGTTCTTTTACATTAAACGTAGGATTTCTAAAATCTATTTAAAAAGTCTGGGGAAACGCTGTAAGCTCTTCCAGCGTGGTGTGGGGCGGAGCCCTAAAATCGAATTTGGTGCGATGTAGCTTCAAAACATAAAATCTGATGGCAATTATTTTAATTATTTTCCTAAAAATCAACTGGCCAAATTGGCACATTTAGTGCAATTTAAAGATAAACGTATGCTTATGTCTTTTGGGGAATTGGGGGGCTGGGCCCCTCTGGGCCCCCTTGGCGACGCCACTGAAACAGGTGAAACAAGACATGGTCATGGTCGCCTCAGATTACGACGTTGACTCATTGGCTGCGGCAACTGAACGGCAGTTGTGTGGTGAATGAATACACCTGGGATCTCTCGTCGGTACACATGATTTAAAATCCTCCGCCAGAACAGCAGTAACAACTAGAAGCGACTGGAGCTCCCAAATTTTTGCAGAAAATGGTGTCGCCACCTGGCAAACACGTTAAAGAGACTCTGAAAACAATATCTTCACGTCTGAGGTAATAAACAAAAAAGTGTCGCCAGGACAGAACGCAATCTATTAAAAGTAGGTTAAGTAGTTTGGTTATTTATTCAAGGACATTCACAATTATTTACAAACATATATAGTAAAATCAGGAGAGAGCGGCCAAAAAGTTTTATCTATCTCTTTTTGATGCCTTTTTTCTGATTTTTTTTCGCTGCAATGACAAGTTTACTCATTCCTCTTCCTGCCATTTTTAACATCTCAGTAGACATGGTAAAAGTATTTAGTCTTGCGGCTATCTAAAAATTTGCGTGCTACAAGTCCATCCCCATAAAGTGCCTGTATGCACTAGCTATATGCCAAAGTGGGTAAGCGAGTACGCAGTACGAGCTTATACTAATCCAGAAATCACGCCGAGATGGCCCAGGCTACACCATCGTTTGCTTTACGACGCACGATTGCAGCTTAAGATTGAGAAAAAAGTACCAGTGCAAGCTAATACCCAGTTTACACGATGAAGCAAACATCAAGCAAACGTCAAGCAAGCATTGAGCAAACATCGAGCAATCATCAACCTATTAGAGCACGCGTCGTGCACGTGTATTTTGAATACATTTGCTTGATGGTTTCTTGATGTTTGCTTGATGTGCGCTTGATCGTGTAAACGGGGCATAAGAATGGCAATGCGTGCAGGGAACGAGTGTAGGTGGCGAGGTCGCGTGTGAACGTAGCGCATGCAGCAGCGCCGAAGATGAACATTACTCGTGATAGGTGCGGAATTAATGCAATAATCACTGATTGCGTCTCGCCGAAGCTTTCGCACGGGATTAGAGCTGGTCCGACTCCAAAATTATCAATACCGCGGTAAAGCCGGTTTTCGTGATGTAAACGATTGTTAAAAAACTCATAATCTAACTCTATAAAGTAAGGATTAAGGATAGTTTTCATGCGTCTGTTGGTCTGTCTTCTGTCACACTCGTGCAGTCTGCTGTAAACTGTTGGACGAAATGAGATACCATTTAATTAGGACATTTGTGTGATTTTTAAGTAACAACTTAAGTGCTGCTGCTACAGTGATTAGAGGTTACTGCAATAGAGTTCGACAGGGACCCAAACCTCTGCACGAAGAAAAAAATTACGGTCAAAACTCCCGATCAAAATTTGTACTAAAGTTGCAGCCAAACCGGTACGAGAGCCGCAGCGATTTAGTGGATTTGGCGTTTGCTATTTGATGCTATACTTTATGCTCTTAGTCCATAATGGAATTTTCTTGTTTCTCCCCGTGTTATGTAGAACCGTAACGTAGTATTCCGTCGTATTTTGACGTCGATATCGGTACCGAACGCCTTTCTGCCCGGAATAAGCATAAAGCAATGGCCGAGTGGAGTGCGTTGCGTGCGGGGCCACTATTCACCGAGCGCTGGCCCGTACTCGTACCCGTCGTACGCTCTATAGATATCGCGCTCATTGAAGCTGGGAGGAAGCTCGGTCGGCAGGCCTTCTGTGCAATATTGACGCGAATGGCCGAACAAACTGCGAAGCTGTTCTGTCAAAATGTCGTGTTATAGCGCGCTCGTCAGCATTAGCATTACAAAACACAAGCTCGATCCGTGGACCGAATGACTGCAGTTAAGCTGCATACATATAGCACTGGAGGCTAAACACCGCCATAAAATAAGCAGTGTCGACAAGGATCGGGGAACATGCCATCTATTTTAAATTGGTGTCTCTTTGGCTTCGCATCGTGGCAGGAAGTAAAACGGAGAGAGGGTGGACAGTAGCGGATTCAAGGTGGGGGGAGGGGCGGGCGGTCGCCCTCTATTGACCAAATGCATCTTAAAACAGGTGAAAATTTCGCACGAAAATGCATTATTTGTGCCTAAAATTTTAATGTTTTTTGCGGAGGGAGCATAGCCCCCTGCCCAGACCCATCCCTACCCTTCCGCCGCTCTATTTCAAATTTATGAATCCGCCTCTGAGGATGGGCAATTGCTTCTCTTTCGGAATTTTTGGTTGTCGAAAAATTGTCAAAAAAAATCTTCAAAAATATTGCTCAAGTCGCCAGACAATGTACCATGGGATTAACTGACACTATTTATTGCTGTAATTTATTCCGTGTATTTTAGCTGAAAATTGGGGTGTTCACGCTAAGATAATATACAAATACCAAACTCTCTATGTGGACTGCATAACGATAGTTCCGTGGCGCCATTTTGTAAATGATATAGACTTGTGTCGCAGCTCGAACTCGCCAAAAAAATCCATAAAACTCCTTATTTTGGCGTTCAAGGTCATTCAAGATCGTTGAATCCGGCTCCAATCGAGAGCCAGTGTACGACTTCCTATTAGTGATTAATAGTAACCTAGGCCCTATCTCGCACCATTACTGAGATATAGCGACTCATTGGCTAAAAGTCACAAATTTTGCCCACCCCCTCTCATTATTAGCACCCTCGTTCGTGGTGACCCCCTTCGAATTTATGGAAAAGCTTTACGGTTTCTGAAATCAGAGTCTTCCAGGCAGCCGACGGTGAAGATTTGATGATTCTAGCTTGCACCGCTTTTGACTGATCCACACGTGTGACAGACAAACGGACAGACGAACAGACAGAATTGCGATGACTAAAACGCGCTGAAAGCAGTAGCTGCTTTCGCGCGTAAAAATTAAACAATATCTGCCATATCAGTTGATCTGTGATGATCTGTGGTGTTTAGACAGACCAGGTTTAACGTTGCCCGCGAAAGACCCCGTCTCTCAGCCACAGCACGAGACAATCATTTTGCACGCAAAGTCATCGAAATTATATACTTGTGTTTAACAATTACAGTTATGCATAGCGAAATACCAGCGCGGAGGCCTTGTGACGAGTATTTGCAATTTTTGCGTCGAAGAGTGAGGAAGTAAGAGTCACGGACGACGTGACGTGGGATTAAGCTCTAATACCGACGCATTTCTACGTTGCTGGTGGAGCGCACTCAACGCTCAGTGACAAATGGATCTTCGTCTTTTCTCTTAGTCGTCGTCGACTCGACGTAAGGTCTAAGTCTAAGTCTCGTCTTTATGTTCAATCGATGTCTGATGTATGACATAGAAGGTCGTTCGTTGCGTCGTGGGACAGCGTGGTAGTTAGGACTTTGCCTTGAGTCGCCCACTTTGCTACAGATATATGCGACACAACAGCTAAACTAATAGCTACTAAACAGGCTAATAGCTTAAAATGAGCTGTCGCTGACGACAATAGAAATAAATGAGAGAATAAGTAAATAAACAAGATTGCAGGTTATAGATAGACTAGGGCTGCTGTTGCTGTGTCAGTTTTTTTAATCGACCCAATACATTGCCGTGTTCGTGGACACACAGACAGACAGACAGACAAATGCTTTCTGTTTATATTTGCTCAGTTTTAAATAGCTGTATTAGCGACAGCTCAACAGATTAATCAATTACTGTACGCAATCGCTTTTGAAGAGAGAACAAGAACGATTCCCGCTGTAGTGACGAGTACATGTCATTTTTTCGTTGCGTACTCTGTGTGTCACATGTCGTCTGTCTACTTGTCTGTTTGATACATTCCTCCACCTTGCTTAAGCCGTTCAACAGACAAATATTAATCGGCAGGTATACTTGCAGGGTTTTAAACACACTGCGTCAGATGGGGACACCTGACCCCCAAGGGATTTTAAAACGATATATTGGGGTCAAATTTTGAGCCACAATTTGCCAACTGTTTAATTAGAATTCATTAGGTGAGAGGATCGACCAACGATTTCGTTTATTACCGAATTACTTCGATGCTTGTTTCTATTTGGTTTCTCGGTTGCTACTATCCCAAGTTGCAGCACTACTCTCGGTGGGAATTTACGTTCTTGTGGGGCTAATTTAGAAGGCACTAAACTGATTGCACTTCAAAACTCACTCAGGGCTACCGACGCTCCCAACTTCTTTGCTGGACCGGGTCGGGTCTCAACATTGTTGTAAATGGTTTAACTACGGCTTCTGCATTTCACAAGGTAGTGTAGCAACAATATTAAGGTGCGGTGGGCAAAACTAAAATCGTTTACGCCGAGTTTCTTCACAGTGTTGTGTGCCAAAAGTTGTTACCAAAAAACCCAGCTGTCGCTAGGGAAAAGGCGCTACAGCCTACACAGTTTCTCTTGCAGCACTGGCCTTAAGTGTGATTCAAGGTTGATGATTTCCATCTCATCTGAAAGGGCGTATGCGATTTTTTATTAGTGATCAATAACAACATAGGCCTTATCGCGCACCGTTTAGCCACAATACACCCGTGTCGGATCGTCGTATCGGACAGACACGACACACGACAACCCGTGCCATAGAGCTGTTGCGCGTCAAAAGTGGGCCACTATTATGCGAATACTTTAAGCGTAAAAGAGGCATGTTTTTTGAGACAAGATGTGTGCGATGTGTGTGTGATGCAGTCGATATGGACAAGCCCCGGAGTGAAGATGAGAGCAAACCGTCGACGTCAGTACAGACCGAGCAGCTACAAGGTTCACCGTACGACGACGACCACCACTCCGACGTACGACCCCCGTACGAGCACGTCGACCACTTGACCCAGGGACCCCCACAGACGGACCGCGCCGCCGCCGACCAGCCGCCCTCTAGTCTAGGGGGCGCTGTCGATTATCCCCCAGAAGCACCCCCGAGACAGGCAGAACAGCGCCTACAACGGCCGCGATGGACGACCAAATGTCGCGTCATACCGATCGTTGTGTCGGGCCAGTCGACGGCTCGACTCGGTCAACTCTGCTACGAGACCACCGCACCAGCTGACGCCCGCCGCCGCCATACTGCTTCCGCTCCGCGACCGTGACGTCATGGCACGAACTCAGTGCTGCCACCTGCCGAATAGCTTTACATTTTAAAAAAGACTTCCGAGATCTGTGACAACGCGAGAGTAATTACTGACATCCTCCGTCGAAGCTGAGAGAGATGATAAAAAAGTTCCCGGATGCACGACCGTGACGTCACGCCGATCGACCTCCGTTGGCGTTTGCGTTGTTTCTGTTTTCGCTGTCGGTGCTCAAAAAGGAACTAAACAATAAGCCTACGCTACTAATTTTTAAAGTTTTTTTTCTAAATATATTAAATATAAATAATTAATAAATAGAAAGGGGGACAAAAAGCTGCATAAATTCATCAAGCTGCACCGGTTTGTTGTTTCGCCTTCTTCGAAGCGACGTTGTTGATAAACCGTTTGTCAGCTATCGATCTATTTTACCTCAGTTGACGATAACCTTTAACAGAAATTTAATTCTTGTCGGAAAGCAACTAATGAGTAAATAAATAAGTAAACCATAAATTTGTATAACGCATAAACGTTACAAATTAATTTTTAATGCATTCGCTGATCGAATTTTAAAAAAACATTTAAAGCAGCTTTTAAAAATTTAAAATTAAGAAAACCCGACACAATTATAAGATGGATTATCATTATTTTTTCTGTTTTTTTTCAAATTACGTACAGTTTATAAGGCGCACGTTGTGCCACATACGTGCATGGTGAATAGTGTTTTATTTCTATACAGCATTTTGTTTAACGTTCTAATGTTTTGGTGGCTCTCATGTATTTCGTGATTTCATTTTGCAAAACGAAACGCCTTCTAGCCTAGATTTTATCTGTGTTTGCCGTATCGTTGTTTCTTTACTTTGAAACTGTGTATTTTTATTATGACACGTTTTTACTTTATGCGTGCTATTATTGCCTATATAAGCGTGTTCGTCGTCGTTTTTCGCGGTTTTCTCTGTCGCATATTTTATATCATTCTGCTGCGCGCATTTTCAACATTCTGTGCAATTATTCAATGTATTTATTAGTCTGAACAGTGTACATAGATTAATTACGTATTCAGTTATAGTTTTTTGGCCAATATTTTTCCAATCAGATAAATTTTTACGTGACAGCGGGAGAATAGTTTATTTGTCGCATTAGTCGCCAAAAGTAAATTTACACAAAGTTAATTCACACAACAACAGGCTGCCAGTAAAGAGAAAATCTGTCAAAGTTATAGCCAGCTATGATAACTATAGCCACAGAATATAAAAATATTAAAATTGAAACTCAGAAAACTTATAAAGTTAAAGGTGATTTTTGTATGAAAAAAATCGCGGTCGTCTCTTTGATATTTAGCGCTATATTCTGTCATCTTAATTTGCTTTCTGGCAAATTTTATTCAGCACATTTGTAGTCTGTTCACTTTCTCTTGCGTTTCTTTTCGTATCAATTTTAGTTTATTTTTTTCGTTTTTCGTTTTGTCCACATACAGTAGACTAATTCTTCGGTTTTTATCGTCCGTTGCATTATCGTGTCGCAGTGAGCACCCGACTTTTTGCGTCCGTCTTGCACAATTTGTAGGCCCGCAGCCTATGCAAGTCAAACGCACTATCGAACGTGTCCGGCATATGCTATTATAAGCTTTACAGCCCCCCACTGTTTAAAAGCTAGCGTAGTATGGAAATATGAAACAATAATTTTAAGCAAGTCTTTCTAAACTTTTCGAGCCTACTGTCTCAAGCGCGGCGAATACACTGTATATGAGTTGTTTAGACAACATGGTTAGAATATGTATAGAAAAGCCTATACTCAGACGACAATGCTTTATAGTTAGGCCTATATCTCAACTAATCGTTTAAGCTTGGTGGCGTCAGCTTGCACGTTCCAAGAAACATTTTGACGAATTAGACATGAAGGTTACATTAGTTACCTCCGCCAAGGAGATAATGCTTTTGCCGGTTTTTGTTTGTTTGTTTGTCTGTTTGTGTGTCAGCAACATAGCTCAAAAAGTTATGGACGGATTTTTCTGAAATTTTGAGGATATGTCAGAAATGGTAACAACTACCAGTTGTTCAATTTTGGGGGTGATTCGGCAGGAATCCTGGATTCTGGATCACTTTGAAATTTTCGTTATCATTGCGTTGAAGGGGGCATAAGGGAACCGCTGGCAAAATGAATATGGTGACGTCACCTGGCGAATAACATTGCCTTGGCGGAGGTACCTGCGGGCTATGACTGCTTTCTAGTTCGTTTAAGTCACCGGTCTGTTTGAAGCTATAACTGCGACTTCGCAGCCCACGAAACGGAGCATAGCGGCAGAATGGTGGCGTAGGCCATTGTGTCACAACCTGTAGCCTAGAAGCAAGCTGTTATACGACCGCAAAACGTAGCGATATGCGTCTTTCGAAGAACGTGTGCGTTCCTCAAAATTTAATGTAAATCGACCTCGAGATGGCCGTTTTATATTCTTCATAACAAGTTATGCTTTCGTGTGCAAAATGTAGCCCTATAGACCTAATACTTTAAGTCCTTCACTAATGCAGTTTCAATTGTGCCAAATTGAGGCCCCTTGTAAATTTGCATTGTATATAATTTCGCTGCTACTCACACAGGTTAGGCGAATAATTAACCGCCGTATTTTTACTTTGTTACTTTTTCGAATGTTGTTTTGAATGCCAGATTATTTAACTATTTTGCCGCAATATTCGTCAGCATGGCCGTCTTTTTCTTATTATTATTGCAACCGTTATATGCAGACAACATAGTTAGTTACGTTGTTATTTTGTGCCTTTTCAACAGTGCTTAACTTATACCCCGTTTACACGATGAAGCAAACATGAAGCAAAAAGTAAGCAAACGTGTTCAAAATACACGTGCTTTAAGTTTGCTTCATCGTGTAAACAGGGTATTACGCGGCTTTATTTGCGTTATCACATTGAGTGCGCTTCATTTTTTGAGTGCTTGCGACGTACTGTTTGTTTTTCGCCTGTGATCATTAATTCTTCGATTCGCACTGTGTTAATATTTTTGCACATGTATTTAATTCGCGTACTTGTGAGTTTCGTATTGTGTAAAACAGCACATCGTGTCCAAACAAACAAGAACGCCAGCTTTTTACCATTATATACTGCAAAATTTTGGCATCTGCAATAATAAAGATATTTAGATGATTTTTGACATACGTAAATCGCCGAAACAATTATTGGGTTTATCTGATTTTTAAATATGCACAACACTTATTTAACTGTAAAAAAACCTTTGTTGGAAAAAAAACAAAATTCTAGCTCGATCTTATTAGAGCGTTGTCAGTTAGGCTAATGTTGGCCCTACGTCGAATTTACGTTGTCACAATGTAGCCAAGGTGCGCACATTTCTGGCGGGAAATTATTACCACTTTATTTCGAACAAGTTTTCACGCAACATGCATACACACGTAAAATAAGTCCACCTGTTTTATTCATTAATAAAGAGACAAAGATTACATTTATAATACTGTATGTCTTTTTTGTTTAGAGACTTCGTGTTGTTTATCAGTTGTTTAGGCTGAGTCGATCGTTATTTGAACGGATACGGCCAATCGGATTTTTTTCTGTCTATTTGTTAATTAAACATGATTTGCTTCATTATACAGTAGGGCGTTAATTTGTATTTCTTTCCGTAAAATCAATTAAACTTGAAATGCGTTGACAACCAAAGAACAAACGATAATGATGATAATATGCCTTTACTATAACATTTCACAATTCACACAATTCACAATTCTACTGTTAAGGCGCGTACAGAGCGACGTAACTGAATTGAACTGAATTGACACAGTTTAGATTTTTACAAACTGACCAATAGGCAAGCAGAGCGTTGATCATTGGTCATTGGTTCATCCGTACGTGCGCCTAGTCACGTAGTCATCGAAGCCGTTAGACGATGTCTACTGTAATGCATTAATGTTTGCCCATTGGTCAGTTTGTCAACAACTAAACCGTGTCAGTTCAGTTCAGTTACGTCGCTCTGTACGCGCCTTTAGATCGCAAGAACTATTGACTGTATCGGCTCATTAAGAGTCTATAGCCATTGCCTGTTCTGACGTTTAAAACAATTAGTGCCATATATTTGACCTAACACGCTAAATCATTAGGCCATCCTGTTCACAGCATTATTATCCTGCCAGCAAACACCTTTTTCAGAAAAGCGTGCATGGCACACGACAGATGCAGGTAGGCCTATCCCCTACAAGTATTATCAATACAATATCGAGGGACACATGACGCGTGCAAAGTATAACCACCGTAGGCCAATAGTCATACAAGTGTGACAGCTGCGTGTGATCATGCAGACGTAGACTGTGTCTCAAAAAAACGTCCCACTTTGTAATTGTCCATATCTTTGACAAATATTAACCGATTTTCAACATTCTTTCACTGGCACACTCTTTGGACAATTTGCAATAAAGTGGTTATTGAATATTCCACCACACCGTAACTGTGTTGCTACACTACCTTGTGAAATACAAATGCAAGAAAAAACTAGCAATACTAGGGGCAACAGGCGTGTTGGAAGATGAAAGACACTTCAGACCAAAATCACGACGAATAATCTATACAATGCTATGCTGTATTAGACCCGTCTCTGTGGATATCCGGCGTGTTATATACGGTGTGTTTGTTTCTGGCCTTCGTGGTTTAGTAGGGCTATCAGTTCAGCCTCAGTGATCACGTTCTCTTCAGTACGTGCATACTTCAATCTGCCCCTCTCATGCCTTTGTTCAGCGCTTCCTGTTGCCCAAATCTTTTTAGTAACATGTCCTAGTCCTTCCCTGTTTTTGTTTGTCTTCAGAAATTTCGCCAAAATTCTTTGCGAACTGCATTTTTTTAAACTCGTAAAAGTTCTTAGTTCTCCCCATTGCTAAATGCACATTACATCACCGGTGTATTGTCACTGCATAAAAAATTGTTTTTTTACAATAATATCATCTGCTTTTGTTTAGAAATACAAACAAGTAATTTGAGCAAAGCTCACGAGACGCGCGAAAGCCTATAGCAGTTCCTGTTCGCAGGTAATCTTAGTATATCTCCATCCATTTCGTTGTAATTCACTCTTTTTCAGCCAAAAATCGCCAAAAAATCACGTTAAATCAATACTTTTAGGGTTCAAAGTCATTCAAGGTCATCGATGTTGATACATTTTAAAAGCCTGTCACCAGTGTTTGTTATGATAAGCAGCATGTCTGTGCCTATCTGCAACCAGGTTCACGCTACACGCGATAATAGCGGTAAAATAATCACTTTTTAGGGGGGTAGCTGTCTTTGACGCCCGCCTGCGTCGGCCTCCTTGAACTTAGGGCGTCGGGACTTGGACTGCTAAAATCTACGTTGAGTGCTGAAAATTTCATATGCAGGTTGTCTTGGTCTATCGCCAGCCAAATCGTCGCAATTTGGTGTTGAAATGTGCGCTGCATCCAAAATTGCAAAAAATTCACTAAAAACCTCTTTTTGAGGGGTTCAGGGTCGTTCAAGGTCATCGATGTTGGTAAATCCAAAAAGCCTGTCACCAGTGCTTGTTATGATAAGCAGCATGTAAGTACTATCTGCAACCGTTTTCACATTATTCGAGCCAATAACGGCAAAATGACGTCTTTTTAAGCGGGGTACCCCTCTTCGACGCCCTCGTGGCACGAAATTTTGTCACGATAAACTAGAGACCTTGGGGCAGCCCACAGTAAAGATTTCGTGATCCTAGCTTGCACCGTATTGATACAGCGCACGAGTGTGACAGACAGACAGACAGACGGACGGACAGACGGACAAACGCCCAGACGATGGCAAAGACGCGCGAAGCATTCTGCTTTCGCGCGTAAAAATGTATCAATAACTGAACATTATGAGCTAATTATATAAAAATTGTTGGAAAATTGTTTTTAGAAAATATTTTTTACATATTTATTACTAGGATTTTAGTGATTTTTGACAATTTAAGTTTCACATGGTAGTGTAGAGACGCAGTTAAGGTGTGGTGGTATGTTTAATAATAACACTACTGCTACTTGTCCACAAAGTTCGCCAATGAAAAAATTTTGAAAATCGGTAAATATTTGACAAAGATATGGACAATCACATAGTGAAACGTTTTTTTTGAGACACAGTGTAGACATTGTGTAGGCCTACACAGTATAGGCCTACGCGCGCGGGAACTTTCAGCAGTAATTATTATTGTGGCACGTCAGAGAAGAACGATCGCTAACAGCAAGTTTCTGTCGTGCTATTGTAACACTGCCGCTGACTATTTTTCACGTTTATTCAAGAAAATAACACATTCAATTTTCTATGTCACGTTTTGTTATGTCAGATTATGTTGCGATCATAATGTTATGTGGCCGTCTTAAGTCTATTGCCGTAGCCTATTGCTATAGGCTTTCACGTGTCTCGATCAAGATTGGCGAGGTGACCTAATTTTATATCAACGCCTGAGACGTTCGACTAAGTCCTAGATGGATGGCCGCATAAGCCGTGTCAGCACCGGACACATCAACATAATACAAAATTGAAGTACATTTTTCTACAGCGTTCTTGATGCTGATGTTAACTAAGCGATAGAGACGTGAAGTTACTCGTGAATTCTTATGTTTTCGAGCCGTCAAATTTTGTCGAAAAAACTCCCCAAATTTCTGACCTATTTTCTCAAACGTTTTACTTACTTTTTAAAATGAGAAAAAGTTCGTTGTCATTGGGCCAAAAGCAGTTTGTAATATTAATGATCGTTGATTTCTTACGAGTTAAACCTAGAGTGTGTGTGCGCTACTACTACTATTATTGTAGGCCTATATCTTCGGCGCAGAAATAGAAAGCATATATTTTCAGGAAGTGTGACGTTACTACAGGGTGCGGCAAAAAAGTAGTCCCTAAAGTTTTTTGCCGTTTTCTCAGCAACCACTTGGAATTTTAACATGGAATTTTACAGGTTCATTTAAAGAAACGTTCTACATCTAACTACTAAGTGAAATGTGATTTCGTTGAAAAACGACGAAATTATAGACTTCTGAACATGACCGCGTACTGATTTTTCAGCATTAAAAATGTTTAAGCTAAAAATGCTATTTAATTTTCAAAAAACCGGTTACCACGTTACTGCCGATGACGTCACAGTGACACCTTGACAAACAGTGATTTATTTTGTTTATAAATTGTCACTAAATTGTTGTTCTTTTCAAGCAATCGCCGGCTGTCTACCGGATTTATCTTCCAGCAGGACAGCGCACCAGCACACACAGCGCACAGCGCAGGAAACTGACTGCGGGCCAACTGTCCAGATTTCATCAGAAAAGACCAATGGCCTCTAAATTCGCCGAATGCAAACTCGATGGACTATCACGTGTGGTGTACAATGTTGGAGCTTACCGCAAGCTTAAAACAAAGCCAAAAACAATCGCGGAACTTAAGGAATCGCTTCAGGTTATCTGGAGCAACCTACCAC
>Ga0056128_1002407_pt1 | contig 22134 bp, 9 predicted proteins | sample WorMetLIZISLAND2_FD_71113 | JGI IMG/M metagenome (GOLD analysis project Ga0056128, IMG submission 71113) | Marine gutless worms symbiont microbial communities from Max Planck institute for Marine Microbiology, Germany - Olavius geniculatus... ... | reverse complement strand
TGGGACAACCCTGCAGGAGTTAAGCCACGCTGCCCTAGATAGGCAGCGGTGGGCAGCGATAGTAACAATGGCGTCAGACACCAACGGGCATTGAGCCCACGGTTGTCGATGATGATGATGCATAATAGGTAAGCTACGACATAGTTCGTTGACTATACGTGCTTATGCCCAAACAAAAAAAATAAAATTAATAAGCTTATTATGGAGCCAAAAATCAATAATCAAACAAAAAAAGTTTATATATTTCTTGTTTGTCAGTGCTAATTAATTATTGCTATACCTCAACGCAAAATACCTGCACGCGATTGGTCCAAATCGCGTCACGTGACGTCAACAAGAAAGCTGGTCAACAGTGCGCGCGCACTATTGACCGGGCAACATTAAAGTCGTCACAGTTTTTATGCTTAAATATTTTTGGTTTACATTTTTTTGTTTTGGTTTTGAGGTATAACAAAACAAATAGTGACTAGCGTGTCGATCATTATTGAAAATTTTTGACCCTCAGTTCGTAAAATATTGCCCGACATCAACATTCGGATCAAAAATTTTCAATGATGACCTGGACGCCAGTCACTATTTGTATATTGCGACACCAATTATATTTCCATTAAGCTGACCTAAGCCGCAAAAGTCGACTACTAAATACAAAGCTGCTTTTGAAACCGAAACCGAAACTAACAACAAAATTTCTCAACGGATCTAGGGGCAGTGGCAGCAGCAGCAGCATGTGATTGAAGTGGCTCTATCATATCAAAGACAACACTCATCACGAGTGGCTCGAAAACTTGACATATATCGTGTTTATGCGAAATTATTTGTAACGCAAACATAGAGTTATTTAATAATAATTCGTACATTTTGTGCACAAACACAGATTTCGTTTACGCGTGTTTTAAATTACTGTAAACATCAGCTAGTTTTTTTTCTAAATGACGAGGTTGCGTATAACTAAAGTTGAAATCGAAATTACTTTATACCCCAGATCACTCAAGTTACCGTCGTCGTCATCATCATAATCATCATATTTGTTTAATAAAAAAAATTGACAATGACAAATGTACCTTTCACATTTAATTACAGAAAGTAACTAGAAATAAACGTTCTGTGGAACGAGGTATCTGTCCCATTAATTGTCACGCTAATGCTGCCGCGTTTCAGCGTTTGACACTCATATGGGCACTACAGGGTGCAGCAAAAAACGTATCCCCTTAAAGTTTTTCGCTGTTTTCTCAGCAACCGCTTGGAATTTTAATTCGAAATTTAACAGTTTTATTTAATGTAACATTCTACATTTAACTACCAAGTAAAATATAATTCTGTTGAAAAAGTCAAAGTTATAGACTTTTTAACATTACCGCCTACCAATTTTTAGCATTAAAAAGTTTAAGTTAAATATGCTATTTAATTTTTAATAACCGGTTACCACGTTACTGCTGATGATGTCACAGTAACGTTTTGATAAACAGTAATTTATTTCGTTTATAAATTATTATTAAATTATCGTTCTTTTTAAGCAATCGTTGGCTGCCCATCGGGTTCATCTTCTATATAGCAGGACGGTGCGACAACAGGAACAGCGCTCAGTGACGGAACATGGCTGCGGGCCAACTGTCCAAATTCTATCACAAAGTACCAGGGTCCTTCAAATTTGCCCAATATAAACCCAGTAGACTAGCATGTGTGGGTGCAATGTTGGAGGTTTACTGCAAGCTTAAAACAAAGCCGAAAACAATCGCCGAAGTCAAGGAAGAGCTCCAGGTTATCTGAGTCAGCCCTCCACAAGGACCGACCGATCGACAAGACTGTGAAAGACTTATCAAATTAAGCGACTGAAAGCTTGCGTTGGAGCTTGGAGCTGGCGGTAGACACTTTAAACATCTACAGTGACAATAAAATTCTGGCATCTGATCATTAGTTAACTGTGTTGTTTGAACGATGTTATTGATTTGGTGTTTAGCTTGAACATTTTTTAATGTTGAAAAATCAGTAGTCGATCATGTTTAAAAGTCTATAACTTCGTCATTTTTGAACAGAATCAAGTTTTACTTGGCAGTTAAATGTCAAAGACTTTCGTAAATAAAGCTGTAAAATTTCAATTTACAATTCCGAGCGGTTGCTGAGAAAACAGCGAAAAACTTTAACGGGCTACTTTTTTGCCGCACTGTACATACGTGATTATCATGGTGCACGCAAGGCCCGCATAATTAATTAAGCGTATAGATGTTTACAATTGTGGTGTCAGCAAACTGTAACCACACGTTTATTGACTACACGGAACTTAAAAGTTCGAAAATGCAAAGAAATGTTATCGGATTTTTGCTGACAACTTAAAATGTAAGCTTACATATGCTAATGTAAAATAACAGTAGCTAAAAAATTAATATAGCCTTTAAAATAATGATGCATACACAGGTTGTTCCTTTTGGCGAACACAACTATATTTTTAAAATGTGTCTGTAATCGTTTAATTTAACAAATTTGTGGCATTTTATTATTTTTATACACATTAATAAATTAAATATTGTAACGAATACTAATTTAGCCGTTTTATCAAAATAATAATAAACAAAAGCGACTCACTTTATGTCGCAAAAAGTTAATATGACAGGCTTAGGCTATTTCCATTAAAAATGCAGTGATTATTTTTAGGGGTTTAAGGGCTCAAATTAAGAAACAAAATTATATTTTTTTCTGCCTATAGCGGCCTCCAAGGCACGTTTTTTGAGCTAATAACTGCCATTATGGGCCCACAGGTTTTTCTACTGTGGTACAAGAACCTTCCCAGCAGCAGGAATATTACCAGTAATAACGTGACATTACCGGTGGTTATGAGTCACATCGAGATTTTGTCGTATGCACTATTAGAGACCGCTGATGTTCTAATCAGAAGGCCTACTTGTCAGGAGACTAATTGTGGCGATGTGACGTCATAAAACTCGTGTAATCAAAAGTGGCTCACCATTTTTGTCACACGAGTTTCATATCACTAATTTTGTTAATGACGTTGCAGTAAATCATATGAAAAACTGGATGAACAATTTTGGACATGTCTCATCTGGAACATGATCAGTGATCTTCTACCAGATAAAAAAACAGATAGGCCCAGTTTTTCATTATATTGGATTATTATTATAAAGTTATTATTGTCATCATTATCATTATGGTCATCGTTTTTGCCTAGTGCCCTATGTCCAATCCACATCTTTAGAGCCAAATTTTAGCTATATAAATTTGCAGATACTTTACAAAAGCAAAATAATAACAACATCGCAGAATGAGTATCCGCGAAATTAAGATATACAACACTAGCGTCATTTTAATAAAATGTAACAAAAATCTTTTCAGAGATGTAAAAGGATAGCGAAGACAAAGCGTTTTGTCACGTGACAATAACATAAGATCAGTCATGCTAATTTTATATTATAGGCTAATGTTTCCTCAACGTCAGCGAAACTAACAAAAAAAACAAGAAATTTGACTCGCGACAGCCTATAACAGTTCCGGTAAAACCTTTTATTTTGGCGTTCAGGGTCATTCAAAGTCATTGAATTCGGCGCCAATCGAAAGCCAGTGTACGACTTCCTATTATAATAACCTAGGCCGTATCTCGCACCGTTACTGAGATACAGCGACTTATTGGCCAAAAATCGCAAATTTTGCCAACCTTTCTTTCATTTAGCGCCCTCGTTCGGGGTGACCCCCTTCGAATTTATTGAAAAGCTTTACGGTTCCTTTACGGTTTACGGTTAGCCTATAATATAAAATTAACATGACTGATCTTATATTATTGTTACGGTTCCTGAAACTAGAGTCTTCCAGGCAGCCGACGGTAAAAATTTAATGATCCTAGCTTGCACCGTTTTTGACTGATCCTCCCGTGTGACAGACGGACGGACAGACGGACAGACAGAATTGCGATGACTAAGACGCGCTAAAAGCAATAGCTGCTTTCGCGCATAAAACGGTTGAGTAATCCTTCATCAAACATAACGATGATTTTAGTTTCAAGTAAAAATTCAGACATGCTATATCCTGTTCACTCTGTTATGGTATACAGCAGCCATTACATTTTCTTTTGTTTACGAAGTTAATATGTCTCACTTCTTTACAGTAACTTTGATGGCGTCTGTTTTTAATTTTAATTTGACTAAAATTTCCTTGTTGTTAACATTGTTAAATTCCGAGTAGGCCTATTATTTATTTTAAACGACTTGGTTTTGTTGACGTCATATTGCGTTAACTAGTCTTCTGCATCCAACAAAGAGTCAAGTTAGGAACTGATGCAGTAATTGCAAAAAGCAAGTCTTTAAGTTTAGGTCATGACTGCATATAACATGGAGTTTTGTCCGAATTCTTTTAGCAACATAGTCCGAAGTAACCTGCAATCGAATGATCATTACGGATACTTTCACAACTTACAAATTTCGCTGCATTACCTTGTAAAATATGGTCTACTTCAAAGTCAGTAAGTTACAAAAACTTTCAGTATTTTGTAGCTCTCTCGTTTAAAATGCGACAAGATCTTCAACAACTTATTAGTGTCATGCAGATTTATCACCAATTTGGCTAATCAAATAATTCGAAAAATCGGTTAGTATTTGGAAAAGTTTAGAATGTATAAAAGTTATGGGCTTACTTTGTTATGGACCACTCGGTATTTTTGTACTGTTGCTCTTTTGTGTCCACTATGCAGAAGCTGTATCTAAGTATCAAGACGCAGATAATTCGGATGTTTGTTTTTCGGCCAAATCCTGCCGTTGTCGGTAGTTTACTTTGTAATAACTTGATTTTAAAAATTTAAGTCGTTCTCCGTCTTGGAAATTTTCAGCCAGCTCAACATCGTGCTTATTGGTCGTATGTTTGCGCGGCATAGTCGTCGCTTCTGGATGGCGGAGGCCGCCGAGTCGTCCGTCCAATTATTGCAACTAATTCCGTGTTTGCTTTGATCCGCGCTCGTTAACTGCGTCTGTTGCATCATTTATCTCCACTTGAGAGAACTCCCGACTCCGCCTGCATGCTCCGTTCTGTCGGCGCAAACCCTCTCCTGGCTTTTCCGGTGATTTCGTGTCTGTGCCTGGAATTATGATGCCATTAAGTGTTACCATCGGAGCCGTACGAGGCTCGTGATAAACTACCGTCAGAACGCATGGACTATAAAAATTCTTATATGAAAACTTTTTCAAAACACCAAATATTCTCTTTAGCGATATATGATTCATCTAGTGTTAGTTTTTCTGTTGTAGTCATTATTCTTTTTGTTTAGTTTCAAATTTTTGATTTATGTTGCTTTTATTTGTGCACGTTTGTTGCGCATACCAATTCTTATCATTAACTTACCCAAACGCCAAAACTGTAAGCTTCAGACGGTACCGTTAATAATGTTCCTGCCTGCTAACCTGATTAATTGTGATTATGATTGAACTCGTAGATTACTATGGCTGGGGCCCGGAGAGGGAGTGAACCACCAATTTATGGACGTTGCTGTCTGCTACTGTACTCGTAACATGACGTCATCAATAACATCGATTGACCCATGCGACAATAACTGCATATCGAAGAACAGCGTCGGACACAATTTATTTGAGCAAACAGAAGTGAAAAAATCAATAAAAGCACACCGACACAGCCTCATATGTCGCAAGCGGATCACATAGTCTGCATCAGTTCTGTAGTGTGTTGACTGCTTCGCGACACTTCGAGCTAATGTCGGAATCTCTGATGTAGGCCCCACTTTCAAACACGTTACACATTTTTCTCTTGTGTTGATGTTTATTACAGAACAGTTGAATTGCACTTATACTGTGTCACTATAATTAACAGGGAAAAGTATAACGAAATGACGCCCCAAACCGTTAATGTCCGATTTTGGAATCATTATACATGTTGAATTAAGTCGATGCAGTAAAAGTTCATGAGAAGATCATGAGTGGTTTACAAGTCGGATATAAACAATAATGACAAAGTCAAAGCGCCATTCAGCTGTTTACAAAACGTGCATAATTATCATCAGTTGCACAATGTCATATATCGCATATTGGTAAACGGCGCACTAACTGAATATAATTAACATAATTTAGGTGGTACAAACTTCAGACCGGCTCTGACTGGAGTGAATACAGATTGGGCGACAGCGTTATGGCTGCTGCTGCTGCTGCTAGTCGCGTATGTTGCGGTAAGGGTCGACGAATGGGTGAATATTTCTGCTTCACTGATTTCGTTCAATGCCTGTTGTTCACGGTTAGACAGCGCGTAACCCTCCCAAGGACGTAGGCTACTGCCATAAATCGACGAGATGGGAATTCGACCACCCAGAATACGCATGCAGCAACGCCTTACGACCTACTTGGCTTTCAGATCTAATCCTGGACCTCATATATAAGTCATAATGAGTTGGAAATACAGAACTCTGTGCAGGACACAATGCAGTGCATTTGTAAGACATTCGCAGTAGGCCTATTTTTATTGCTGTCCATAGCTTACAATCAGTGTATTGCATTGTGGTGAGACAAGTTAGGTGCTCCGTCGCGGTGGGCCTGTCTGGCAGTCACAGAGGTTGAGATATATTGCAGTAAATACAGCAGCTGTCTGTCAAGATTGCGGTCGCCAAGACGATGAAATATTGTCGCCCGCGCGTCGGCTTACCGTGTCCGCTGTGAGTCTACGTGATGGATTGTGAGTGCAGGCTGACGTCATGGATACAGACTGTGATGGACAGGCGACACGGAGGAAGGAGACATCCCTGGAGAGTTGACAGCGGCCTGGCCACTCAGTGTCCGATCTTCGCAAACTGTGGTCAACAAATCGAGGACGACAGCCGATCGATGCGACCGATCTGCTTCATCGTGGTCTTAGCAAAAAAATTATGCAAACCGCTCCATACTGTAAAGTTCTATAGCTGCTTAATCGTGCCGTCTGAGTATACTTACAGTACTTATATTTACTTTCTTATGTGTATAGTCACTCATATTATATCTGTACATAATTTGTTTTATGATGCGCTTGGTTTTTAATGAGTTTATTAGATTGTGCTCAGTTTATTTTGTTTACAGACACTTACGTGAACATTTTAAGACTTCTGTTTTGTATGCTTTTCACGTTCTTATATCTTAGAATTCAGTATTGATTGTATTGTTCTGCCTGTGTGCTTGCCTGCTTCTACACATTGGTTTGTGTGAATAAAAATTATGATTTGCGCCAACTAAATTATTATTGTGGATTCGTCGTAAGCTACAACTTGAATATTTGTTCCATAGCGTGTCATACAGGGTATACGGACAAAAAGGCCACCGGACAAAAACCAGCAAGCTGTTTTTTTTCTCAGTAGAATTCTTCTTCCAAATAAAGCGCACATTCTTTTGGAAATATAACTTAAGCCGCCACACTGTGTACTATAAGATAAATTAACATTTATTGTTCTTGTAGTTTATTAAACTTTTTTATTTTATTTTTGTGTACTCCGTCGAGCGAGCCATCAAAAGATGCTTCTCTATCGTCGCAGGCTTGACGTTGCAAGTGAAAGGCTCAAATGCAGCACGAGACAATGTTTTTGCATAAAAGGCCTAGAAATTGGATTCAATAGTTTGGCGAGTTTGGCGAGTTAACTTACGCATAGTGAAAAACCAGCTTAGTGGCCTTTTTGTCCAAGATTTTCTACGGCATGTTGTACCACACATCTACAACAAATTGAAGTAAGTGAAGAGGAGTTTTGGTTATACTTTAATGATACTTATGCCACCAGCTTGTCATCAGTTTAGCAATGTGTATAGGCTTTTTGACATACTGAATTATCGGCGGTTTCTAGGCGGGTGTAAGTTATCCAGCGCAATCATCTCCTGCCGCAACGTCTAATCAGCGATGGAGCCTCCAGGCTGCCCGTCATGACTAGACAGTCGCTTAAAAGTCAGGACCAATCAAAGACAAACTAAGTGAAATTAGATCAGACATCGTTCGTCTGTCTTCTGACGCGTGCTTGTCAGTCACTGCACACTGTCGTGGGGCCTCTACATGCCACGGCGTAGGTGTCACCGTCGACGAGTTGCCGGCGCGATCGCATCTAACGACCTTATTCCGCGATTCTCTGTGACTGACGTCACTCCGCGGCATCACAACATCAGACGTCGCTCACGACAGAGCTGCTGCAGCTGCTGCTGCTGCTGCCTGGACCAGCAATTGACATTCGTGCAGTGAGCGCGAGTCTTCATCGTCCATAGTCCGCGGGTTGCTTTGCGACGCCTTTCTTCGTTGTATTGCGAAAACGAAATGGTTTTCGGAAACGATAGCGTGCAGAAAAATGACTTGGGCCTTAATTATGACTTTGTTATGTAGGCTCATTGGTATGAAAGACTTGCGAAGTATCAGTAGGTCTATAGCCAAAACAAAATGCTGAGCTATCGCAAAAAAATAGCCTGCAAGTTATTTGTAGAGAAATGAGTAAAGCACGCAGGCTATAAAAGCTAAAAGTTGTCTAATAAGTCTCGAATATATTGTTTTATCGTGAAAGTCTTCGCGATATAATATATTGAACATAAAGGTTAGCCCGTACAGACTGCAGGCGTCAGGTGGAATACTTATAAGTTGACTTGGCTTACTTCCGTGGGACAATGAATATTGGCTTTTGGGATAAACAATGACAATAACAAGACTCAAAAGTAATTTGGAAAAAAGCGGAATCGCTGTCACCAGTTTACGCATTTCCTTATTTCCGTTCGCTAGATGGCAGCAGCAATTTGCAATTGCATGTTTTCGGTAGGGATTTGACCCCAAATTTTTTATTCTGTTATATGGCTTTCAAGTTCAGAAATAGTGCTCGGATCTGCACGATTTTTTGCAGAAATCAAAGTTGTTTCCTTCTTAACATGAAAAACGTAATTTACTAATAATTAATTACGTACAACAGTGGCGTCATCTGGCAAATACGAGTCATTATTTTAAATGTATAGACAGCACCTATACGTTTCTCGATGCCTCCGTTTCACCGGCCAGTCAGTCTCTCGGGTGTCGGTGAGCGGCGGAGCGCAATCTCGGTAAGTTGCTATCGATTGTGCGTGGCACACAGCAGCGAATGCTCCGTGAACTGAGCGTGCTGGCTTCAATGTGATGCCGTGTCGTGCCGACAGCTAGACGCAGCAGCTGGGAGCTTCACAGAGTCTGTCAGTCGGACGTGGGCCGGAACGTCATCGATTGGACGACGTTGACAAGTGCTTCTTGCTCACTGCACTCAGATCATTGACGCCGTCGTCGCACCGTCATCAGTCAGCTTCCGCAGCCGCTTTCTCATCTCGGTACGTACATCAGTAGCACTGATTTGTAAATTTCTCTGTCTATGACAAAGCAACCCAATAAAAAGTGCGCATCTACTTTTTTGTCCTATCTGTACCAAAACATTCACCGAAACATTTGCAATGCAGTAATCGTTAATAATCTCACCACAATTCAAGTGCGTCGCTACGTTACCTTGGGAAATCTATTGCTTTAAAATAACTGTGTTACAAGGTAACATGCAATAAAATTAAGTTTTATTACTCTTTCACTACGCGTTAAGTGAAGCCCATGCGAAAAGTAGTGTATGTTAAGTTCACCATGTGGCGTTATGCATCGTTGGATTGCTTGTACTTAATTGCGTAGAAATGGATTATCATGGCTCTGATATTTAACACAATTAAACACTTATTATCTGTGTTATAGGCACATTCAGCCTGTTGCTAAGGGCTTTTGGTTGCCAGAACAACAGAAAGTCGCCGAGGCCCGGGAAAATCTGCACCTGATCTTTTTATCAAAATGATTTCATTCCATCTGACTAAAAAAAACAAAAAATCAATTATAACAATCAATTCCTACAGAAATACATGCGGACCTACAGAGTGCGGCAAAAAAGTAGCCCCCAAAGTTTTTCGCTGTTTTCTTAGCAACCGTTTGGGTTTTTTAATTTGAAGGTTTACAGCTTTATTTAGCAAAATCTTCTACATTTAACTGCCAAGTAAAATATGATTTTGTTTAAAAACGACGAAGTTATAGACTTTTTAACACGACCGCTAACCGATTTTTCAGCATTAAAAATGTTCAAGCTACAACACCAATTCAATAACTTTAGGAGGCTACTTTTTGCCGCACCCTGTACACTAATAGCTTTCAAAAGTGCATTATGGCGTGGGGTTAATCAGGCGATAACACTGCTGCACTGCCATCACATATTTTTTAAAACTACGGATGTTTATTTTGCCAAAGATCACTATGAGAATTATTCACCACAGATGGTATACCGATCGCTCAAATTTGGGGTCCTGGCTCACGGACTACGTGGTTAGAGAACGAATCGTGATAATCGGTTAGTATGACATTTAGGGGGTTATTTTTTATGGACCATTAATTTTCCGATTTTAATTTTCAATTTTTATCGATCGATTTGTTACCAGCTCTTTAGTTTATTCTTACGTGAAGTCCGTAGGTGACTGGTTCTTTATATTAATTGCCATTTTTGCGCACATACAAGTAAATTATACCAATTTGTAAAAGCCAAAAAAAGTTTTAGATATAGAAAAAAATGGCGTTAGCATTGTTGACGGAAAATAAATTACACAGGCCTATTTATGCATAAAACCCGAAGCCATTTTAATGTGTAATAAAAATTTTTATAAACATTGTCTAAAATTGTTGTTGGATTTAGCAAGTAAACAAAGTTTTTTTACAACGTTTTTACAATATTTTATAATTGGGGTTTTTACGGTTTGACGTTTCAAGTATTTAAAGTCGTTGTAATATTGGTGATCTTACGGCGCTTGTCATTTTGTCGTCTTTTAATCCTGCAAGGTAGTCCAAAATACATGTAAACCAGTAGTTCATGTTGTAATGTCATCAAAAATTAACCCAGTTTGAGCATTCTTGTTCTGGCAAACGCAACGATAAATTTGCAATTGAGCGATAGCAAAGACTTCGCCACACATCAACCCCATTGCCTCACTATAGCTTTGAAATATTAATGTTAGACAACTAGCCTGTAGCCTGTCTTGTGCGCTGGGACACTCCGACGGCTCGCTGAATCCAACGACATGATCAGAATTTCATCAGGAAACTGCCACCAAGTCGTTTCTTTTTGTAGTGCGCAGTAGGGAAAACCAATGACAAAATGTCATAATATCGTCAATACTTCTTTGGTGACCGAGTATAGGTCCACATTCTGTATTTCAGATGGAAGGTTGGTAAAAGTTTAAGATGTGTTGGTGTCATTAATAAACCCTTTTATTGCAAATTCAGTGCCCAAAAAGTGCACGAGCAGTTTAGTAGCGATGTAGATGGAATCGTTGTAGCTTTCTGAGTGTATTGTTCCATGGTTGTTCACGCCAGTGGAGGCTTTTGTTGCGACCTTCCCCATCTAGTCGAATCAACTAATGCAGGAGTCAAGCTGCGCTCGCCATGCAGCTGAATGGGTGAAAATTTAATGCAGGCGCGTGATCGACACCGATATACAGTGAGCGAGTGAGCGAGTGAGCTATCGGTGTGGCGTTAATGCAGCGGATCTGTGACTGCAGCAACAGAAGCTGCGCAACTAACGCACGAACGCATCAACGGGCTAGCGATATAACTAGATGCCGTAGCAGTTGCCGCCTGCAGCCAGTTCCGACGCATATTTACGAGGTGCTTGCGCGCCTCATGCATGCGGAATTGGCGGAGGTGTCACATCGCTTTACTCGATGGCAGTCCGCCGAGAGATCGTCGCGAGAGGTAGCCTATATGAGGTGTGGTGACGATAAGTGGCCGACCTGGCGTGAGAGAGTAAACAAACATTTATAAATGCGAAAGGTAAATTAGAATGGTGATCGAAAAGTCGCGAGTTCAACTCCCGGCTGGTCCGCTACCGAGTAACAACTCTGGGCAAGCTGTTCACATTTACGTGTTTGTGTAGATGCAAGTGTCGGACTTGTAACTTTCATATTACGGTCCGATTTTCACAATCTTGAGCAACTTGAGGTCAACTCAACCTCCTACCCTGGGCGGGATTGAAAATGAAGAGCAGCTTACAGGCTACGGGGTAAAGGCCTAATGTGGCTGATTATGGCTGATTGCTACGTAGCTGCAAACTGCGGGTCCAATTGTTCGCTGAAGCGGGCAATGGATGGCCGCATACCGCATACAGTGTAAGCTCATGCCATTCAACTGTCACTTCCGATATTGTAAAGCGCTTCTGGTCGCTGATTCATATAAGCAACACTATAGCAAGCATCGGAGCTTTACATTTACCGCTCAGAAGTGGTGGGTGGTCAATGGCTAGTTACCGACGGTGTAGTCATAGAAATAAAGTTTATTTTTATGGGTATAGTTCGTACGTCGTCGCAGAATGGGATGGTCCGGCATGGTCGTTGGTGTATGGGAGATGGGACGCAAGTCAGTGGAGCTGCAGCATGTAGAAGCTATTATTGACTGCCAGACTGACGTCCATTGCTTCTGTTGGTCGTCGGTCGGTCTACGTGCGCTGACTGCTAGATGGCCTGACGACGCCGCTAATGGCTATTGATGGTCACGATAGGCAGGTGGTATTCTTCGTCCGGCCGCCTACCACCAACCGGAATTACCGACCGATGACGTCGCCTGACGTCATAGCGACCACGTTACGTTACGTTACCTTTGTCGTCACTCGTCATCATCACCATTGACTCGGCGTTCAAACCGATTCGTTTTCATTTTCCCGCCTTTCAGTGCAAGAAACAGTTCGTTAATTCTCCGTTCAGTTCGTTGCACACAGTGAAATATACATATAAAATACGATTCTACCGCACGATGTATTGCGTGAAGTCGTTTGAACGAATTATGTTTGTTCGGTCGTGTGTTCATCTATCGAAACAACTAAAATATATTATCTGTTTATCTTGAGATTATAGTTTTCCGTCTTGAGACATTTTGAAGTGCAGTGTTTGCGTGTTATGAATGATGTTACGAGTCACGCGATGACGCGGAAACAGAACAAACCTGCATGACAGCATGACGTATTATTTCGCTAATGCGTTATACTGTAGAGTAGTCAAATCTTCTACTTGACGACGACGAAGGGTGTGTCCGAGTTACTGTGATAGCTTTGTCTCGAAGTACCGCACGTCCAGTGAAGAATGATGTAATTATCGAGCTCGTAGTGAGATCGAGTCTTCGATCAATTGTGCTACGACGCGGCAGGTGAGTCCGTCTACTCACTTGTATTAATTTCAGTTGCCTGCCTCGTCAACTGCGAGAATATCCTCATCCATCATAACAGATGTTGCTGCAGCAACCGACCTACCGCGATGCTGCAGTATTAGGCCTATACGATATACTAGCAGTACGTTGCTGAGGTGACTCGCAGAAATGTTTTTGTCGGCACTGCTTGCCGATCGGTCTATTGCTAAATTTTTTTTTAATTTTCGAGAGTACCTAGTAACATTAGCGATGATACGTCGCAGCAGTAAAATATTGCCACATGCCAGCTGTGTCTCTCTGAGAATCCGTATTTTATAGTGTACAAACTGCCGTAGTAGCTGTTTCTGAGTTTGCGTATGCCACAGCATTAGAATAAAATTAAACTATTAAATTTTCTATAATACTAGGCCTGTAGGCGTTCGATTTTAGGCGTTCGTTTCTTATCATGCAGTCGTATTATGTGTACAACATGCAATTGCTGTACTGTACACGTAGCCTAGGCCTAATAGCTATCACGCATTACTTGAAAGTGAAAACTCATGACTGTGTAACGTGTCAAAGCGTCATCTGCTGCACGACCTCAACCTTGATTACAGTTGCGTTACGTGACAAGAAAGCTCAGCTGTCGCAAGGAAAGACGCGCTACAGCCTATACAGTTCCTGTTGCAGTACTCAAGGTGGACTCCCTCGAAGTCTACGAGGAAAACATCAACCTTGAAGAAGTCCAACCTGCAGTCAGTAGCCTAATGAACAACAAGGCACCAGGCGTGGATGAGATATCTGCTGAGATGCTCAAACATGACAAGGAGACAGTAGCAGAACAATTGGCTGAACTATTCAACATGATATGGCAGGATTTGAAGGTCCCAGAAGATTGGAAGAAAGGTGTGATTATCAAGCTGCCAAAGAAAGGAAGTCTCAAGGACTGCAATAATCACCCTACTTTCTACACCCTGCAAAGTCTTCAGCAGAGTGCTGCTAAACAAACTGCAAGATGTAGTAGATTGCACCCTACGGGATGAGCAGGCAGGATTCAGAAAAAGGCGTTCATGCACTGAACAAATATTCACTCTGCGCAACATCATAGAACAGAGTCTAGAGCATCAACAAGACCTCATCATTAACTTCATCGATTTCAAAAAGGCATTTGACAGTGTACACAAGCCATCTTTGTGGAAAAATTCTGACATACTAAGGCATTTCTGACCGGTTCATTAACATCTTCAAGGCACTGTATGACAACTCCAGCTGCTGCAGACAGCAAGTGAGTCCACAGAGTTCTTTGAGATTGTCTCAGGGGTTCGACAAGGCTGCATCCTTTCACCATTCCTCTTCATCATAGTCATCGACTTCGTCATGCGCAGAACTATGGACATGTCGGCATACGGCATCGTCTAGCAAAAGCGGAACCGCTTAACGGATTTGAACTTTGCTGATGACATAGCGATAGTGGCGGAGGAAGAGAACGTATGCCAAGAGATGACTACCGAGCTTGAGGAACAAAGTGCACAAGTTGGGCTGAATATAAGCCGGGAAAAAACGATGGGAATCACCCAGCGCTCATCACCACAGCCAATAGCCGTTGCACAAGGGAACATAGAATATGTAGATAGATTCATCTATCTGGGAAGTGTAATATCTAGCGATGGAGATGTTGAAGCAGATATCAACACTCTACTGGTAAAAGCAGCAGCAGTCTTCCGACGACTTGACAACGTGTGGCGATCCAGCACGCTTAGCCTCAAGATTAAACTGGGCCTCTACACCTCCTTCATTGTCTCTACAGCCATATACGCCAGCGAGACTTGGAAGAGTACAGCTAGAATATGTCAGCAGCTGGACGTCTTTCACCAGCGCAATTTACGGGAGATTCTGGGTATTACATGGAAGAACCACGTGACTAACATGGAGGTGCTAAGCCGGACTGGGCAGCGAAGATTACAGGACACTGTAGCAGAAAAACGACTTCGGATGGCAGGCCATATCATCAGGATGCCACCTGGACGACCAGCCAATCACGCCATGTTTTGGACCCCTCGTGGTAGTGGCAGACGACTAGGTCGTCCAACGAAGACTTGGCGGTCTACATTTAAATAAGACCTGGTGGACCGAGGAGTCAATTGGAACAGCGTCCGGGCTGTGGCTACAAACAGAAGCAGATGGCGAACTCTTGCTGCCCATTGTCCTGTCAAGGACCGGAGGATCTAAGTGCTAAGTGTAAGTACTCAAGGTCGTCAAAGGTCGATGATTTTCATTTTATCTGAAAAGGCGTATATTACTTCTTATTGGTGATTAATAGTAACCTTGGCCGTATCTTTTACCGTTTCCGAGATCTGGCTAGTTTTCCGTTAAAAACGCACATTTTTACCTCCCTTTTTATTCAACCTTGAATTTTAAAATGTTTCCCTTGCACTAGATCGCTAAAATTTTACATACCTAAGTTTAAACAGGGCTAATTACTTGTGTAAATTTTTTTCTTACTACCTATCTTTTAGCCACGATACATTTGTTACAGACAAACAGACGGACAGACAGACAGACGACACATCATGCCATAGACGCCAAACAGCATAGCTGTAGCGCGTCAAAAATTAATAACAACAATAATACTTGCAATCATTTCTGCAAAAATTATTACTATTTAGATAAAATGTGACAAAGACATTGCCGAACAAAACGGGGGATTTTCTAAAACGGTATCCTGCAATAAACGACCCAACGGCAGACGCAAATATGAGTTGAAATCAATAAAGCCGTGATAAAACTATTACATAAATCGTGCGCAGACTGTATCCTCGTGTTAACAATTTATTGCAAAATATTCCGTGAGTTACAAAAGCAAGACACTTTTACTTTTGTTCATAAATTAAAAATTCGAATTTCGGAGATTTTGTTTTTAAAATCACGAATTTCTATAAATTTTAAAAGTTTTGGTTACACGGGATTTTACCGATTTGAACAAAATTGGTCAAATTCGTGAATTATTACGAATTTCAACGGCAAGTCATGTACGAATTCTCAATCTGTGTATTTATTCACATATCCACCAAAAGGTTACCGATTTTCAAAGTTCTTCTACCCATAAACTTAGTAGGAAATGCAAAAAACATCAGTAACTAGAAATCTTATCACACTTAATATGACTCGCTACCGCTATATTGTGAAGTACTCATTTTTGAAAACTAGTATGTACGCTGTGGCAACGTCGTGCAGAGGTACGAATTCCCAGAGACCTGATGTACGACAGCACTACACTACACTACACCACTACAGCAGCTTTTACGACAGAAGCAGGTCACGGCATTAGCTTCCATCCACTGTGATTCCCGGATCAACAAATTTTATCAGACCAGTGCAGCACCTTGCGACATGCACGCCATAGCAGCAATGAACTCAACGTCGCTCTTGCTAGGGCTGGAAAAATTTTTTTGAATTTTTACGTTTTTGTGTTTTAAGAGTTTTGAATGAGTTCAAAAGGTTTTACAAAGCTTCTAAACAGTTTTAAGAAATTAGTGTGCAAAGAATACGAAACAAATTTTAACACACATGTAGAACCTCCCACACACCAATTTGCAATCTTCACGTCACATCATTTCTGTTGTTGGCGCGACGTCAGATAAATTCAATCGCACAACGAATAAAAATCTAAAAACTTGAAATTTAGACTTTTGACTTTATAATGGTTTTTTGAAACCTAAAATCCGTGGTTTTCGAATCACTGTTGCAGCCCTAGTTTTGGGGCAAAGAAGACTTTTTGCTTTGACGGTTTATTCTTCGTTGATGCAGATGCGTAGAATGAGACATTCGGGTAGTTCTTTTTATAGCGAAAGAACCCTAGCGTTATTCGGCAACAGTTGTGAGCAGCTGAGTCTCGCTATGCGGCTTCAATAAGAGTCTATTTTGACGTTAAACCAAGACTGTGGTAAAAATACATCATTACCAGCTCGTATACTTTGGTATTTCCAGTGCGCGTGTTTTGTGTCGGCATATTTCTTGAAAACACATATTACGCAAATCTAGCCAGCAAACACCTCTGATATGACGAGATCTGTAATGATCGTTTTAGTACTACTTTGTATCAATGAAAACACTGAAAATAAATCGACTGAATGAAGAATATATCGATGGACAAGAGTTTGACGTATATTTCGGCTCACTGCGTAAGCCTATATTGCAGCGGTGCTTCTTGCATAAATAGTAGATGACGCATGGAGGCTACGCAATGCAGTGCATGCGGTGAGCAGGTGCGACGATGGATCATCCCAGAGCCTTAAGCAATGCAGGCTGGTCGTATGAGAGGTACGACAGCGGTCGGTCGGTCGGTCGGTCAGTGGACGTACAAATCCTAGCGGTCACGAGCGCACGAAGCGGTCCCATGCTGATCGGCTGACGCAGAAAACACGGCGCTCCGCCGGTGTCACATTAAAATGTCTCTCCCATGAAAAATCCGCCCGGGAAGAGATAATCACGGATAGTATGATATGTCTCCCCCTTATTAAAATATCGCCGGCCGCATAAAAAGTTTCCCCATTATAGGATCGCCACCCTCAGAAAAGTTTCTCCCGGCGGACAATTCACCGGTAAAATCCGTCCCGCCCTCGCTGGGGGGCGGATTTTTGCCGGTAAATTGTGGGCCGGGGGAGACTTTTCTGGGGGGAGCGATCCTATAATGGTACACCGGCAGTCGTCGTCGTCGTCGTCGTCGTAACATATTTGCTGCGCCGAGTCAGGATTTATCGGCCATGAAGCAACCGTGCGGACGAACGCACGGACGCACGAAGGGACTTCTGAGCTGCAGCCAGACAGGCCGATTCCCGGTACCCGGTTTACCGCGCCTATCCGTCCGTCCAACGACGATAATCACCGTTATCGATCAAGCACATGCAGTGGCGTTGCTCGGTCGTCAGCCGAGGGCTCACCCACCCACACGATAGTCAGACGATCCGTGCACTGTTTCGATCGAATGCCGCTTTGTGCGAAATAAGCAAAAGCAGAATATATTGGGTATGACTTGTATTTGTCAATCATATAGGTCTACGTGGCTGATCAGTGAGTTCTATCGCTGTCTGCTGGCTTAGCTAGTTTACTTTGCATTTCTTCTGGTCATCTGTTGGCTGCAGGAATTGACTAGTAACGCAGCACTCGTGTCATTCACTCTCCTGTCCACCCTGCGTGGCTGCGGCCAGTGGATTCACAAATCGTCCTATTTCCGCCATCCAAGGGACTGCACGAATCGTTCCATAATCGGCCACCCGCCGGCTGTAACGAGCCAGCGAGCAAGCGCGCTTCATGTGTGGCATTTGACGACCAAGGCAAGGCACGGCAAGGCGCTGCTGACCGACTGACCGAGCGGCGTCTGCGTCGTCGTCAGCAAACGCCCAACACTCGCCGGCGCTCATCCTTTCTTCTGCGTCGTGATGAGTATCACAGCTGTGCCGTGCAGCCTCTGCAGTTGTCGCTGGCCACCGACAATACCAACCGCCGACAACCCCGCCGCGTTATTAAAATCAGTGACAGCAATAACGATATTGTCGTCTGTGATCTCAAGCGGTCGACTAAAATTGTAGGTCACGAAAATGATGGACAAAGACGCGGGATGAGAGTGCAAATAAAGTAGTGTTGAGTTTAACAAATTCTTTTGACACTTGATTGATGCCGTACGACTGCTCTTCAGGCCGATCGCTTTTTTGCGGTGTACAGCGCACTTCTTGCAGCTTGCTGTTAATATCCGGATTAGAATCCTATTCCGGATCCAAATCCGGTTCGTGATACGGACATTCGGTCGCTACAAAAATCTAATACATTATTCTGTAAGCCACGTCCGACCCCGAGTTTCTGTGAGTATGTCACGCAACCAATAAATCGCTGTTCGTTCGGTCGGCTCATTGCGCGATCTTGCCATTTTACGTCGACGCCGTACTGAAGGAGAACCGAACGGCAGGAAGAAGTTTCGCCACTGTTCGTCAGATCCGCAGCACCGGACGGTCTGCAGCGAAGCGGCCCGTACTAGGCGTCGCTTGTGGTAAGTCGCGACTCGACTACGGAAGTGCTCACTCGCCGGTCTTCCAAGTCAGCTGAATGGGACGGCATTATAGACGTAGACGCAGTCTGTTCCGCCGACAGTCTCAGTCGGCACAGAGTCGACATGTCCATGTCTCGTTGCAGTCTTCAGTCTCTGGTCACGCGTGTCAAGAGCTGAGTGTTTGTGTTCGAGCCAGCGCGGTGCTTGAGTGAGTGAGAGCTTGCTTTTAGGCGCGTTAATGGCACAGCACCGAACTGCACGGCAGCCCGTCTCATGCCCATTTACGTTCATACGACCTCGGCGCTTATTGGTCGTACTCACAGTACGTACTCGTACTCGCAGTCAACGCAGCGTGCCATCATCACGACTACCGCACGCCCGTCGCTGCTGCGCCGACTGTCTATCTACAGTCGATGCATATCGAAAAACATCCCTGACGTCATCGATTGTACCTCGGAAGAGGATTGTCAGATTTTAATAACTTTTGGTACTGCTACGAATATTCTTGACAAAACTGGGCATCAAGTAACCATTCAAGTTATAACCTTACTCAGCGTCTGTTTTTGCACTACCTGGGAAAATCCTGATTCAAGTTACAATCGATAATGCCTGAATGTTTTGTCAGACACACTGTAAAACAGTCCGTCGGAAAAGGTGCGGTCGTCGACATCGCTGTCAGCGCTTTTGCGTCGCATGAAATCGCGCCATACATAACACTTAAGTTCTAGCTTTCCAGGCGTTTTTTAGGCCCACTGCTTGATTGTCATTTTTTTCAACAAATTGGAATGTGGCTTTGCTTTCTTACGATTTTACGTCACCTACAACCCGGTTTCCTTTCATCGCAACGCACGCATCATACGCAGCATACGCAGGAAAGTACGCAGCAAGCGCAACGTACGCAGCTGACGCAACGGTCAAAGTGCAAGGATAAAAGCCGTCGTTGCGTTCGTTGCGTTGCGTTGAATGGAAACGACGCTTAAATTGTCATTCGACGACTCCCCAGTGACAACGTTCAGCGCACAGATCGGCGACACACTGTTGCGTCTTGCGCCCCATATGATATCAATATTGAGGAAATCGTAAAACAGTTCCGCTGAACTGTCGAGCGGGAATCAAATTATTAATGCTGCAGGAAAACCTCATTCGCGCCATGAAGATCAATATCATCCATCTGACATCAATCACAGAATATTGTGAACGAGATTAGCCTAAATAGCCCAGGTTTCGCCGTATGTTCTTGATGATCTATTAAATTTTACTCCAACGCGGATTAGCCCACACGCGATTGATGCAAGCAGGTAGACATCAAAGGGATAAAGCAGATGCTATTAGGCATAGTGAAAGACAGTAAGTTCGTGCAAATGACTGCTGGAGAATTCGATGCCATGGCTAAACAATGGCTTCGGTTTTAAACTGAAATCTGCACAGAGTACATATTTATCAGAACGAAATTTTATATCAACTTAGTCGTGGCCATAGTTGTTGCCGTGTTGGCAGTTTTTTGAGCTTATTTTTTTGTTTTCATAATTTTCTGCTCTTTTTATCCAATGTGGTACACTAAATTGGTTATATCTGATACTCGTTATTTTTTGAGACCAAGTTTAAGAGCAAGTCTAGTTATTATGGCTATTTTAGTGTGTTTTTTACCTTTTAAAAGGACAACTATTAGTGCAGTGTACTGTGTTGTTGTTTTGCCACTATTGTTTACTGTCTATATGCCGCTTTGTACTTCGTAGCGAATAAATGATGACGAAATAACGACGAAGAAGAAAATCTTTGCATAAAGTTAACCGACTGTAGTTATTTTGCGTGTGTGAAACGCTGCAGACTTGAAGAGACGCGCGTGCAGCTGAATGCCTGCAGCAGGATGTTAACTGCCTGGCGTCGTTCAACTTGACAGTGAAGACGATGACTCGACGTGCATTGAACCTGGGGAGGTATGTGGAGTACTTTGCGGTGCTGCTGACGCTACTGTCCGTAGAGTTGACGCAGGTCATCACGGATGAGCTGGCTGGACGTGGACGTGCTTGGCCGGCGGCGTGTGACGGGCAGACGATCGCCTGTCCTCTGCCGTGTTACTGCCGCGCGCCTGACTACCGAGCAGTACGCTGCGACGTGGGCGGTCTCACGTCAGTGCCGTCGTCTGTCTGGTCCGTCATGCCGGTCTCTCTCAACCTCTCCTTTAACGACATCACCGAGTGGTCGGGCGTCCACGTCACGGTGGCCGACGACCAGGAGGTGTCCTGTCTCAATACTCTGATACTGAGCCACAGCGGACTGACGCACGTCCGAGCACGGTCGTTCGATCGCCTTCGATCACTGCGTCAGCTGACTCTCGATCACAACCACCTCACGGCGCTCGACCCGACCACGTTCCGTGGTCTGGAACAGCTCGATCTACTCGACATCAGCCACAACGAGCTCGTCCTCCTGCCGCCGTCACTGTTCGACGACCTCAGCCAACTCAGGGTCTGTATTAGGCCTGGGTCAATAGGACCGATACTGAACCGTCCCTCGCGATATTTTCAAATACCGATACCAACTTAAAATACCGACACCGACCCAGCTCTAGTCTGTATCAATGTTTGATACAATTGCTGTTTATAGTGCAAACTCCCGTTAGTGTAGTGTGCCGTTGAGAAACTACTTAATCAATCAATCAATCAATTAATAGGCCTACGTACGTTTTTGCCTATAACCCACATAACACCGAAAACACTGTTAGTTGTAACTTGTAGGCATTGTAGGCCCTTACGCCTTCTAAGTATTTGTTTTACCATGTGGTTACAAAACAAGAAGCCCAGCTATCGCTAGGAAAAGCCAACCGTACTGCCTCTTTCTTTACTGATAAAATCTCCAAACTTCGTCTTTCCCTGCTCAACAACTCTACTCCTGTTTCTCCACACTCACCTTCTCCCACGGCTACACCTCCAGACTTCTCGACTTTCAAG
>Ga0056128_1002403_pt1 | contig 22144 bp, 12 predicted proteins | sample WorMetLIZISLAND2_FD_71113 | JGI IMG/M metagenome (GOLD analysis project Ga0056128, IMG submission 71113) | Marine gutless worms symbiont microbial communities from Max Planck institute for Marine Microbiology, Germany - Olavius geniculatus... ... | reverse complement strand
CGGAGTTCGTAATAGTGCAGACAGCGGACCGCACAGTGTCGTCGAAAATGGCAAGAGCCGCATGGTCAGCTGACGGAGAACACCGCAGTAGATGCTGTACTCGCGGGGCGCTAAAGGAAGTTATTATTATTATTATTATTATTATTATTATATACATAACTTGTGATATAACGTAAACTTTCGACAACGCGCCTAATATGCTTGTGTTTCAAATTGCGGCCGGATAGCGACAAGGTTACATTGACAACCTACGGCGTACAGTAAGTACCAGCGCCCTGTCCAACCAAGGGTACTATCGCCGACCCTTACGACGTGCCGTTTAGCCACAATGCATACTTTACAGACGACAGACAGACGAACGACAGATTGTACCATAAGCGCGACCGTTAGTACGGCTAAAAATGGAGCAAATGCTCAGCAATTATATTTGACGTCGACAAAGCATTTGGCCTTGACTTTGACTGAAATCAATTTATCACTGCTGCTCAGCTCGAATTTACAAACGTCATTTATTTTCTTTCCAAATAGCGGGCATGCACGCCACTGCATGTCGGGCTGTCATTGAATATACCGTAATGTAATTGTGTAGCAAATTTCAGCAAACACGAAGCAATCACCATAACAACGATACCATGCATACAGACATAAGGAATTAATGCACACTATAAAGAAACTCGCAGACACGTGAGTAGGCCTAATGTAGTGAATACACGAGGCGATGGTCGCGGCGACGATTACCTCGTGTATTCACTGCGTAAAAGATTGCGATAATTAAATAACTTTAAAAAGAAGATAGTCGGCGAGCAGTCAAAACAGATTCCAAAGTTCTTGTAACAGTTCGACAGCAGTAAGAGTAGGCCTACTTTTATGAACGAAACGCATTTACGATGAACAAGACAATTGCCAGAAAACTTTTCTAGCCCTACACTTGCAATGTGCGCATCATTTGTTAGTGATCATAAAACGGAGGCCAAAAGTAAAAACAAGCTTAAAACGGGGCCAGTTTTCCCGGCCTTTCTAGGCGCTGCACTGACCGATAAGTCCAGAAAACTTCCTCCGCATTGAAAAGTGTTGCACGCATGCTGAATGCCGAGAACTATTTGCGACAGAACGTTGCGGCTTGCAAGCGATAGGCTTATGTTGCGATATAGCACGACGAAGACACGTGGCGAGCGCGCAGTTATAAATTAAGGTGAGACAGATGTATCATAGACAACATATACGGCGCGAAAGAATGTGGAAAAGGCGGAAGCTTTTGCTAAATATGTCTCACCATCCTCCAGCAGCTGATGGTTAGCAATAATTTTGATTTACATCGTTGTTTACTGGTGGGTTGCATGCGCTGCTGCAGTTTTGAGAAACGCGCGCGTGCCAACTCGTAACTATACTTCGCGAGCGCGGTCGTCTGGAACGCCGAGACGCGTTCGTGCAGTCCGTTACATCAGCTATACACTGTGTCTGAACAAAACCGAACCCCTGTTTCAACGGCAATAAATTTTGCTACACAGAATAGTCATAATTATAGTCAGTTCGGTTGTTACTTTGTGAAAATATTAACAACAGAGTATACCAGCCGAAGTTTTCCTGTGGCACCAACAGTGGAGGATGCGTCTGCACAGTAATACACCAATGAAACAGCTGGTATAGGCCTATATACTCAGTATCTAACATTTTTCTTACAAAGTTACAAATGCTACTGACTGTAATGACGATTTTAATATTTACCAAAATTTACTCTGATATTGAATCCAGAACCGTTAGAGGAGTTACTTGAAAATGTAGCAGGCGCGCGGTTTTTTTCAGACACGGTGTAGAGACGGTCGTTGCCGTGCGTAATAATGCGCCGTTCGACCGAGAATGCGTGAACAGTATGCCGAGGCCTACCGTTATAATATATGTTGAACGGCTGGTTCGGAAACTAACAACACAGATAAGATATTTTCAGACTGTCGTATATGGACGTATGAAAGGGCGGCGTCAGTCAAACTCCCGTCATAGTAGGCTATGCATAACCGCCGCGAAGATATCACATCCAAGCTCAGCGCGACGCGCTTTGGTCTCAACCCCCAACGACGATCCTATAGGCCCCTTACACAACACGTATATAGAGCCTATACTTTTCGACAGATTGAAACAGACCTACAGTTTTGTTTGCCTCAACATATTTGACGAAATTTGCAAGGCACCGACATACGTTCAAAAACAAACCAATAGTAATGACGTGTCTGTCGATGTGAATTTCAGTCGCAATAGCATTTGTCGGAATAGCGTCTGTCGGAATAGAGTCTGCTTCCCACTAAAATGAACTTAACAAAACTGTAAAACAACTCTTTTGTTCTATTGCAGTATACGTGTAAACCTGTGCATAAAAATAAAACATAACTTTTCTGAAAGTTTGTATAGCGCCGCGTTTCACTCTGCAGCGACAACCAGTAGGCCTAAACGAAATCGACAACGTCTCCAATCTTCAGTTGCTTTACAAAAACATGCAAAATTTGGCCCGATTTCGGTCGACTTCAAACTTCGACGGCGAATATCCCCGGAACGGATAAAGATATTCAAAATCGGCCAAGTACTTGATCGACCGCGATTCCTCTCGCGTTCGGCGAAAAAAATCCGGTGAACTTGGTCCACTAATTGCGGAGATCTCGATGTGGAATCAAACCCACCCAAATCGATTTTTTCGGGAATATTTCGGCCCCTAGGGGGTGCTGCGCCCCAAATTTTTACACGCGCTACAGAATGACCAAGTCTTACTAGCGCACCCCCACTAGGAACGGGGGTCTTTTTACAAAATTTTTCAAAAGGGGTCCAAAATTGGCTTAAATTGTAGCGAATTAGCCGCTATAACTTTAAAGCCAAAGGGAGCAGCCTAACGAAACTTTGCCACGTGACGTAGTGCCAAGTGGGGCTGATAACGTGTGTACAGCTTTTGGGGGACACCGCCCCCTTAAAATTTGGGATAGCGAAAAACGTCCAAAATTCGGCGCGATTTAGCACAACTTTCAGTTTTAAGCGCGAATATCTCTGGAACGGATGGAGAAATCGACAAGCGGTAAACGGCGTTATGAACTACCGTCCCTCCCGCGTTGAACAAAGAAATCGGTGAAATTTGGCACACTAACGACAACGGTTAGTTGGCTATGTCTACATACCCTAAGTCGACACTGCGCGTTCTGCGTATGCTAATGCGTTGGAGTTCGGGCCACGTGACTTTGCTAAGAGAGAAATGTGAACCCACAAAATTATCTCTCAATCGGACTTAGAGCGCCGGGCGGACTCACGTTGGGATTTGCCCCAAATTTCTAGTTTTGCTTTATTACACATATGCACAATCAATGGCGTTGTGACAGGGCCAATTTCTTTCCCCCAGATTTTGGGCTGTCGGCAAATTGTCGTGTCAGAAAAATTTCGTCCAAAAGATGCAAAATTCGGGCGGAAACCCCCCCATTGTAAAACAATTTAGGGGCAGGGTTAAAATTTTGAGCAACCACAATCTCCTTTGTGGGAAATTTGCAGTGTCTGTCGGTAAATTGCCCGCCTACTTTTCTAATCCACAACGTGTATGCAAGCGCACTTATGCAAAATAAAATGTTGACAGAACTTACGGCGCGCTTTACGATGACTGGCGGAAGAAAGACGGCGGCTGCAGCTGCAAGCGTGTGTCCGTCGCTCAGACGATGCAGTTAGACGCACGCGCGTGCTGCTGGTGCTACGACTACTACAAATGATCGTAGGCTATAGTGTTCAATTCAAGCCGAACGCCGACAGACCGCAGAGTGATTGGTGGGTTGGGGGTCACAGAGCGAGCGATGGGGGTTGCGCCGCCTCCGCTATGACGCCGGCGGTGCCAGCCTACAGGCCGTGCGCCTACAGACAGATGCGCCAGTCGCCGGCGCCGGTTCCAGGTCCTTATAAGTCCATAGCGTTGTTCGACGGCCAATGGGCACGCTGGTCTGTGAGCAGTACGGCCAGCAACCCGGAAGCAAGGAAGGGAGGGCTGCAGGAATCAGAGACGAACAGATCGACGTTGATGCTGCTAGATACGTCTGCAGTGCACGTGCTGGCCAGCCGCGGCCTCAGCAGTGATGGGCAAAAGTTAACTAAAGAGCTGTTAACTGATAGTTTGATTATTAATTTATTTTAATTAGATCAATGGCTTATTTTTTAGTTAAATCTCTTAGACTATACAATTTGTGACTTTAAGATATCACTGAATTGACGGACTGCAGTGAAACGAGAGTAGCAACTGTCACAAGAGTGAATGCGGTAGAAATGAATTCACACAATTTTTTAAGACTAATTTCTTTATTTATGTAAATTCTGTTTCACATTTCTACACTGCTCAAAATGCTCAGATTGTTCTTCTTAAATTGACAGTTTACTTGTAGGCCCAATGTCAACAGTATTAATTTGTTGACATGTTTCATCGATTTACCATAAAAAAAGTTGCAGATTACTTGGAAGAAAAAGTTCAATTAACAATAATTATTAGTTTAAATAACTATAATGACGAAGCAGTTGTTAACTAACAGTTTAATTATTTCTTTTGTTAGTTGCCCATCACTGAGCCTGGGATAGTCGCCGACCCACAATGCCGCTAACCATGCTATCTTTACATCTTGAGTCGACCTACATGTACTTCATCTGAAAAACGGTCGTGCGTGCGAATCGTTTCCTGCATGCTGCGTGCGCTCGAACGCCTTAAAGCACAAATCGCTCCAACGCGTATTTTAAAGAAATTCTTTGGCTTTTGTACTTGTTACAGTGCAGCAGCTCCACTCCAAAATCATCACTACCGTTAAGATAATAATTGAAATTATTTTATTTTCCGTGCATTGTACAAAAACTATTTTTGCCTTTTTAGTTTTTAGCTACAGTTTAAAACTCGTCAACTGCTAAAATGCTCATCACAGTGCAGCACGGTAGTGCTCTCACTGTTGTAAGGGCGATGAACGTTAAGTATAGGAAATGGCGTTTGGGGGGTCCTGTAACTCCGAAACCCCTTAACCGATTTTCATAAAACTTGACATCGGTGATCACATCGCCCACCCGACTCAGGTGCAAAATTTGGTTACAATCGCTCTGTTTGCACCTACCACCTATTTTCGGGGTCGGGCAATCCAACGGTGACATTTAAATGTACCCCCCTATAAAGACCCCTGTTGCCATAGCAACCATTCAAAAGTTGCAAAATTTTGCATTACAGCCAATGGAGAGTTCAAAGCGGTATAACTCGGTCCCCGTAAGAGACAGGGAGTGTTCTACACTCCCTAGACAGGGAGTGTTCTACACTCCCTGGTAAGAGATAATTGCGTGCTGTTTGCATCTACCCCCTATTTTTGGGCCCAGGCTATTCGATGGTGTCACTTAAATTTTTTCCCTGCCGACCCCCGTTGCCATGGCAACAAATTTTTGGACAAAATTGACCATAACTCGGCCCCCGTGAAAGATAATTTCGCGCTGTTTGCACCTGTCCCCTGCTTTCGGGCCCGACTTTCAGACGGTGTAATTCAAATTTCTTCCCTGCCGACGCCCGTTGCCATCGCAACGAATTTTGGGACAAAATTGACTATAACTCGATCGGTGCTCGTAAAAGATAATTGCGCGCTATTTGCATTTACCCCCCCCCCCTCCATCTTCGGGCCCGGGCTATCTGATGGTGTCATTTAAATTTGTCCCATAACAACCCCTGTTGCCATGGCAATTAACCGTTCTTATTCAAAGACAAAATTGGCTGCTGCAGATATTGTTAAGCTACATCACACATAATTTTTTCCTTGCACCAACTCCCTTTACCCGCCCGGAGGTATTCTGAAAACAGTAAATAAATTTATTGTCATGAAATCAAATACTAAAAATTTGGACAAAATTCGACTAAAAACAGCAAAAATCAGAGCAAAAAACTTCAACAGTTTACAAAGCTATTTGTAAGGACGATATGAGTCAAAACTCGAAAACAGCGAAAATGGTTTTGGGGCGATATTATCGCGTGTTGAATTCCAGATTGGCCCTTACAAGACTAGCCATTCTAAATACTTGAAATAAAAATACAAAAACAGAAGTCGCAAGCCGAAACAATGCAGAACACCAGTCCATGCTGACACCACGTATATTGCAGTGAATGCCAATGCCTATGGTAGAAAGACACGTCCAGGCATGTCTGAATTTAGTCTATCGTTCCACGGATTTACATATTTAAATATTTATAAGTAACCATAGACATAGACCATAGAGATTTAATTTAATTCGGTAAATGTAAATAGTATGACTTGTTTTACCTTTAATTGTTATTGTTTAATTGTTTAGTTTAGTTGTTGAACAAACATTTTCGCATTTTACAGTCGAAGGTGATAGCATCTTAAGGGAAAGTGGGGGCTCATACACTATCACATCTAACAGTGTTAGAATTAGGGTTCGGGTTCGGGTTAGTGTTAGGGTTAGTGTTAGGGTTAAGGTTAACCCTATCCCTAACCCTAGGAAGTTACTGCAATAGTCTATCACTGTCAGGTGCGATAGTGTATGAGCCCCGGGAAGGTGTACTTTGCGGAATGCGGAATTTTCGGAAGGTGTAATTTGCAGAATTTTCGTTGCGGAAAAAACTTGCGGAATAAGGTGTATTTTGCGGAATGAAAATTTGCGGAAAAAGATGCTGTTGTTGTTGAGTTTTGTCATAGTTTGTGGCCACCGGCTTAAGATAGTAAGCTAATGTGTAGCATTGTTTTGGTAGGCCTACGTTACGTTGATTTAGTAGGCCTATAAGTGTACAAAACATCAGTTTATACACTTGTTAACGGCAACATTTAAGGACTTGCACATTGAAAAGAGCAAAATGGCCATATGAATAAACAAACTAATATTGCACGCATCACCCGCTTAATATAGCCCGGAAAACACTTCAGTAATGCTAATTTAACTAATCGTATTATCGTAGTTATTAGATTGTTGCATAAAATGGCCGACCACAAATGTCTGTAAAGCCGAGTTGAACTAAAGTCTGAGCTCATCTCATAGTTAACCATAGTTAACCGAGTTCTTGCCAATTTTTGGCAAAAATTCTACAAATTTCATTGCCAAGGCAACGAAAATCAACTATGGTAGACTTACTAAAATTCTTTATTTGCTCCATCCTCAAAACCCCTTGTTAGATGCAAGAATCTCAGAGATATCTCGTACATATGTCGAGTTATAGCCCATTTTATTTCAAATTTCGTTCCCATTGCAACGAGAGTCAGTCGGGGTAAAATTCAATTGGCAGCATTCGCTGACCCATCCCATCCCCGAAAATCTGCTTCACATAGCAAGTGACAAATGGAAGAAGTTTAAAGCATGATTTAAAATTTTGATACACATTTATTTACTATTCTTAGCATTCACTGCCTTTGTATTTTTGTGTTTTGGTTTTACAGACAAGCATGACAGCATTGAGTGGACATGTGGAGGTCAATTTGTGTCGCTTATTAAGTCGCTGCGAGACGATGGCGAGTGAACATAATTGTCAGGATTGGCGGCTTGAAAAAGTAAATACAGAAATGCATTATATTTTGTTGTTAATGATAAACTTATGCTTTTAATGAAAGTTTTGGTGGGATTTTATGTCACTAGCTAGAATAGCAAATTAGCAATTGTTTATACATCACTGTTGTGATTCTCTAATGCCTGTATGAGAGTGGCTGTAAGCTATAACCAGATGATTTCTTTTATTATTAAAATGGTATTAGTATGATATGTTTAAAATAGAAAAGAAAACTACAGTCTACAATTCGAAGAATGTTGGGTATCACAATGTTGTTTGTGTATTGTTAGCTATGACTAATTGAACTATAACTAAAAATGTGCTTAGATGTGTCAGAGCTTCAAAACTTTCACTGCTATTGATGTCTCTTTTAAACTAAGTTACTTGCAGCTCGGCTAAACCATGGGTTAATATTTACTTTTTTTGTTGAACGTCTTATCTCAGTTGGTTTTCTTGATACTTTCTCTATCCTCTTAATAGACAGCATTATGAGATTGATGACTGTCTGGAGGATAACAGAGAAGATTATTAGAACTGCCATATTATAATGGTGAGTTTTTACAATGTTAGGTATAGGTTGTTTCTGTGTTTTATGTTTCATTTTAGGGTTTTCTGTAAAGGTTAAACTTGCTGTTCCATTATTATGTGTATGTATGTGCATTTTGCTTTGAAAGGCCATCCTCGAAATGATTCATACTGTGTCGGGTGGGACGTTAAACTCTACTCGCTCACTCACTCTTCTTGATATATGTTTATAAAAGTCCAACCTATGGTCTATGGGTGGCCCACATCATGTTGTCCTGTGGCACACAGTGTACAACAGAAAAGCAGATTATAAAAACCACAAAGTTAGCTTTGCATCCAATGCTGTGAGCCCAATGGGTTATGAGGTGGCTATATACGAAATTATATGCTTATTTAATCACTTAGTCATAGCACATATGTATAGTAAGATGTGTTGCAAGCAAGCTGCATTTTGACAGCTGTGCAGCCTAGCAGTATAGGGTCAAATTAACAGTATCATTTACATCCACAGTGTGATTAGATACGAACAACTGTGTGAAATGCTGTTGCAGTACATTAGTACTTTGTACGAGTATATGGCTCAGCTGAGAAAACTTAATGCAAAGTAAGCATTTTGTCTTTACAGTTGCTGTTTTTATTATTTGAATGCAAAACTACTGCTAGTACTTAAAACACACTGCTAACATAGAATTTTGTTTTATTTCTGAATGTTAACAGTGATCTGATATGATGAGTGAGTTGTACGACACTTGCTTTTAAAGGTCCATGGACACTAAAATTAACATATATATTTTATCCACTTATCTAAAAGTGCATAATTTTCTGATAATTTTGACAGTAATATTGGCGCCCAGTGTTTTGTCAACACAGAGAAACTTACATTTTAAAGTCGACTATTTACAGACATGATGTAAAAAACGCGATGCCATGATGGCTAGGCTGCACAACCGGTGACGTCATCAGTGTGGCCTATGAATGATTAATGGCCTAGCCTTATCTAATGACATCACTGGCTAGGCCATTAATATTCATGATGTTTATGGGCTAGACCTCTGGTTGTGCATGCTCCTTGGAATTTTTTGCATGATGTAATGCAAGGCCATATTTTCATCACAATCAGGCATTAATTTCATATATTTACAAATCTTAAATCAACATATTATATATGCAAGGTGAAATGTCTAATTAAAAGCTACTTAAATTGTGCGAGTGAGTTTGACCATGGCCATAGACCTTTAAACTTCCATGCACCATGTAAATTGCATATATTTTTGTACTATACTGATCAGTGTAGTCATGAGTAATATTTCAGCCAAGCAGAGAGTTTAAAAGGGGACAAAGTGCATTGTGTCTGAAATCAGTAGGATGTCACTTGCATTATGTTAGTAATTTTTTTACTCCTCGCGCGCTACGTTTCTAACGTAGCGAAGAGGAGTATATAAGATCAGGGTAATATTGAGGACCAACCGACTGACGACCGACCTCTGTTCTTGGAAGAGCCTTCCTGGAAGAACTTCAAACGGCCATATTTCCATAACGGTGCTAGATAGACGCATGGTCACTATAGACCACCCATGGAAAGTCGAGCTTCGCGAGTCGAATGGTCACGTGACCGATGACGTCATTTGCAGTGTGAAAAGAAAAAAACTAAAAAACAGTTAAAAGAATACAGGAGAAAATAATGCGCACGAGGAGTACATTAAATTGGTCACAGTCTAAAATATTTCTTGTGTTATACATCTGTTGATGAAGAGTGTTTGATGTAGCGGTCCTCCAGCTGAGATACTGAATGACTATGCACAGCGGGTCGATCTGCTTCGTGGAGTGGCAGAAGCAATGAAATTGGTTTGTGTTTTTATGACACATTTGTTGCAGCAATCATGTAGGATGTGACATTGACACATTAAGATCAAAAAGCTCACAATCTGATTGCATTTAGTTACATTTTTATTAGTTCACCCAGAAGCCATAGCTTTTGGAGTGGGCTTATGTTTTACTGCAGATTTTTTATTTATTTTTTTAGTCGGCCTGGAAGCGATAGCTTGCGGAGCAAACTTATGTTTCACTGCAGATGTTTCTTATATTCAATACTAGGCTGAATTTTATAATACTGGTCCAAAATTTTGGGGACTCCACAAAAAATTTTTAGGGGCAAAAACATGCAAAATTTGGTCCGATTTCAGACGACTTTGAAGTTTGGTGGCAAATATTGCTGGAATGGATGAAGATATTTGAAATCGGGCAAGTATTTGATGTGTTAATTTGAAATATCAGTTTGTGTAACATTTCTTCTGATGTATGTTGCATATAAGCTATTTTTATTACATCCATGTTTTTACTTTGGTGTGGTGACATTGTGACTACGTGTTAGATGAACTTACGCTACGTACTTCTACTTTTAATTTCAGTTTTACCAACCAATTTATTTAAAAAGTTACTGCAAGTCAGGCCAGGCGATGTCTATTTAAATTGTTTTTAGGCTTTATGTCTTTCCTATCATGTCGCCATTGGTGTCAGTGCATTGAAATAGATGTGATGATGTGCAGATGTGATGGAGTGTTGCATTACTTATAATCATTGCTGTCCTGAGTTAAAAAAGGAAGTTGCAATTTTTTACAGACAGCTGCAAATTTCTGACAGAGGAGATTGTGAGTGCTCAGAATTTCAGTACATTTAAAACGGGGTTTTCAGCCCCAAATTTTGCATTTTTGGACAAAAATTTTTGGACAGGAAGATTTTTCAACAATTTTCCAGCAGCCCAAAATTTAGGGAAAGTGCAATTACCCCCTACGACTCTCCCTTTTGCCACGGTGCCTCTGGTGTGTATAATATGATTATTTCTGCGTTGAAGAGTTCAGCAGCTGATCGGTCTCAGGCTGTGGACCTGCTTATACCATCAAACCAGACCACATCCAGCAATGCCGGCAGTCGTGATCTACGTGCAATCACCAAGGCACGGTATCAGAAGGAAATGAGAGATGAGTTGCTCAGCAAAGGTACACTAGTCCCGGTCTCACACTGTCTCCTGTGTATCGTCCATATCACTGACTTGAAGTATTTTGCATTGTTGTTAGCCCATGGTCCACGGACGCCGATTATTTCCCGATTGTGAATTCCAAAATCACTACAAAATCTCAGTTCATCCAGACCTATCTAGTGCATCCCAGTTTGTCTGGCAGTAAACTGGCAGCAACCAAAACCTATCAGGGGAAAAAATTTCAGCAGGTCAAAATCTTATTGCCGAATGTGCAGAGTGTCCTACTTTAATAAGAAGTCATCATTCAGCGATCGAGATCGATTTCATTTTGATACACCAGGATTTTGACTACGACTGATAAGATAAACACTGATAAACTACAACAACTGTATATTGCAGTTGATTGTAGTTTATTGGCAATGAAGTCGGCATAGATTGGTGTTCATCGTCGTTTATCCAGCAAAATTACCCCAAGGTGGACTGAACCCATTGAGATGAAAAGATAAGCTCAAATGCACATTCTGAAAGTGGATCAGTGGCATGATCAAGAGGTCATGTGTTCAAGTGCTAGTTAGGTCGCTATCGAGTGGTTACCACCTGGATGGGTGATGTCTGCGGACAGGTTAACCATCTCCATATATAACCAACACTCAGGTCAACTCAGCCTTCCATCCCTCCGGGGTAGATAAATCGAGTACCAGCCAGTCTGACTGGGGTTAAGCTGGGACACGTTCACTTCTGTCAGGTGGCAGGTAACACTGTGTAATCTCATATGGCAGGCGATACTCAGTAGCTCTGCGATGGGTTTCACTCGTTTAACCTTTTCTGTGTGTATATCTTTGCACCTATCAACAGATGACATCGCTTTAATCATATCTCTTTGGTATTCACTGATCATGGATTTTTTATCAAACTTGGTAGAAAAGTTAGGTTTTGAGATCAACAAGTCACATGTTGCTGTGGCATTGACTTTTAAACATCAAGTGTATCAAATCAAATGTCGTATCTTGAGTGGTTGGTCTGACTTGTAAAGGGCTATTCCATTCCAGAACTGCAGCTTGGCAATAATTTTTCGAAACAAATTTGAAAAATTTTTCTGGCCATTTCTGCTTACCTGCAAATTAAGCCATACTACCATTTGTGGTTTTTTGCTTGACTATCATGCTTTTTCTATGTTGGTGTAGGCTAGGATGAGTCCCATGATGAAACCTTCTGTGACCTTTGAGCAGGTTTTATACGAGTGCTGTTATTGGCTACTTGTTGCCAACAGCACAATAGAAGAAGAAGATTTCGCATAAACAGCTAGGTCTATTGCGCGGGGCTCATCCGCTTTTCTGTGCTTTTAGTTGGCAAGGCTGGAACGCAGTTAGGCTAGCGTACAGCCCAAGTCAGTTGGCTCCATTAACAGCCAGCGCCTTTAATCGACTAAGTCAGCATGCCAGCAGTCCTGGTTTTTCCTTAGTGGTGGCCATAACCACTGCCATTACTTATTTTGCCTACCCACAGAGGGATGACCGGGCTGAATTGGCTTGGGTAGCTTGGTCGAATACGAAGACTGTATACCTGCTAAAGGTCACCCAGTTCAGTACCAGCCCAGCTCAATGTCGAGTAACTTAGTTGTTGAGCATTAATAAATTGAATTGAATGGCTTTTATTTTTGCCCACTTTATAAGAATATAATTTAATGTAGTTGACTGGGATGTGATGGCAGGCGGCAGTTCAGCAGTACGTCAGCGCAAGGCCGGTGATGACAACGACGACCGAGACGTAGATGAGCTGATACGACACCACGCCGAGATGCAGGAGCGGGTTGCAGACGAGATGGTGCAACTCGCTCGCAACCTCAAAGAAAACGCCCAGGCGTCTGGACGCATTGTGCGCGAAGATGTCAAAGTCTGTTGTCAGTCGTCTTTGAAATATTTCTCAGTAACTCAATAACTCAATAACTTGGTAGTGTAATTGTAGGACGTTGGTCTTGTGATCACAAGGTTGTGGGTTCAACTCTCCAGTTGGTTTGCTATCGGGTGGTTACTAATTGGATGGGTGACTGTCTGTGGACAGGTAAACCATCTCGGTATATAACCAACACTAAGGTGAACTCAGTCTTTCATTCTTCTGGGGTATGTACACTGTGTCTGAAAAAAACGTCCCACTTTGTGATTGTCCATATCTTCGTCAAATATTGACCGATTTTCGAAATTTTTTCACTGGCACATTTTGTGGACAAGTAGCAGTAGTGTTATTATTAAACATACCACCACACCTTAACTGCGTCTCTACACTACCATGAGAAACTCTAATTGTCAAAAATGTCTAAAATGCTAATAATACATATGCAAAAATTATTTTCTGAAAACAATTTTGAACAATTTTTATATTAGTATCTAATAATGTTTAGTTTTTGATACATTCCTTGTGTTTCTAAACAAAAGCAGATGATATTATTGTAAAAAAATAATTTTTATGCAGTGACAATACACTGGTAATGTAACGTGCATTAGCAATGGGGACAAAGCTTTAAATAAGAACTTTTATGAGTTCAAAAAAATGCAGTTTGCAAAGAATACTGGCAAAATTACTTAAGATCAACAGAAACAGGGAAGGACTGGGACACATTACTAAAAAGATTTAGATAACAGGAAGTACTGAACAAAGGCATGTGAGCGGCAGATTGAAGCATGCACGTACTGAAGAGAACGTGACCACTGTAGATGAACTGATAGCCTTACTAAACCACAAAGGCCAGAAACAAACATGCTGTATAACATGCCAGATATCCACAAAGACAGGTCTAATACAGCATAGCATTGTGCAGATCATCTGTCGCAATTTTGGTCTGAAGTGTCTTTCATCTTCCACCATGCCTGTTGCTTAGTATTGCTAGTGTTTTCTTGCATTTATATTTCACAAGGTAGTGTAGCGATGCAGTTATGGTTTGGTGGGATATTCAATAACTGCTTTATTGCAAATTGTCTAAAGAGTGTGCGAGTGAAAGAATTTCGAAAATTGGCTAATATTTGTCATAGATATGGACAGTTACAAAGTGGGACATTTTTTTGAGACACAGTGTAATTCAGGTACCCACCTGTCTCGCTGGGTTAAGGCAGGGCACATTTACCAGTGTTGGGTGGCAGGTAACTGTTGATTCCATATGGTAGGTGACGCTCCATAGCCCCAAGATGTGTTTCCTATGAACAGCTATACCATTTAACCATTTTTAAACCATAAGTTTAGTTAAGGTCTACTGTAAAACTTGTTTAATGACCCAGCTTGTATTGAAGCATTGTCAACTTGCTATATTAAAACATTTCTGCATGTAGTGTACATGATTTCAAATACACTACAAAACACGTTTTCTTATCAGTATGGCAGAATGGTGTATAGGCGCGGAGCCATGTTCTACTGTGGCACTGTCTAAGGCACTGATAACGAAGCCACATCAGTTGTCAGCTTTTAACCCCAGCTTCTGCTTCATGCCCAGCTTGTGTAGGAAATAATATTGGTGTCGGGGAATTTCAGATGCCTGGTCACGGTGGTTTCTAACATGTGGAGCACCAACATGTTTAGTTACTTTTGCTGCTGTTCTGTCGCTGTTTGTTGCAGAAGCTGGACAAATCGTCCAATCTCGTTACAGCGAACTATGGCAAGCTGAAAGTAGAAAGTGACCGTTTGGAAACGCATGTTAAGCGTGCATGCAGCAGTTGGATTCTAGTAATACTTGTACTCGTGGTGATGACTTTCATTTGGATGGTGCTTTTTATGAAGATGTTTCCAAAAAAGTGAAAGTTGATAAGAAAATGTTTCAACCAGTCTGTTGTATTATGCAAATATGTAAACGGGGTGCCCACAGGTTTTTGAAAGTTCTTGAGCCCTGGAAAGTTCTCAAAAACCAAATCGGGTATTGAAAGTTTTAGAATTTCATGTCAGACGGTTATCAATGTCCATGAATTTTAGTTGTTCAAAATCATTGTGACTGTGATGTGAATTTTTTTCCTATGATGCCAGAAACGTCTAATGTGACATGGCAAAATATCACCGAAATGAGTTTGGAAAAGGTACTTGAAAGTTCTTGAATTTTGTTCTGCTCAAAACTGATCACTGTGTATAAACCATAAACTGTTTACTTGTAGCAGGCTGCGTCAATGTTTTAAAACATCTAGTGAGCCTATAGCAAGGATAGATCTGTAAGCCTCGCTAGTTGCCACCATGCTTGATTCTAGAAGATGAGAGCATATTCGTCAAATTAATTTTTCAGACAGGTTGATAGAGCATGTTAGCCGATTTTATACTGTGTGAAGAGTGCTGGAAGAAAAACGATGCAAAACGTCCTTCCAAGGCAAAATTCATCGTATTTTTTTACTGGAAATAAATGTACAAAACATCAGTTTATACACCTGTTAATGGCGCCATGCAATGACTGACACATCAAAAACAGCAAAAATCAAAAAGGTGATATCACTCACCATCACATCGTCTAACTGTCAATGTGTTGTTGAATAATATCACCTTTTTATGATTTTTGCTGTTTTCGATGTGTCAGACATTGCATGGCACTGTTAACAAGTGTATAAACTGATGTTTTATACATTTATTAGAGCTGTTGAAGCGTTAATTACGCGCGAAAGCAGCTATGCTTTCAGCGCGTCTTAGCCATCTCATTTCTGTCCATCTGTCTGTCCGTCCGTCCGTCACACGGGTGGATCAGGCAAATACATTCCAAGCTAGGATCACCAAGGTTTTTACCGTTGGCTGCCCGGAAAACTCTAGTTTCAGGAACCGTAAACCTTTTCCATAAATTCAAAGGGGGTCACCCTGAATGAGGGTGCTAAATGAGAGGGGGTAGGCAAAATTTGCGATTTTCGGCCAATAACTCGCTGTATCTCAGTAACGGTGTGAGATAAGGCCTAGGTTGCTATTAATCACTAATAGCAAATCGTATACTGGCTTTTGATTGGCGCCAAATTCAATGACCTTGGCTGACCTTGAACGCCAAAATGGGGGGTTTTTATGGATTTTTTGGCCATTTTCGCCTGTAAGAGTCTATATCATTCACAAAGTGGCGCCACACTGCTAACGCCACGCTTGCCTATGGCCGATGTGTATTATGGTCCCGATGGGACGAGTCCAAATGATGTGCGATTTTCAAAACTATAACTACTGAACTGGAAATGCTATAGGCTTTCGCGCATCTCGTGAGCTTTGCTCAGATTTCTTGTTTTCTAAATGCATTAATGCATTGCGTTAATTTTTTTAACACATTAATTAACGCGTTAAAATTAACACAGCCAGCCCCGTCAAGAGGGAGAGTAGGGGGTATGTTACCCCAGGCCCCACGACGTTTGGGGGCCCCACCTGTAGAATATAGAAAGTTAGAAACACAGGTTAAATGTATAATCAACATTAACTGCCATCATAGCTAGCATAGAAATCTATTAACCTGTTGTCAAAATAATTATTTTACAGTATTGACGGAACGGCAACTACAGTTTAGTTACTTGAATTCATTCCATTGTCAAATAACCGCAGTTTAACGCAATATTGAAACTTTTGCTTCACGGAATTTAGTAAATTAACATAAAATTACATAGGTGCATTAATTTTTTTAACGCGCGTTAATTTTTTAAATGTGTGTTATTTATTAATGCATTAATTAATGTGTTAATTTGACAGCTCTAACATTTATATTTGCTGTTTTATTACAAAAATGATGTTTTTTTCTGTTAATGGTCAATTATAATCCATCCGCCTTCCACGGCCATGAAGACACAAAATCTTACATATTTCGTGGTAACGATCTTGACCTTTTGGGGTCACGTGACATTGGACTTGGCATGTGTTTTCCTATTGGTGGTCCTTTGTAACCATGCCTCTAACTTGCACCGTTACAGAGATATAAAGACTCAAAGTAGCATTTGCCCATGTTAAAGGCCAAAAGTTCACTGCGCATGCTCCGTATCACGTGACCTTCAGGTAGGGGATACAAAATGACCACATATTTGGAATTTCTGTGGCCATATTGCCTCTTCGTTATTCAACTTTTATAGGACTACGATGACGATTAGGGGCCATTTGTAGGTGAAAATTTTATACCGGAGCGTTTTTGGTCGAAAATTTAAAGTCCATTTTTGGGCTCAATTTTCGACTTTGGGAGATGTTTCAGGAATTAAATATTAACTTTGAATTTTCGTTCCCACAAAGGTTTGACCCTTGCATGAGGCCGCGTCGTTTGAGCTATCGCGCGTAAAAATCTATTAAGGGGTTTGACCTGTAGGTGCGTTGAAGAAAAAAAGTATATGGACAGCTATAAAAATGTTTGCGTATATTTCACCTATTTGCAGAGAAGCCCCCCTTGAACGGATTTGCCTGAAATTTTGCACGACGGGTCCCTTCGCCGACGTAATCAACCGTGCCAAATTTTATCTCAATTGGGTTAGGCGTTTTGATTCTGTGGGGGGTCGCCGTTAACACAGGGCTTGAACTACCGTTCAGCCTGTGATAGAATTATCAAACTTAATTGCTCATACAGCGTAGAAAAAAAGATAGAAACGGTTATTACAAGACCTTAGTTCCAAACTGACATTTTTTTGGAAAACGAAACTGAACATTCCACATGCCTGTATAATTTTGAGGTGTAAACCTGCTTAGATTGTTGCCATTTGAATGTCACGTGACCCTAAACAGTCAAGATCGAGATTGTAATATATCTATGGCCAGATATCTCCGTGACTGATCAACTGTAGGAAGACGTTATTTTACTAATAAAGCAACAAATATAAATGTACAAAACATAAGTTTATACACTTGTTAACGGCAACATTAAAGACTTGCACATCGAAAACAGCAAAAACTACAAAAGGTGATATTATTCATCCAGTGTCAGACACAGTTAGTGTGATGCGGGCAATATCACCTTTTATAATTTTTGCTGTTTTCGATGTGCAAGTCCTTAAATGTTGCCGTTAACAAGTGTAGAAACTTGTTTTTGTAAATTTATTATTATTATAAGGCCCAGTGTCGTGTGTTCTAAATTTTTGTTTTCTCCATAAATTCCCACGTAATACAACGTGCCGGAACAGTGAAGATTTTCGTTTGACTTGAGCCTAAAACTTGCAAATAGGTCAAATCATGTAAAGTAAATACATTAATGCTTTTTGTACTGTATTTCCAATAAAGTATGCACAAAACTATAGGCCTAAGTGTGAAATGAACTGTGAAATCACTTTGGCACTAGGCTAGCGAATAATGTTGCAGGCATAATCTCTGTTTGCTCAAAGAAGATTCCAAACGAGATGCGAATTTCAAGCAGTACACAAGCTAGCGATAACCACGCCAGAAACTGCCTGAAGAATGAAGATGCACAAATAATTCATCACATTATACTGGCAAAACATTTTTTGTTTAACAAGTTACATTTATAAATAAAATCCCACTGCAGGTTACTGGGACAAAGATATTCAGTGGTATAGACGGGCATCAATCCTGTGGAAAAATCAAAATTTTGAGCACCCATAATCTGCCAAAAATTTGCGGCTTTCTGTAGGAAAATTGCAAATTCCTGCTCTCGCCATAGGCTTACTTTTTTAGCCTGATGAAATTTACCAAGACAGTGTTACCACACAGTGCTCTTTGTTCCATAATAATAAAAGTGGCCCCTTTAATGGACACTGGCGTCGATAAGAACTGATGGGGGCACACTCCCAATATTTGGACATGTTCTGTAGTGTAGCCAGGGCGAATGTCCCGTTTTTCACTGAAACGCGTATGTCGGGGGAAAGCATAAAAAGTCAAAAAAATTTGTTGCTTGTTCTCTACGCCATCGTTCCACCAGAAGTGTTCTTGTGAGGCTAAAAATGCGCTAGATTTATTTTGTAGATTTGTGCCAGTTGGCAAAAGCCTTAAAGTTGGTGTGGTTTGGGGAGTGTCAGTCTGTTGACAAATGAATCAACGGAAATATAACCCATTACAAAATGAGCTTGAACTTTGCCCTTTTGGCCCCAACAATTTCATACATTCATGATTAGCAGGCCCGCCGAGAGCCACAGCGGGCACTGGCGAAACATTCTTGCGGGACACCTCTAGGGAGAAAATTTTTGATTTTTTTTAAATGGCGCATTCTTGTGTACTATATATTTTTCATCGACGGCGGGCCCCCAAAAATGGCGGGGCCTGAGGTAACTTACCCTCTCTCGATGGGCCTGATCAGCAGCACAAGCTATACCTTCTAATAACAGTCTATAAACAGCGTGAAAGATTTATCTTTGGTCTGGTGTGATGTAGTGTAGACAAGGTTTCCACACCTTCTGGAAAATCCTGAATAATTGAATTTTTTTGCTTGATTTTTCAGGATCTGTAAAGTCCAGGAAAATGAAAATTTTGGATAGTTGATAAATTTACTCGGGGTTCAAAATAAACAACAGCGTAGCACTTAGCCCTAATTACTGAAATACAATGTTGAGATAAATTTCAAAATATTTGGCACACAGGATTACATTCTGTATGTTCAGTAAGTAACTGTTGTTTGTCTTTAATTGAACGTGGGCGGGCTTGGTAAACGTTTTGATGGTCCCGCAATGTCCTTGAAAAATCCTGGATTTTTTTGTCAGAAAAAATGTGGCAGCCCTGATAGACCAGATGCATTTGGCATTAGTAGATTTGTATTTAGCTGAGTGCTGACGGACACCATCAGTCACCAGCACGGTGCAAAAACAGCGGTAGCCATAAACTAAACTGAAGTCGACAACAGAAATGTGCTGGTCACTTCATAAATAATAACTTTATTCTGCAAACTGCATAGGCTTATGTGTTTACTCTCGTAGTCGATAGAGGAAATAGGGCAATTGTCCGAACTCCACTTAGGCTACAAAAGTTTTAAAACTCGCTTTTTAACTGACTGTACTTAAGTATCGGTCGAGCTATTGGCATGGTTGTCGTCTGTCCATCCGTAACGGATGTATTGTGACTAAGCGTTAGGTCATAGGGGAAATTTTTTTCACAAATAATTAGCCATGTGCTTTAAACTCGGGCATGCAAAACTTCAGCGATCTAGTGCCAGGGGAACATTTTCAAATTGGGGTTGAGTGAAGGGGGGAGAAAATTCAATGGAAAACTGGCCATATCTCGGAAACGGTGAGAGGGCCAAGGTTACTATTGATCGCTAATAGGAAGTCGCATATTGGCTTTCAGATGACATGTAAATCATTGACCTAGGATGACCTTGAAGGAAATAACGCACTATGGTATGTCAATCGTGCGGTATTGTGGCTAAACGGTAAGTCGTAGGGGGTCGGCGATGATACCGTCGTGTAGGGCGCTGGCGACTTCCTATAGGTTGTCAATAGTAACCATGTCTGCATCTGCAGCGCTTTGGCCGCAATTTTCAGTGGAAAGTTTCAAGCTAAAGTGGCCGTATCGGAAACGGTGAGAGATATCAATCAATCAATCACTTTATTTCAGGCAGCATGGCCCATAAAAACACAAGACAGACAGGTATGGCCAGTTTTCCATTGAATTTTCTCCCCCCCTCTTCATTCAACCCCAATTTGAAAATGTTGATCACGTAGCCTAATAGGAAGTCGCATATTGGCTTTCAAATGACGTGAAAATCATTGACCTATATGTCAGCCAATGCATACATACAATGCCTACAAGCAGCAAACTGTGGCACTTTGGCTAACGACGCTTCACAAGTCATCCAATCAGTGGCGTAGCAAGGCTCTGAGGGGCCCCGGTTCAACAGTAACTTGGGGGCCCCTCAGTTGCTTCGCCCCAGCCCGAAGTGCTGAGAGCGGGGTGGGGCTTTGGGAGGGCCTGCAGTTGGGGAGCGGTGTAGGCCTAAGCTCCCCAGTGGGGTCCCCAGCCGCCAAGAGTTTTTATGCTTTTTGTGTTCTCAGATGATCTCGTTTGCTGTTGAAAACCTCTGCGTGCACTGTCATTTCACACATTTTTGTCACGCGTTGCGGGCTTAGATCGCTAGTTCGTTACAGAAGTATCAATGTGGACCAGAGTAAGCTTAGTCTATTGCAAAACATAGTAACATACAAGTGATAGAACCCAGTATTATTCACAGTTAGTTAGGCCTTTTACATGTAGCCTACGAAGGCCTATACGTATATTTTATACTCACACTGTTCCACTGAAATATGTCAGCTTTAATTTTCTCACGACTATAAGATTCTAACTCTACTCGCCTTTCTCTGCGCAAACATTTCCAGAACTTTTCGCTTGTCAACTTCAGAAAATCTGTCTCGTTCGATACTCAAAACTCCTAAGTCAGACAGCCTATCGTGAGACATATCTGCTCGCAAATATGTCTTCAGCAGCTTGAGCTTTGAGATGCTGCGTTCGTTGCTTGCCACGCTCAGGGAAAGAGTCAAAAATATCGTGTACGCCGTGACCACGTCTGGGAAACACACAGACATTTCCAGAGTCATGATGACATTCAATACGTCTTGAGGATCCTTGGCTTTCTGGATGAAAGCGCCGGTACAGGCTCTGAACGCCAGCAGTTGTCGATACAAATCAGACGAAACGTCATTGCTGTAGTACTTCTTTGTCGGTTTTGTAAGTTGGTCTTGCAAATCAGAATCAGATAAAGTCATTAGCTGATCCGAAAACAAACATGAAAACAGACCAGTTATGTTCTGTTCTGCAGAGATTCGAAGCGCGTTTGCAACTGCATTAAGCATGTGTCAACAACCGGCAAAAAATTTTCACTCTGAATCTATCGCGAGGAGTTTGGAATCGACAGTCGTTTGAGAGTTCTTCAAAAAACCGTTTCTTAGTCCGGATGCGCGTGTCCTTGAATGTGGTTTCAGCGCTCCATTGTGTAGCTGTGCTCTCAGCTCTTTGACAGACATCGTCGAATTTGCTCCTCAACTGAGAAACGAAATCAAATTTATTGTTAGTTTTTTTTCAGAAGCATGCCTATTATTTTCTTGTTTCATTTTTTTGGTGGCATGGCTCGGGTGGAGTGATGTCCGATTCCTTTGCAGTTGACAGTGGCGTCAGGCAAAGTTGTCGTATTGCTCCAGACCTCTTCTTGGGACCTATGGATTACGTGATGGAGCGTACAGTGCATCGGGGAATGACCGGTGTTACCTTGGAGCACGAGATTTTCACCGACCTTG
>Ga0056128_1002401_pt1 | contig 22147 bp, 17 predicted proteins | sample WorMetLIZISLAND2_FD_71113 | JGI IMG/M metagenome (GOLD analysis project Ga0056128, IMG submission 71113) | Marine gutless worms symbiont microbial communities from Max Planck institute for Marine Microbiology, Germany - Olavius geniculatus... ... | reverse complement strand
CCTAGATTATAATTAGGCACACGGAGAGGCCCATAAGCCCCGCCCACTGACCAGGCTACAGGCCAAAACAGTGGGCGGGGCTTATAGGCCTCTCCGTAAGCCTATTTATAATCTACTGGCCTATACCGGCCGGTGCTCAGTTCGACAAAGCCGGCTATAAGACGATGTCTTTTTAGCGCAAGTAAAAATGTAAGCCTACATACACATGATTGATTTGCACTTTAAATGAACGTTTTTACTTTTATTAGGCCGGGCCCTATCTCCGCCAATAACGGTGGAGGTTATCTGAAACGCAGCGTTTATCTGTTGGTTGCAGGACTATGCAAAAAGTTAGGTCTACGGGCGGATTTGGCTAAAATTTTCGAGAAAAGTTAGACTTTGATGGCCCAACTTGAAAGTGATTAGATTTTGGTGTTCATTTGGATCTAAACCTGCCTGAAAGATTTTCTACTGCTGCCATAAGGCCTATAGGGAAAACTTTCGCCAATTCGAATGTGGTGCTGCCAACTGGCTAACAAAAGGGGAAAATGACATGCTCTTTATTACTGATTTTGGGCATTCGCGGAGATTTGCGCTCTGTGAGTGGCCTTCAGATCTAGACTCTAGTTGTTAAAATTGCTAATATGTTCTGGAGACGAGCCTATATACCATATTGGTGGAGTGGTAGTGTGCGACGAGCAAGTACGGCATCGTGAACAGCGTGGCGTACATGATGCCCGGGCAGACTGACAGAACGAGGACTGCAATGCGGTGACGTGACACTGCCATTGCGATCGCTCCCAGCGTGTAGACCAGCTGACTGACGACGTACACTCGACGTGCACCTGTCCGCCCACAGCACAGCTAGCACCCAGTCCATGTCAACACCACATCCCCTCTCCCGGTTCCTACACCTATGAATGGCAGTGGTCTAAATTTTGGGTTGTCGGGAAATTGTCAGAGAATCATATTCATTTTCTTGTTCAAAAATTTCCGTCCAAAACTGGAACATTTCGAGCTGAAAACCTTAAGAAAATGTGGGGGCAAAACGAAAATTTCGAGCATTCGCAGTGCTATCGGAAAATTGCAACTTCTTACTCACGACATCGGTGATCACTGTCATAACAGTGAGTCTGATTTCACGCTGTTTGCGTTAGTGCTACAAATGAAATCGTTCCGTTTATTTAATGATATGACGTCATAAATTACAATGACGTCACATCCGCAAAGTACTCGAGGAACATGCGGAGCCGTTGCGGCGCTTACGGAACGGTACGGAACGTACTTTTTTACGCATCGTTTTTTGCTTGCGGAAATATCCTTGCGAAACGTTGCGTTGCGTTGCGGAACGCGATGCTGAAATGTTTTTCTTCAGTCTAATACATCGAGGCTCAACAATTTTTGACTGCCATTCGTATACATTAGTGACGCTAGTCTGTACCATGATGCAGTTAGGCTAATAGGCTATAACACCGCGATGAATCTCATCTCACCAAATTTACGGACGAGTTTTTCGATGTTGAGTGAGTAGACGGAGCACGATGCCGAGTAGAGAGCCATGCCGACTGCACCAGCACGCACACCAGCTTCATAGCGAGCGTGCGACAGAGTGCCGGAACCAGCAGTCGGGTGGCCCTGGTAGACAGACTGACCCACGAAGTCAGTGAAGTAGAGTGAGTAGCAGACGAGCGACGCCCAACAAAAAAGGTTGGTCAGACACAGAACGATCAGAGAACGCGGCATACGTACCTGAGTACACGCAAACGGCGGAAACAAAAAAAAACAAGATAAAGATCGAGCAACATGACATTATTGTTGATCCGTCATAATAATATCAAGTGTGCCGTTTCGCAGAACTGTCTGTCTCCGAGAGATCACTGCAGAATAGACTTAGCATAGACTGCAGTAGGCCGGCGTTTCTCAATTTGGACCATTTTACACCGTGTCCGGAAAAAAACATCCCGAACATTATCGATCGTCAGTCAAAGAAATGTCTACCAATTTTAATAATTTTTGGTACAAATATTTCTGGCACAACCAACCATCAAATAATTGGCCAATTTACCACTTCACCCAATATCTGCTTTTGCACTACCTGGGGAAAAATTTACCAACGAAATATGTGTTAAAACAAAAAAAATACGTCATGAAGCATCTTCAACGTTATCGTTTGTGACTTGTAGAAGGATTGATAAAAATTAATAATAATTTTTGATGCAAAAATTTTTGACACAACTGCCCATCAAACAACTGCTCTAGTTCCCACCTCACCTAATGTCTGCTTCTGCACTACCTGGAAAAATCAAAACAAGCCATGTGTACATCAAAATAAGCAAAAACTTTAATAAATTTTATATCTTCGGACCTGTGGCCTTAAACAGCCAGTCAATTACACTGTCCGTTTGTCATGCAGCACTATGTCAACCAGGTGACTTTCACGAATGTTGATGAATTCAAAAAGTGACTGGTGAAGTCTGGATTGGTCTGAAGCAGAACATCATTGACATTGATGTCAACGAAACGAGAAACCATCTCTGTGCCTGTGGTCACGTAATGGGCTGACACTTTAAACATTTTTACTGTATGCAGTTGTAAAACGAACAATTGGATGAACTCTCAGTCCAGGTGACAGAAATGTAAAAAAATGTGTTTTATGTCATATTTTGATTAAATAATAATGCTCCCCTGGACAAAAATACAATATTTTGTTGGTTCTGTTTTCCCCAGGCAGTGCAGATCGAAGCAGACATTGGGTGCGGTAGAAAATTAAATAATGATTTGATGGCTAGTTATGTCAGAAATATTCCTGTTAAAAATTATTAAAATCTGATCATTCTTCTTTAAGCTACGATCAAAAATATCCAGAATGTTTTTTCCGGACACGGTGTACAGTATATTCCGTAGCAGTATCGGTGAAGTATTCGATAGTATCGATACGATACTCGGCACAGTACTCGAGCAGCAAAACCTCGAGTTGCCAATCATCACCACAGTATAAATATTCAATGATGTGACGTCACTTTAGCGTCATAGTGGACTTTAAACGTTGATTTGAATTGAATGTCTGAAAGCGTAAATTTTACTAAACTGAGTAAAAATCCGCCATCAGGTAATAATGTAGAAATGCCGGGAGAATATACATGTATTAAGTTAAGAAACATGGTCATTTGGGTGATTGTTTCACGATCATCGACAATTTACCAGTCGGCTGTTGAACTTCACCCGCAGCTCGCACTGGTATATTTGACAGACCAGACCAGACCTGGTATAATAAGAGCACATGTGCCATGTAATTGCACAAAATCTTAGGCTATAAAAGAGTAATTCAGTAAATTTTCTTGCAGTTGCATTTTGTCTCACGTATAGCGATTGTTATTATTTTGCTGCAGGAGCAAAAGATGTCATATGGTTCAAAGACAGTGGTGAAGAAAGGTTCGGTGACTGATGATTCGTGTACAGTAGAGTTTATTGAGATAGTGCCACTTGAGACAGCAGCTGGTGAGCCCCACGCGCGAACAGTCAATTGTTATTTAGTTTCTGAAGTTGAACCAGAAGTCTTGCAGCCTTGGCAGGAGATTAAACAGGAACCAGCTGATAAAAATGAAAATGAAGATTCAAACTGTACTGTGAAACATAAACTGGCTCACGAACATGATGCCGAATCTGCATGCTTTACTGCTCAAGTAAGTCAGCTGGCTGTGAGATTTTAGCAAGTCTAAAATATGTTGCAACACTACTTTGTGAAATATAAATGTCTGACAATTAGCGTCCTTTGTAGACATTTGTGCTAATGAGATGTGAACATGATGAATAGGAAATCTGATGGTACTAATTACAATACTAGAAAGCAGACAGAGCCCGCAGACCTCCGCCAAGGCCACGTTGTTCGCCAGGTGGCAGCACCATGTTCGGTTCGGTAGCAGTTTCCCTTATGCCCCATTGAAAGCAATGTTAACAAAAATTTCAAAGTGATCCAGAATCCAGGATTCCTTCCGGATCACCCCCAAAATTGAATCACTGGTAGCTTTTGCCATTTCCGACATTCCCAGAAAATTTCAGAAAGATCCGTCTATAACTTTTTGAGTTATCTTGCTGACACACAGACAGACAGACAAACAAACAAACAAAGTCTGGCAAAAACATAACCTCCTTGGCAGAGGTAATAAACAACACTGCTTTGAAAAGACAAAATAACTAGTAGAGCTTATATATGACGAGGGAATGCAAACCCGGGGTGTATTTTTCAAACCCGGATTTACGGGTTTGATGGCTTCCAGAGACTATGAGACTATAAGTATATGACTAATAGGTTGAAACCTTGGAAAGAAAATGAGATACAGCCAGTTTTTCGTTGAAAAGTGCACAGTATTCTTACCCTTTCCATATAACTTCACATTTGAAACTGTTTTCCTTGCACTGCATCGACCAAATTTTTCACGCCTAGGTTACTTTTTGACAGAGCTAATTATTCACGTAAAAGCTTTCCTCTATTTACCGGTTAGCCACAATACATCCGTTATAAACAGACAGACAAACGACAGACGACAACTCGTACCAAAGGGCCAAGCCTTTAATTAAGCTCACAGTTTAACAGTCAGCTGAAAAAGTACACATAAAAGCTATTGTTAGCAATTTTATACTGCATATGCCTAATGATTGACACCCAAAATTAAACCCGTAAACCCGGGTTTTACCCGCTCTCAAACCCGGGTTTACGGGTTTGAAAACGGCCGGGTTTACCCGGGTTTGCGGATACCCAGGTACCCGGGTTGCATTTTCTATATACGACGTATAGGATGAATGATTTGACTTTTTGAAAACGGTATTTATTTTTACTTATGCATGTAACTGATACGCATAAAATTGATAAATCTTATTAAGTACTGACTTACACACACGTCTTTCCGTGTGGTTGGGTTTTTAATTATTTTAGTGATAATGTAGGATAGGCCTATAGTTTATGTGAGACAGAATACTGGGATTGAATGACGCTGTTTGTTGTCTTGGCTTTGCATCAGTGTGAAGCGTCCATTTCCGTGGAAACTGCAGTCAGTGTTGTTGATTGTCCGATTGACGCGAACGACAGCTACATGCAACGTGGGAATGGGTTGGAAACTTTGAACCTGTCACGGTAAATAAGTCAGTCTGTGTATTATGGTTAATACATAGTTTTCTCTCTTTTTCTAAAAGTTGCTAGAATTGTAAGTTCACGACATGGTGCTATTCAGATACATTAGAGACCTGAAAACTTGATACAAAAGTCAGATGCAGATTTGTAACTGGTTTGCATTTATTGACTTTTTTATAGATCATTTCTAGATTGATTTTTAGCTGACTGTACTCAAGTAATGGTCAAGCTATTGGCATGGCTGTTGTCTGTCTGTTTGTCACGGATATACTAAGCTTTAGGTCGTATAGCAAAACTTTTTACAGAAATAATTAGCCATGGCTGTTAAACTAGGCATGCCAAATTTTAGCCATCTAGTGCAAAGAAAACATTTTCAAATTTGGGGGTTAGGGGTAGGAAATTCAATGGAAAACTGGCCATAACTCGGAAACGGTGAAAGATACGGCCAAGGTTACGATTAATCACTAATAGGAAGGAAGTGGCATACGCCCTGTCAGATGAGATGGAAATCATTGACCTTGGATGACTTTGAAGGTCAGTGACAACCAGCACGGTCGGCTGTCCTAGAGACAGCTGGGTTTCTTGTTTCAATCATCTGACAGTTTATACGCTGATTGATGGAAACACTATCAGCAGCGGACTCTTCCATCTGTCGTACATGGATCGTGACACGGAATGTCACACTCAGCAGCAGCAGCAGTTATATAGTTTTTGCAATAGTGCACAATGTTATCTATTACATTAATAATGACGCGGTAATGGTTGTGGTAACAGTAGTTTCTGTTGTCATTATTATGTGTTGTGCTACTGATTGGTGTGCATGTTTTACAGCTGCGTTTCCTCCGTTTGCAGAATAATAAAGGAACGCAGCGTCCATGACAACGCAGGTAAATCTTTCATGAATCTGTGTTTATACACAGACTGTCCAGAAAAAGTGCCCCAATACTTCTCCTACTTAGTATTATTTACTGATGATTTGTGATATTATATAGCAGTGAGTCTGATAATTTCAAAATACACTTTAGTCATACGAGATGTTGAAACTAAACGTGAATTATATGTGCATTTTGTTACTTTGTATTATGTCTGAACATGTTACATGTGCACATTATCCTATCATAAAAAAAAAATTATTTATTTTTATGTTAACTTGAAACTAATGCAAATGTTTTTTTTTATTTTATGCTGGACAGTGTAATATATAACGCTATGTTTGACTGTTTGACAGATAAGTTTGAGCTCAGCAAGAAATCAACTCGAGATGTGCAGCACAACTTATCCGATAACAGTAGAAGACTGGAACAATCATCTGATGGCACAGCACAGTCTATGTTCGATCATGCTAGAAGACTTGATGATACAACTAAATGGAGCCTTGATACAGATGATGATCGTAAACAGTCGCGTTCATCAGCCGCTGGTCCTGAGATGCATGTTGAAACGGGCGAGTTCCCGCATACCTGCAGTGTGTGCAACAAGCAGTTCAAACACGCCAGCACGTTAAAAAATCACGCGCTGTCTCATACCGACCGGCGACCTTTCGTCTGCACAGTTTGTGATAAAAAGTTTAAACGTGTGCACCACTTAAAATTTCACATGCGCATCCATACGGGAGAACGACCGTTTCAGTGTGAGCTTTGTAGTGCAAACTACGCAGATCAGACTAACTTTAAGAAACACATTCTGGTGCATAAAGGCGAACAGCCTTTCAGCTGCCAAGTTTGCGAGAAGACGTTCATGTATGCGAACAACTTGAAGCTTCACACGCGTACTCATACGGGAGAACGCCCGTTTCGTTGCCAAGTCTGTGAGAAGAAGTTCACACAGGCGTCTGCGTTAAGAGTGCACGAACGCATTCATTCGGGCGAACGACCTTTCACCTGCCACGTCTGTGGTAAAACGTTTCGTTGTTCGACCAACTTGAAGGTTCACATTCGCCTGCACACGGGAGAACGCCCTTATAGCTGCAACGAATGCGGTGGTAAGTTCGCAGGGTTGACCACGTTGAGATATCATATGAGCATGCACACCAAAGACAGATCTTTCAAGTGTAAAGTTTGTGATCAGGAGTTTGCGAAGTCGTTTCACTTGAAAACTCACATGCGCGTTCATTCGAACGAAAAACGTGACAAGCGGTAACTCACGTAATAGGCCGAGTCCTATTTTCAGCATTTTAGTGTCAGAGACGTCGTCAGTTACTATCCAAAACTTTTGTCGTACGAGTCGTGCATTGACAGTTTCACGCATTTTAACCCGTGTTAATGCCGACAGATGAAATCAGACGTTAAAATTTTTAAATTTGAAGAAAATATTTCGCTTTCGTTTGTCTAGATTGGCAAAGCTTGAGACTATTTAGCTGTAGGCCTATATATAACCCGGTGTAATGCACTGTGATTTAAGCCCTACCATGTCAGTTTGTGTCATGTATGTACTAACGTTGAGTTAGTGTTACTTAGACACTTGTGTAGGTTTATTAGTTTCTGTATATTGATGTTTATTGTATTACGGGAATTTACGTCTCTGTTGCACTGTAGCAGCAGTTTAAAGTTTGTCATAAGTGTGTCACGATATCTTGTACATAAAATTAATTGGCTACTTCGTTTGTGAAAATATTAAAATTGTGCAAGTGCCAGCATAATGCTTTCTTTTGAGAATAAAGCAGCACACACCAGAAGTGTTCTCGTCATTTAGACAAAAATGCTAAAGTACTGACTATTTTGTTAATTTGTTAACTCAAGGTGTAAAGCATAGATTATTGAGCGGCGGCGGTCATAGATAGATTTGCAAATAAAAAACATGTTTTTTTACTTTTATAAAAACATTATTAAAAAACATGCATAAAAACATTAAACTGCAGATGTTTTCAATCGCTACTTTTTTCGCCGTTACACAGGCAAAAAATATCTAACTCAGATAAATGAAAACAAAAACCTACCATTTGTAAAGACTAAAAACCGAAATGTGCTGAATATACCGATCAAAAACAGCTGAACGCAATTTGCCCATGATAAATAAATCATATTTGTAAGTTTGTACGTTTATGTTTTAACAAAAACAAAAAAAACACGACATTAAAAAGCACAAAAGCATTTACAAAATAAAATAAAAACATTAAAAAATAAAAAAAACAAAAAAAACATGTTTTTAAACTTTTATAAAAAAACATTTTTACATGGCGGCGGTATGCATACAACAGAGCGTAGATAGACGACAAGCGAGATCTGTGTGGACAGAACGAGTTCTTGCGGTGCAATCTGATGACTTAAGGGTGACGTCGACAACGAACGACGACGACGACGACGAATGTCGTAGCCTTCGAAGCGCTCTTCTGACTGCGTGCCGTAATCTTGATACAGCTCCTCCACCGCTTGTTCACTCTCTGTGATAATAATAAATATTCGAAACTCTGCCATCGTCGGCAGATGATGAAACAATGATGAAGACCCGTCTAACTTGCACTGAATTAACAATGCTGATTTCGTTTATTGGCAGATTGTTAAACTCCAAAAGATTTCGTTTTTGGCGAGAAACTGACGAAATGACGAAAACCTGTGGTCGTGACGAAAATATTGCTTTTTGACGCATTTTGACGAAATTTGCAAAATTTTTACTTTCTGACAAACGATCGAACAATGCATTTTTGGCGGCAACATTTTTTGAAGCCTATTTAATATTTATCAGAAGAAGCACTCAATTTCGGATGGCAAAAAAACGAAATTTGGGATTTGTGGCAAAGTTTTCGAAGAAGTGATTGCACTTTTCAACAAACGAAAAGATAAGTGGAAACCAAAAGCCTCGAAAATGTTTTGGCAAAATTTTTATAAAATTAGCTAACAACAGTTACAATTATGCACTGCTAAAGAGTCTTATTTTCGGACAGCGAAATGCGGGATTTTGGGGCAAAATTTTTGACAAAATTTGCATACTGACGAACGAAAAATAACATTTTTGGCGGCAAAATCTTTTGGTGCCTACAGATTGTATTTCAGTACAACGGTCGAGCTATTAACATGGTTGTTGTCCGTCCGTCTGTCTGCTCTGTCTGTCCGTTCGTCTGTAACGGATGTATTGTGGCTAAGCTTTAGATCGTAAGGAAAAACTTTTTGCACGAATAATTAGCTATATGTGTTTAACTCGGACTTGCAAAATTTCACCCATTTAGTACAATGGGAACATTTTCAAATTGGGGGTTGAATGAAAGAGGGTAAGGTTAAAAAATTCAATGGATAACAAGCCATATTTCGGAAACGGTAAGAGATACGGCCACAAATAGGAAGTGGCATACGCCCTTTCAGATGAAATGAAAATTATCGGCTTTGGATGTCCTAGAGGGTCACTGCAAATAGTATACGGTCGGCTATGCTAGCGACAGTTGGGCTTCTTGTTTTTTGGTGTTATCTGTACGGCACAAAAGTAGACTAAGTTTTACTATTTTTAGCTCATATGAATATCAAAACTGAAATAAGTGGGCTTTCGGTTATTTTTAGCCAGTTTATTACCTTAGATAAATGAAACGAATCTACGTCTTTAGCCGACCGAACTTAAGTATGGTTGTCGTCCGACTGTCTGTCCGTCCGTCTGTTTGTCACGGAAGTATTGGGGAAAAGCTTTAAGTCATAGAAAAAAAACTTTTCGCACGAATAATTAGCCATGTGTGTTAAACTCAGGCATGCAATATTTTAGCCAATTAGTGCTAGGAAAACATTTTCAAATTGGGAGTTAAATAAAGGGGAGGGGTAGGAAATTCAATGAAAAACCGGCCATATCTCGTAAACGGTAAGAGATAGGGCCAGGTTACTATTAATCACTAGTAGGAAGTAACATACGCCGTTTTAGATGAAATAGAAATCATTGATTTTTTATGACCTTGAAGGTCGTTACGCGCTATTGCGACTAAACGGTGCGAGATAGGGCTTAGGTTTAGATTACTATTGATCACTAATAAAAAGTCAAATATTGGTTTTCTAATAACATGAAAATCATTGAACTTGGATGACCTTAAAGGTCAGTACTGCAGCAAGAACTGTAGCGCGTCTTCCGTAGCAAGGTGTTTTTATTGTGAGAAAAATTTGCGCCACCTGCGTCCGATATTTCTGTTGGTTATTTACTACTGTAGCTGGAGCCTGGCGAGACGACCGCGTGTCACCACGTGCGACGTCTGTTATACTAGCGTTGGTTGTAGCTTTCGATAGAGCGTTACGTAAACATAGCGTGCATGGAACTGTGTCACTTCTGAGAAATCGCTTTCTCTCTGTGATTGGAAGTCGGACGCTGGGCTTCAGACGTAAGCGGTACGGTCGGCTTTCCCTAGCGACAGCTGGGCTTCTTGTTCTAAGCACTCAACATTCCAAATCATACTGTCAAGTGTATGGTGTTTGAAATTACACGCCCTCGTTTCAAAAACCGGGCATAGGGTGCTAATTAGAACACGCTTTCATCGCTTAAGAGATAAATAAAAATAAATGAGTTATTTAAATACTTAAAAAATAAGATCCCTACGCGAATTGAATATTACATGTACATCCATTTACCATAAGTGTGGTTGCGGTCGTTTGTGAACTTGTAGTCTGCGTCTCTGACGGCAACGTCCGGTAAGCTTTCGAGTGGAACTTCGCGAACTGCGCTGACTGTTAGCATCACGAGCATTATGTAGACCAGCAAGACGAAACTGAACACAACCTGCCACAAAACATTCTGCTTCCATTGTGCGTAGTGTTTACTACACAATCTTCGAGTCTTAATTTGTCAATTTGAAACGTAGTAGGCTTTATCAAAACATGTATCAGATCAAGTTGATCACAAAGTTATAGACAAATATTGCTGCAGCATTCAATGTACATATCCAAGTATATTAGCAATTGTCTGCATGGTAAGTAAAGCAAAGTAAGTAAGTAAAGTGTAAATTTATATAGCGCATACTCAAAAAGATCTCTAATGCGCTGAATACATTTTGTCATCAGTAGATCATAAAAGTTCGTTTTAAAGAAAATATATTTTTCCAACAACAACGAAGTAGGAGCCTAAATGCAGCAACAGAACGCAAGAAAGCAGCATGCAGAACGCATAGGCCTATACCTGAACGTGGCCGCCAAGACTGGAGCCAAGTCCTGTCGTCTGCCAGTCTACAACTCCACCGAGCAAGTATCCAACAGATCCGCCGAGTCCCGCCATGACGGTGAATGTGGCCAGGCCGGCGGCGTGGTCCTCCGGTTGACTGACATCGAGGAGGTAGGTGCGGCACGGCGACTGACAGGCGTCACAGCAGCAGTCCAGCAGAACGACACCGAGGATCGTCAGCGCAATGCCGTACCGCGGCAGACAGCTGACAGACTTCACCTCAACGTAAAGTAGTACAGTAGCACATTCACGATTTGGTGACGTCACACCTTAAGCCTGCAAGTGTCACTGGGAAAAACATTTTCAGTAGAACGTTATTAAAAAATAAATAACTTTTTTTTACCACATCTATTAAGTCACTCAATTTTAATAGCATACACTGTCTAAAAACCCAACGCTGATACATTCTTAAATAACTCCATCAATCTTGGTTCAATATCAGCAAATCTTGGTGAAAAGAATCGTCTTAATTATATGATCAGGACAAGTGTATATTTTCTTGTATTCAGTGCTTATATTTTTATTCTACCAGCCTGTAGACAACATTAATCTAGGCCTAACAACATTGTTCTTTCATTTTTTCCATTGCACAGCACGTATACTGTCCGACGTGGCAGTTGTTTGTTTCTTTTATCTCACCTTCGTATACAGTTCTGACTACGATATTGTGATAAAAGAATTTATTGCACTGTGTTGTACCGCGGCGGCCTCATGCTCGCTCCTCGCACCGGAATCTGTCGGCAACTGTGTCGTCGTCGTCGTCGTTCTTCGTCGTCGCAACTTGTGCCGATGTTTTCTGAATTTGACGCGACGTCGACCGCCGCCCGATCTCATCCCTACCTCGTCTCGTCTGTTTTGTACTGGCGATTTACCAGATGTTGAAGCCTCGCTTTTATCCATCATCTTGTGTAGAATCTATACGACGCAAACATAAAAGATTATTTCTTGTACACAGAATGCCTGCTACTTACATTTTACGCATGCAGCGTATTGAAAACAGATGACAGTCACTGAGACTAATTAACTATTGAATTGGTCTGTTACACCTTAATAGCAAAATGCACAAAACTTTATTTAGGTCTAATATTTATATAACTACTGGCAGGGTCCTGATGTAGCCTGATACAGGCGTTAGTTTTGACGTTCGTGCAAAACGTATACAAAGCAAGAAATAGAGAATTTAGTGAAACTGGAGAAAAAACATACTTTAGCCGAAAATGGTACCTTAAGTCATTTAAGGTCCTGCATTTTAAGGTCATTGGAAAGCCTGCATATTGGCTATAACGCTGCATAGGCACTGTGTGCTTCAGAGCTCAAATGCTAAATACGAGCGATAGGCCTTCCAACAGTTCGAAATTTATCGTTGTTCTCGTTGTTCTTTCAGTCTTCCTGTTCCTACAAATGAGTCGCAACCGTTTAGTAGATATTTAGCAATCATTTCTTGTATAGCTGTAGCACGTACCTGGCTGTCTATAAGGTCCACGGTCAAATTTATAACTGAACTGCAATATTACTGACGTAAAACGTAAGATGTCAGTTCAGTTAAGACGAAATTGGGACGAACTTGACATACACGTGTAGGCTACGTCTTGTAGACTACAATAATTAAACATTGCTATTCAACTCAAGCCGTAAAGTGCAGACTTCCGAGTTTCTGCAACTGTTTTACTAGATTACATTTAAGATAAATCAGCAGTATGTTAGTCTACCATAGCTCCACGTTTTTCACAGCACGGTGCTGCGGACAGTTGGTGGTCAAACTGAGCGGAGCGTGCGATCAGGTTGACCTGCTGCGTGTCTGTTGTCGTCTGTGGCGGTTGTTCCGCGTGGTTGACGCGGGAGGCCACACACGACGCTGACGCTGGGTGGTCGCCGAGACTGACTCCGAGACTAGCGCCTCGCGGCACCAGCAGCAAGCCGGCGACTATGCCGCCAGACAGCAGGAGAATGAACGGCCGTCGACGACCGAGGGGCGACGGACAGCGATCACTGAGCGACCCGAGCAGCGGTCCCAGCACGAGACCAAGCAAAGGACTGAGACACCAGGCCAGAGTCGCGTAAGTGGCCGGGACACCAAGGCGCAGGATGATTGGGCTGACGAACGCCGTCTCAGCGGCATAGCACAGTTCAATGCCACACACAGCGCAGCTGAGTAGAACCAACCTGACGATCGTCTGTCGACGCTTCATCGACGACGCGTGGTCGATTTCCTGTGACGCTGCGTCGTCGCCATTCAACCAGAGCGCGTCGACGACGGCACTTCGCACACGACCGTACTGGTCATCGGTCACTGCCTTGACCACACTGGTCGTCGGTCGAATGCTTGACCACATGCTGGTCATCGGTTAGTGCCTTGATGGCACGCAGGTAGGCCGTCAGTCGCGACGACGCCATCGTCTTTAACCGTTTTTTGTTTCTTTTGTTATCACTTCAGATAACCAGATCAGAAAGTCACGAGCCACGACATTCGGCTGCACTGATTACAGCAATTGACAGATCAGCCTATCAAATGAAAATCAGGCACACACTGCAACTAGTATAAAATTAAAACACTGCAGCCCAGCACATGTTATAATGTAGGTTGTTATGCGTTCAGGTGTTACAGATCGCATTATTCTACGTAGTTATAAATCGAAAGTTAAGCCTAACGACAATGTTTTTGATTAATAGTTTGATTAATTTACTGTGTAGTAATGGCGCATTAAAATGTAGTCAAATGAATAATTTAATTTTTATGAGCACTCCACTCGTTTTTTTTATCTTCATGAAATTTACTGACGGTAGGCTAATGCTAGCATAACATCCGCCAGATTGACAGCTAGCGAGACAACAATGCTGTCAACATTATCTGATGCAGAAACTCCTGTTGATTAGCAGCCGTCCCATCTCATCTCACAATCACAAACCACACACTGACATGCTCTGCAGCCGACACATGCAGCTTCCTGCTTTTATGAAGGCGACGCGACGTCTGAACAAAATTCTGCTAATTGAATCAACTGCGTTTAAATGGCTGGCTTTCGTTGATTGCCTTCGTTAAGGACGACTGGCACAGAAGCGGCAGCGTCAGCACCATACGTGACTTCACAAGCTTAACGTAGGCTACAACCAGCCTGGCGTTCGTTGTCTTTATTTCCTGTAGCCGGAGGCTTCACAGCTGTCGTAATTATCATCATCGCCGACATCGCAATCGACAGTAGAGCCTACGTCGTGGCAGGAGTCACGGCGGGTAGGGGCAATTGCACATCCTACATTTTTATATTTTTTGTCGAAAAATTTTCATCAAAAAGTAAAATTTGCGCGTGAAAAATGTAGGGGCAAAAATGGAATTTTGAGCACTCATAATTTCCTTTGGCGAAACTTTGCAATTAGCTGGCGCGGAATTTTGCTGGAAATTTGCACACACTGTGCAGGAAATAATTTATTCATTGTTAATTATATAAACAAAAATGTTTTATAGTTTATAGGATAGGACTGTAATGTCACCACGCAGATTAGACGTGAATGAAGTACATGTACCAACTCAAAAAAACTCCAATTCCCCACACACATATCGTTGTTACAACCACGTAGGTTAGTTAGCCATTAGTTGACTTTTAGGGTTGGTGGCGTGGCGTAACGGTAACGCGTTGTATCCGATCAAGGAAATTAACCTACGTCGGGCCCGGTTAGTATTTGGATGGGTGACCGTCTGCGGGCAGGTAAACCATCTCGGTATGTAACCAGCCCCCTAAGTCAACTTAGCCTTCCATCCCTGAGGGTAAGGTAAATCGAGTACCAGCATATCTGGTTGGGGTTAAGGCGCCCGGGCGCGTTCACCTAGCTGTGTCGGGTATGCGTATGGGTATATGCTGTGTCGGTGTTTTGCAATGACGGAAAATCATATTCACTGGGGACAGTCTCTGAACTTAAAATACTGTGTGATCGCATACGCCTGCGCGAGACCGGCCACGCCTTTTGACGAGTGTAAATGTAACATTAAATTGTTACATGGATAGGTGAGCTAAGGCCTATAGATTTTGTTCGCACTGGACTTTCAAACATGCACCGCTGTCGCGCGTTCTCCTTTACGTTAGCTGGGCTTTTTTGTTTTATCTAACTTCTTTAAGATAGGTGAATTCAGATAGTAATCAACATCAAACGACGTCGTTGCAATGCACACAGGCAGTTAAGTTCGCGTTACGTCAATTTGACAAAATTCGGTTAGCCGAATTTTTTCCCGGCAGTTACGCATACAATCTTATATCGGCTAAACCGGCTTAGTCATAAGCTTTTTCGGCCACGACGGTTATGGCGGTGGCTTAGGGGTTTAAACCGTAGCGACAGCTGGACTTTTTGTGTTCTATCAATATAGGCCTTACAGGGTTCAAACAATATGCAAATATAGCCTGACTGATGGACGACAGATCATTAAAATCAACCGTCTTCTGTCATTAGCTTTATCGTTATAATAGTACTGGTCGGAAAAATACCGATACCGATACCGATTTACCGACGGACCCAGCTCTAGTTTGCCGACTGATTTCGCTGAAGTTACGTTACGTTAATTACTCGCAGACAGGCACAGGCTAGCAGCGGGTTTGTGTCGGTGGTTGACGTTAGAATATTGAGTTTCTTGTGAAATGTTGTTTATAATGCGTTTGAAACGTCATGCAGTGAGAAATAAAGCAGTTTGTTAGCAGTTGTTACAGCATTATCCCGAAATGTCAGCAGTCGAGAATTTGGCACCGGGTTCGGTTGATCTGCGCTACTTGGTCGCCGACAAAGATGCTCAAAAGGAGGCGGCGTCCCAAGCGGCTTGGGCCGCGAAGCGTCTGGTTTGGGTTCCACACGAGGAACATGGATTCGCACCAGCTTCCATTCGTGAAGAGCGCCCGGAGAAGGACGAGGTCGTTGTACAGATGGTCGACAGTGGAAAAGTCTTGGTGTTCAATGCTGACGATGTGCAGAAGATGAATCCACCAAAGTATGATAAAGTAGAGGACATGGCCGAATTAACATGCCTCAACGAAGCATCGGTGCTGCACAATCTCAAAGAACGCTATTATTCCGGCCTGATTTATGTACGTAGGCAAACTAAAATTAGTTTTTGAATTTTCATGTTCAGTGTTATTTTTCGCACATTTTCAGCTGACTCACTAGTCTTCAGTGTAGTGGCTGGCTTTTTCGCCCCTTGGCTGTTTCACCTCCTGGCTGATTCGCCCCCTGGCTTTTTCGCCCTCTGGTTTTTTTTCGCCCCCTGGCTGATTCTGGCTTGTTTGTCCCTTGGCTCGTTCGCCCCCTGGCTTGTTCGCCCCCTGGATGATTCGCCCCCTTAGCTTGGACAATTCGCCCCCATTAAATACCGATAATTCAATGTTGATTAGTACATGGGCAATAAACTGCAATATCTAGCCTATGTGCTATAATATGTAATTTAATGTTTGGACAGTTCGTAGCGTGATGATGGGAATAAGCGATTGTGTGACTGTTTAGTGGTCAACATGCAGTAGCAGTTATTAACGTAAAAAAACGTAAAGTCCTTCCCGAGCCTTACGGCCCATTGGGCGGTGCTGACCTCCGTTTCCTAAGGCCCTCAGCCAGACACCAGTTTTTACACTGCGAGACCACGGATACTGGGTCAGTGTATCACGTGGTGTGCCTGTTTACGTTCCAGTGGTGAAGCCGGTACCAAATTATACTGCTTGGTGACAGAGGCAAGTGTGTGTGTGAACAACTTGCCTAAGGTCGTTACCCGACAGTGTCCCGGTGCGGAGTCAAACCTGCGCCTCTGAGTTACCTCAGGATTACAAGTCCGACACGTTACCGTTAGACTACCGAGCCACACAGTTATTAAGCCTAGACTCAATTGATCCATGCAAGTATACCAGTATTCATTTCCAAAGAAGGTCGATTTTACACACATGCAGCGCCCATTCAGTAGACTGACATTTGGTCTTTAGCGTTGCAGCCTTTAGGTATATATGTCATCAAAAATGAGATATTTGCTGCAAAAATGAGATATGTGCTGCAAAAATCACCGTTTTATGGAGAAAACATAATTGAGATTGATGCAGAAATTTGTATGTCTCTGTTAGAATTAGGCTATATCAGAAATTTGTTAACTTGTCAGTCAGAAAATTGTAGCTACTTTTTTACTGCACAACGGCGCAGGCTGCTATGGAGCCTGAGATGGCAGACTTTAGTTTTTGTGCTGTGATCATGAACTTGTTACGCCAAGCATTTTTGACACATATAAAGTTAATTGAAATATTTAGGCATACTGATAAGTTGAGTGATGATACATTTTAGTTGTTGTCGTTCTTAAACAAAAACAAAACAGAAAATATTAGTTTACATTAGAGAAATGTATTACTCAACGGAGGGCGAATCGTCCAAGCTGAGGAGGTGAATCAGCCAGTGGACGAACGAGCCAGGGGGCGAACAAGCCATAAGGCGAATAGGCCATGGGGCGAAAAGGTCAGGTGGTGACTGAGCCAGGTGGCTAAAAAGCCAGTTGGGGCGAAACAGCAGAGGGGCGAAAAAGCCATAATTCTTCAGCGTCTGCATGCTAAAATATCATCTTGAACATATATTTAATTTTCTAGATTAAATGTAGAAAATTAAAATGCATTTGATGTATTTTAAGTTCAGAAACTTTGTTTTGCAATGACGGAAAATCATATTCACTGGGGACAGTCTCTGAACTTAAAGTGCGTTGTCTGCTGGCTGGGGCTTTGCCTTGGATCTCGCTGCGGAAGCTTCCTCTGACCCTCTAAATGGTTTGTATGGAAGGGAAGAGTAAAGCCAGTCAGTAAATGAGTAAGATTATTTTTATCTATAGTGCTAATAAAAGTCAAATGCTACAGTGCACTAGAGTAGAAGGGAAGGGTGGAGGTTGGTGGAGGGAAGGGAGAAGGAAAGAAAGATAGGCAATGAATGGGTTTCACATAGTGCTGTCAAATTAATGCGTTTACGTGTTACAGAATTAAGTGCAATTTTAAACAAAATTAACATCATCAAAAAATTAACCCATGTGCACAGTAGTTTCTATCCCCCCAAATCTAAAATTAAAATTAGGCTCTAGTCCCCTCCCACTGTTTCTTTTCCCTTTTTTCTCTCCACCCTTTCCCTGTATTTTACCCTTCTTTCCTTCACTATCTTCTTCAGGTTTCCCTCTCTCTCCACTTTCTCTCTTCTCCCTGTGCCATCTTTTTCTTCTCTTTTTTCTTCTTTGGCCACACTTAGTCTAATCTGGTACTTTACTCTTTATTGCTTGGTTGACAGCATTTTTTAGTGTTTGTTTGCATTTTATCTGAAGGTGGACAGAATTATTAGGTATTAGGTGGCTGTAGCCATAGCTGTATACTTTAAATGTATTCTGTGTGAAAAATGCAAGGTTTCGTCTTACTAAACATGAATGTGCATTTACAGACATACTCAGGATTATTTTGTGTGGTTGTCAATCCATACAAGAAACTGCCGATTTACACGGAGGCAGTGGTTGAGTTGTACAAAGGACGAAAGAGACATGAGCTACCTCCGCATATTTATGCCATTGCCGACAATTCGTACAGAAGCATGCTGCTCGGTAAGTAGAATTGCTTTTTGTTGAGCTTCTGTATTGTGGATTTAGTTGGTTTCAGACAGCATAGTTATAACATCTGTGATGTCCTGATAGCATAAGCTACATCTTGATGGCAATGTTTAGTAAGTTTGTGGTTCTATCGATGCTGCCCTGCACTGAGATCTGCAGTGTGATCTCTCTAGTGTGAGCTATAGTTTTATGACTTGTACATTGAGTACACGATGGTTTTGTTGTGTGCGAAAACAGCTTAAGACATTCGATGACATTAATTACAATCATGATATATTATAACATATGAGAATGTCTACATAACTTGAAATATGCAACTTTGTTACACTAATATATTGACAGTCCTATCTACAGAAAATTGTGGTTGTGGACTGTAGTAATGTGCTAAGTTGGTCTATACTGTTTGCTGGATGTGGTATGTTTATGATTATATTTGTGGTGAGGTTAGTTGTTTACTGATTATAAAAACTTCAGTTAGTCGTGACACTTATGTATACTGTTCCACCTCATTTAACTTTTGTGAAATGTGTGCATGGACTCAAGAAGGTTTGAATTCATTAGTTTCCCTAAAATTTGCCAAGAGTGCTCCAAATTTCTTTGGGTTATGCTGCTCATTTTGAAGTTTTTTTTGAATACACAGCTATATCTCCCCTCTCACTCTCGGTGTTCGAGCAGCATATCAAGACTTTCCTGTTCTGCTTTGGAGCAATAGTGCCTATATCCGGGATTACTTATCTGGCTTGTTGCTGACATCCTAGAAAAATATTTGTTATTTAGGCTCTTTGTGATGTGGCAGTGACGACGATGATGATCCTTTGCGGTTACTTTTTCTCAAAGGAAGTGAGCTGTGTCCGTCGCTGAAGTGTTGCGATGGGAGTTTTAATGTTGGCTGATCAGTCTGTCAGTTATCAGTGCGTAGAGTGCTGAGAGTGCATTGTGTTGAATGATGACGTGATGGGCTGATTTCCTGGATAGCCTGGGCGGGTGGTCGATCGGGCGGCCGTGATTGCGCCATTGACGCCTACGAATTGCTTTGAACTTGCACGGGCAGCGCACTTGCTGCTGCTGCGACTGATTGCCTGGTGCGTGTACGCCATGCAGTCAAGAGTCATTCACTGCCGGCCTGTTTGTAGATACTGTTTATTGGCTGTGTATTTGCTCCCTAGCTGGCTGGCAATTGAGTCCTGACTGGCGTGTTTAGAACTGTGAAAAGTGGGCGCCGGCTCAGGTGTGTTTGTAGCGAAACTGTTTTACGTTAGGCATGCCCCATCGCGTTTCTTACGATTATTTTTTCTCCTTTCCAAGTTATTTTATTTTTTTTTGACTTTCATAGTCGCAAGGCTCCCTGAGGGTAAGGCCTATACTCCACTTGCATTCGTTGTGCATTTGTTGCTTCGCTACAGCATGCGGCATAAGAAGTCGAAAGCTCTACAGTAAATCACAAGATACAGGTATACATTAAGAATGGAAGGCCTGTGCAACCAATGCACTGTGAATTGAATAGTGGAGTTTATTTGGTCGTAAATACCCCTCCCCACCGACAGTGTGCGTCGGTGAGTCGTGGAGGGTGCTGGTTGGTGGGCATGACGTCACCAGCCCAGCTGCCACAGTCTGAGGGCCGTTTTCCGGGAGTTGCTGGCTGCTGGCGGCGACGTGAACGTGATGCTGATGAGTTGCAGCTCAGCAGCAGCAGCAGCATGTAGGGCTGAGAGCCTAGCAGTGCAGCCTGCTCTCAGCGGCTCCTTCCTGGCTGGTCCGCCCAGCCGGTGTGTGTGTGTACGGTAGTGATTCAGCCTGAAAGGCTCACTAGGCACCCACCGGTGGCTCTCTACCGTAGATACTCCAGTAACTGAAACGAGGGCAAAAACGAAAACTATCGGTCTCAAAAGGTGGTGCTATACCTCTTAATGGAAGCCATTCCAGAGCTACGGAGCGTCACCTGCCGTATGGGTCGTTACTTGCCACCCGACACAGGTGAACAGGCCCCGCCTTAACCCCAGCCAGATAGGCCGGTACTCGATTTACCTAAACCGGCCCGGCGTAGAGTAACTTCGTTGATCAAATCAAACGCGTTACCGCTAAGCCACGCCACCAACCAATTTCATGTGAATGTGAACGTGGGTTGAAAGAAAACGGAAACTAAATGAACGGCAGGTGAAACGAACGAATTGCAAATTATTAACGACAGACCGAATGAAAATGAGATTTCTGCAATTTGTGAAATGACAGTTTTAGGCCTAAAACGTTGAATCGTTCCTGATTAAGCACAGACGTCAGTGCGTTTCCGCATATTTATTAGGGAGACCATTTCACGCGTCAGGCACCGCCGAAACAACTCTTATGTGAGGGGCTGCCACTTGGCGTTTTCAGATTCTTAGTAAGTTAAATTAGCATTCAAAGGCATTTTGTCAGACAAAAAAGAACTAAAGCTATGTAAATAACAGTAACAATTATTTTCTTAAGATTTAGAAGAACTATATAAAACTGAAACCAAAGTTAATTTTAGAACTAAAACATCTGTGGTTTCCGGGTGTGCCTAGACAGTTGCCAGTCACTGGCAGTCTGTCGGTCGGTGGGTCTGTTGGTCGGTCGTTCCTGGTGGTTGTGTTTTCAATCGTGTCAATATATCAGTCGTCGTCGGCCTTTTGCGTGTACGTCGCGCAGTCGCAGTCTGGTAAAAAACGCCGCCGACTGTTGATAAATTCCCGGCCCCATCAACTCTCTCTCTCTCTCTCTCTCTCTTTCATTGCTTGCTTCTCGGCACCTGCCTGGATGCTTTGAGGTTGAGCTTTCCTGATAACTTGTCAGTGATGGTACCGCGTCAGACCTTTCATGTACGGTAACTTAACTTGAGTAGGTCTGTGTACATGTTCCAGATCTGCATATAAAACTAACTTAACCAACTTTCGTTGATATTGTGTTCATTGTGCTGTGCACGGGTGCACTACCATTTTCAGGGCTTCGTTAAGGTTTGAAAATGGTTTTTACGCACGACAGCAGAATGCTTCGCGCGTGATAGCCATCGTCTGGGCGTCCGTCTGTCTGTCTGTCCGTCTGTCACACTCGTGATCTGTATCAAAACAGTGCAAGCTAAGATCACGAAATCTTCACTGTGGGCTGGCCCAAGGTGTCTAGTTTATCGTGACAAAATTTCGTGCCACTGGGTGCAGGGGTTCCCCTCGAACGAGGGCGTCAAAGAGGAGTACCCCCTTTTGCCGTTATTGGCTCGAGTAATGTGAAAACGGTTGCAGATAGGTACATACATGCTGCTTATCATAACAAGCACTGGTGACAGGCTTTTTGGATTTATCAACATCAATGACCTTGAACGACCTTGAACCCCTCAA
>Ga0056128_1002400_pt1 | contig 22149 bp, 14 predicted proteins | sample WorMetLIZISLAND2_FD_71113 | JGI IMG/M metagenome (GOLD analysis project Ga0056128, IMG submission 71113) | Marine gutless worms symbiont microbial communities from Max Planck institute for Marine Microbiology, Germany - Olavius geniculatus... ... | reverse complement strand
CTACCTACCTAGACACTTACCCTATGCGTAGTCTTACCTATCTCTATCGGGTCACGGCCGGAATCGATCCTACGATCACGCGTTTACAACCGAAGTATTATACCGATATCACTATCGAATCGCGTTGGTAAGTGAGCGTTGAAAATTCACCTCATCCCGTTTTTTGTCACGTCAAACTTGGTCAAACAAATTACGCTTAGACTTATACCAAGTGTTGCAGAACGTGGTATAGAATACAGGAAAAATAGGCAAACATGGTAAATTTAATGCATGAGCTTAGCAGCATAAAAAACTTGAAAGTAGAACGTGGCGACTCCTAGCGAACTACGATAAAGTAATTAACTCCGTCTCATCTAGTCACGTGAGCGGGTCAAAGGTTATCTCAGAATGGTTCTTTGCAATAGAGATGTGCGGATTGTAAAATGTACTAAACCGACATACCTTCACGAACAGGATGTAAATACAGTATGGTACTTCACAACCAGGCGCCAACGATGACTTCAACGTTTCTGACGTTGTCCATCATAATGTGCTCAAACGAACACTCAACATTTCGTGAAAACTCTATCATGTGTTTACTTGTGTTTCATTTAGTTAACGCGGGTCACATAGTTAGCGAAGGCCTAATACTAAATCAACATAACGTAGGCGTACCAAAACAATGCTACAAATTAACTTGCTATCTTAAGCCGGTGGCCACAAACTATGACAAAACTCAACAAGAACAAAAACAGCATCATTTTGCGCAAATTTTCATTCCGCAAAATACACCTTATTCCGCAAGTTTTTTCGCAACAAAAATTCCGCAAAATACACTTTCCGAAAATTCTGCATTCTGCAAAGTACACCTTCCCCTTGTCATTTGGCCAGGTCACTTTAACTAACTCATCTACTGCTGCCTATAAAGTTTGTTTTGAAGGATCTGGCTTGTAGTTACCATCAAACATTAAACAAGTACCAAATAGTAGTGCCAGTATTGTTGTAGTCTTATTATAAAGCTAAGTAATTCTGGCATTTATTGTCCAGATTTCTGTTTCATAAATACATGTATTTTTACAATAAGTTAAGATTTTTTTTGTATTGAATGTTGTTTATGCTTTCAGTAGATGGATCATCATTCGACTGAGATATAAAGATGAGCAGGCTAGATCATCTGTATCGTAGCTTACTGCTGACAAAGTTTTTCACCAAAGGCTGGGGAAAACCTGAAAATTTAAAGAGGTTTGATCAATGCTTTTCAGTGTTTTTTAGACAATAATAAATTTTTTTGTTGAGTTGAATAATTAATGTGGTTAATGTTTGATCTTTTGTCTGCAAGTGATGTTGACATTGTGAATATTAATTAATGTGATTTTTAATAGTGCGTTTCATCAATGTCTTGCAGATCGTGTAAGCATAAGCTGTAAATTTGCTGATGCAGTTCTCCTAACCAGTATTTTTTCATGGTTCCTACAGTCAGGGGAAGTCAGGGAAAAATCAGAAAATCAGAAAAAGTCAGGGAATTTTGCATTCCAAAGTCAGGGAAAACTCAGGGGGTCAGGGAAAGTCAGGGAATTTAAAAGTATTAGGGTGCAAAAGTTAACAAAGATGCAGAAAAAAATTGGAACTGTTGTACACACACTGCATACAACAGTTAGAAATTTTTTCTGCTCGCTTTGCTCGCTGATTATTTGTATGTTCGCTGTTAAATTTGTTCCGCTGCCCTTGTTTCCAGTGTGATTGGAAGCGATAAAGCTGACATTGGTATTTCGCATAAACAAATTAGACGATTCGTTTTGTCCTGGAAAGTCGGGGAAAAGTCAGGGAAAATGAATTCTGCAGAGTAGTAGGAAGCATGTTTTTAGACATACGTTTAAACTTTGATATAAATTGCATGTGCCAAGAATAAGAGTGTATATTTAAAATTCAGGCTGTTTGAATTTCGCAAAGTAATATCATGTCGAGAAACTTGTCAGCATTTGGTCACTAGCGATCACCCTGTTCATATTGATTTGGTTAGTAATGATTCAGTGTTTATTAAATGCATTTACAAACATTGTAAAATTTGTACAGAGTATGCAGTCATTGTTAAATCAGCCTGTAGAAATGTGGTTAGATTTTAGATTTTGGAGTCATCACTAACTAACATAGTCTCACTAACTGTCTGTTATGCACTCCTACTGTACCAGACATAGGTATGCTATTAAGGAGATTGACATTTTTTTGTGCAAATTTGCATTAAGTAATTATTATATGTTTACTGCAATTTGTAATTGAAATAATTAATAAACATTTATGTGAATATGTTTTTGCCTTCATTGTACAAGATGCAGCCCAAAAAAGTAGCCCCCTGAAGTTTTTCGCTGTTTTCTCAGCAACCGTTTGTCATTTTAATCTGAAGTATTACGGACTTATTTCCTGAATACGGCTAGCTGCCAAATAAAATGTGATTTTATTGAGAAATGACAAAGTTATAGATTTCTTTAACATGACCGCTTACCGATTATTCGACATTAAAAATGTTCAAGCTACAGCACCAATCCAATAACATCGTTGAAACAAGTCAAACAACATGGTTAACTAATGATCAGATGCCAGAATTTCATTGTCAGTGTGAATGATCAAAGTGTCCACCGCCAGCTCCAAGCTCTAACACAAGCCTTCAGGCACTAAATTTAAGAAGTCTTTCACGGCCTTGTCGATCAGTCCTTGTGGCAGGTTGCCTCAGATAACCCGAAGTGCTTTCTTATTTCTGCGATTCTTTTCGGTTTTGTTTTAAGCTTGCAGTAAGCCTCCAACATTGCACCCCACACGCGATAGTCTATTGGGTTTATATTCGGCGAATTTGGAGGCCATTGGTCTTTTGTGATGAAATCTGGACAGTTGGCCCGCAGCCCATTTTGTGCGCTGCGCACTGAGTATGCTGGTGCGCCATTCTGCTGGAAGGTGAACCCGGTAGGCAGCCGATGATCGCTATAACAGAATGATAATTTTGTGATAATTTATAAACAAAATAAATTACTGTTTATCAGAGCATCACTATGATGTCATCAGCAGTAACGTGGTAACCGGTTTTTGAAAATTAAATAGCTTTCTTAGCTTGAACATTTTTTAACGCTGAAAAATCGGTAGGCGGTTACATTAAAAAGTCTACAACTTTGTTGTTTTCCAACAGAATCACATTTTACTAAGCAGTTAGATGTAGAACGTTTCATTCAATAAATCTGTTAATTTTTAAATTAAAATTTCAAACAGTTGCTGAGAAAACAGCAAAAAACTTTAGGGGGCTCTTTTTTTGCCATGCCCTGTTTTTTTTGTATGTAATATATCATAGCCTTGTTTGTCAACTATGCAGGTTTATTGAATGACTGTTGTTTATACACACTGCTTTTTACATATAATTAGATTCTGTTGTTATGATATAAATGATTGCAGTAAATATATTATGAATAGGTAATTGTGTACTGATACAGGATGAAGTGCACAAAGAATGTCGAATCATTGAAGGGCATTTTGTGTCACCTTTTTCTAAACATCTGCCTGGCATTATGCCACCAGAAACAGAGATTGCACGGCAAGTAGTAGCTGTACGTATACGGTGTTTCATAAATAGGGACCCCTTTTTCTTTTTTCTTTCTTTCATAATTCACTCCAATGATCATCAATTTACACAAAATTTTTACCAGTTGTAGCTGAGGAAATACGAATTCCAAATATGCTAGCAAAATATGGCTGTTGATTAAATATTCTTTGCTAGTCGTGATGTAATGCTGACGGCATAATGTGTCGTGAGTACAAGCTTGCGTGTCTCAACAGGTGCTATCAGTTGCTGAATAGCTGCCCTGCTTCAATGGTGAAATTAATCTGCTTCACCGATGGCAAATTGTTGAAGTTTTACCATTGCAGCCACAAAAATTGCCCAAAAGGATCACTTTTACTCAGTTGTTGGAATAGCTTGACTTTTGCTGCTGATTATACCTTAGAGCAAGACGGTGCACCAGCACACGAAGACTGCGAGACAGTTGAGTTTCTAGCTTGCGAGAGTCTTGATTGCAAGCTCCCATGTCGCTTATTGCTGACTCAATTAACATTTTTTTATCAGCGAACCAGATTAAGTTCATCATCAAAGCAGTGTAGCAACTGACAGCATCAGTTGAGACAAGCAAGCTTGTACTCACGACACATTATGATGTCATTGTTACGTCACGACTGGAAAAGAATATTTAATTAACAGCATATTTTATTGAAATGTTTTGAATTACTATTTTTTTCAGCTACAACTGGTAAAGATTTTGTGTAATTGCTCATCATTTGAGTGAATTATGAATGAAAGAAAGAAAAAAGGGGTTCCTTTTTTATGAAACACCGTATAGTCAGAAATTTGGAGATAGATAATCTTTACTGATGACAGTAAGTAGAGTGATCTTCTCTTTTGTTTGACATGATGTTGATATTGAATGTGTTAAAGTAGCTCAAGTACGGTAAATAGCACAACCTAGATGGTCAAAACAAACCAAAATATATGTGATTGATAATGCAAAAATAGCTGAGTCTATTAGTGATTGTTGAGGATGTCTCTAGACTTTTTGTTTTATTGCCAATGCCAAGTGAATGCATCACAGCTCGTTCATTGCTTAGATTCAGTTGTTCATTGACAGAAAGGGTATATTATGTGTAGAAAAATTTATTAGTGTGAGGTGCAGTAAGCACGAACAAGAGTCTAGCTGTGCTAGGGCAAGCTGACTGTGCATGCCTGCAAATGTGAACATTCCAGCAACACCCGCGAAATACTTGTACCAAACCACTGCAAATAGTGACAGTACTGCTATTAACAGCTTGTACGAACTTACCAATGCCCTGTCCTATGGTACTATGGCTGACTCCCTATGACATACCATTTAGCCACAATACATAGCGTTACATATGACAGACAAATATACAGATAATCATTGGCTTGGTCAGCTAAAAATAGTCCGCTTAAACAAAAGAACGTAAGTGTGGTTTGTTCAGTTCAGATGGTATACAATTTGTGAATTTTTACGTGCAACAGCAGGTGCTGCTGTAGCACCTGTTAGCCATCGCAATTCTGTCTGTCTGTCTGTCACACAGGTGGATCAGTCAAAAAGGGTGCAAGCTAGGATTACCAAATCTTTACCGTCGGCTGCCTGGAAGACTCTAGTTTCAGGAACTGTAAAGCTTTTCCATAAATTCGAAAGGGGTCATCCCGAACGAGGGCGCTAAATGAAGGGGTAGGGAAAATTTGCAATATGCGATATCCAGTCAATATGGCATTGGCTGAGCGAGACACGTCACACCGACTGCCCTCTGGTGAGTACGAGAAAAACACTATAGCCGCGGGTTGTCTGGCGCCCTCTGGCGACTGACTTAGACTTTGTTTTGCTGGGCTTTCAAACATGCACCACAGCTGTTGCACATTCCCGTTTGCAGTAGAGGGCTTTTTTGTTATTTGTGCTGTTCAATTTCAGCTTTCAGATGATTCTGCCGAAGGTTTGGCCAGACAGTAGAAAAAGACCTGTGTGTGTTCATTTGGCAGGCACGGGGGATCACGTATGTATGTCATTTTTATGATGAATATTGTTTATGTCATGTTGTCTATAGAAGCTAGCCATGCAGTAGTGAGGTAATTGCTGATTCGTAGTGAAATTAGTTATCTGCTTAGCCATAACCCAGTATGCTTTCTTCTGCAGTACGCTGGCTTGTGTCAAAGAACAGAATTTGTGCTGATATCTTTTACTAGCATTAGCTTCATGATTATGGCATATTATAAGCAGAATACTACACTGTGTCTGGAAAAAAAGTAATCCCCTAGACATCGTACAATAAAAATATCAAATCTGAACACATTTGAATAAAATTTTGTATACTTAATTTTTATTAAATTGCAAAAGCGACCACCAAATTTTGTTGAAAATATTATTCTTAGCGGAGGTATTAATTGTTGAATAGCGATAACAAAATATCTCTGTTACTCATATGGTGTTACACCAGTAAACTTTTTTGTTAACAAACATTTGCGTAACTCCAACAAACAACATCTAATTCTAGCAAATTTTTACATCAACAATGTGCCATTTATTGGCAATCAAAGTGCCAAATTTTAGTTTAATCCATAAAAGCAAACAATAACTACAGTGGTTTTTGTGAGATCACCCCATAACACCTCAGTTTCAAGTCTGACATCATCCACAAAGACTAGAAACTGAACGGTTTTGGAGTGACCTCACAAAAGCCGCTGTAATTATTGTTTGCTTTGGCAGATATAACTGAAATTTGGCAGTTTAATTGCCAATAGATGATACAGTGTTTACATGAAATTTTGCCAGAATCAGACGTTTTTTTGTGAAAGTTATGCAAATGTACAGTAACAGAAGGGTTTACTTATGTAATGTTCTTATTGGTAATGGAGATATTTTGTTATCGATATTCAACAATTAATAACTCCACCAAGAAATAATGTTTTTTAACAAAATTTGGTGATCAGTTTTTGCAATTTATTGGGCATTAAGCATATGAAAGTTTATTTGGATTCATTTATATTTGACTTTTCTATTGTACAATGTCTAGGGGGTTACTTTTTTACTAGACACAGTGTAGTACTTCAGATAGTTGAAGGATGGACTCTAACCTAAGAAATACAGGTTTTTATTACATCTTGTGTCTTTTCTCGTCACAGGCAAAAACTTCATATCACCTTTATGCTTTGATAATTTGAGCATTTTCTGTACTATAAACAGGCAAGTAGATAAGTAAGTAACAGGTAATTATGCATTGCATGGGCGCTGTACAGTCACAAAGGGGTGGGATACAAGATGTGAAAAAGATGGGTTTTCTGATGGGATGGAAGGCAGTCATGGAATGTGGCAATTTGCAATAGTGTAATTGCTTTTGATTAATTAACTTGGAACTGATGTTGATAAGGGTTTTTGCTGTGTGGTGCACTTCATGAAGGAGTAATGCTTATCACTTTTTTATGTATGTACAGTGTTGTTTGATACAAAGTTTGTTGAGTTAGAGATGTGCCGATTGTTTATCAGCTGTCTTGATATTACTGTTTCAGTATTATTGGCGGCGACGAACAATTGTTGCTCGACCGTTGCTGAAAGAAGCTGGAATTGCATCCATTTTGCTCGAAAATCCATTTTATATCCTTTAAAAATATATTCACTGTTTGGACTCTCACAGATGCATAAGTTGTTGTTTGCAATAATTGGACATTTTAAGTGAATCATACTAGCAAAGAAAAAGCATGGGATCAGCACAAGAAAAGAGGAGAAAGGTTTGTTAGTAACTTGGAGTATCTGAAAAAAGGAATATTGGTGGAATCGAAAAACTAATGGCTAATTTAGATGAGATGTAATAGATGTAAAGTATATTCACTGAATTCTGCCAGAAAAAATATTAAGTGACCAAAAACAGATGTGAAGAAAGCACACAATATATTTTTTTGCCGTTGAATGAGGAGAATCATCTTATTTTAGTGCATGAGGAGTTTGTTTGTCTGTCTGTCTGTCATACCTCTTTGGCGCCATCTGCATTGCACGGTTGCAGACCCTAACCGCAGCGTTTGAGTTTTTGGGTCTTAGGTACGTGTGCTCCATGGTTCCTATGGTCAGGGGAAGTCGGGGAAAAATCAGAAGATCAGGAAAAGTCAGGGAATTTTACATTTTAAAGTCAGGGAAAATAAGAGGGTCAGGGAAAATCAAAGTACCATGTGCAAAAGTTAACTAAGATGCAGAAAAAATTTTGAACTCTTTTATGCAGACTGCGTACAACAGTTCAATTTTTTTTTGCTCGCTTCGCTCGTAGATTGTTTGTATCTTCACTTTTAAATCTGTTCCACCGCCTTTGTTTCTAGTGCGATTGCAAGCGATTGAAAGCCAACATTGGTATTCGCGTGAACAAATTAGTCAGGGAAAACGATTCATTCTGTCCTGGAAAGTCGGGGAAAATGAATTCTGCAGAGTAGTAGGAACCATGAGTCCTTGCTATCGACCTCCCACCACGGGCAGCCTGAGGGTGGTTAAGTTGTCGGGTAATGGAGTGGACCTTTGCTAGTACATAGGACAATGAGATATTAGAAGTTAGAACCGATGGTATTTTGAAAGCTTCGAGGACTGATGAATAAATTTAAACTTTTTGTATCATAGTGACCATTAAACAACAAACAAATGCCAATTACTGTAGTTATATTGTGTAATCATAATATTAATTCTTGACGAAAAAATTTACATGGTGTTCGGAAGCCTCGTCAACAGTTGTAAGTATGCCATGTTTTTGTAGTTAAAAATCAAAGTAGAAATAAAAGCTGTTGCAGCATATTTGCAGACTTGGTTATCCAGTTTGCCTTTTCCATTGTCTTCAGTCTGGAGGATAACAGGGAAGAGTATTAGAACTGTCATTATCGTTAAAGGTCCATGGACACCAAAATTAACATGTACATTTTATCCATTTTCCTGAAAGTGCAGAATTTTCTGATAACTGACAGTAATATCGGCGCCCAGCGTTTTGTCAACATGGAAAAATTTACTTTTGAAGTCGACGATCTACGAAAAAACGACATAGAAAACGCGCCGCCATGATGGCCCACGGTGATGTCATGAGTTTAGCCTATAGACATCATGAATATTAATGGCCTAGCCTAGAATGATGACGTCGTCGGCTACGCCATTAATATTTATGATCTATATGGGCTACAGTCATGACGTCACTGCGGGCACTGATAGATTAGAATATTTTGTATAACATAACGTAATGCCGCATTTCATTTGAAATCACACATTAATTTCATATATTTATGAAGCTTAAATTGACATATTATATATGCGAGGTTAAATGTCTAATTTAAATCTACAGAAATTGCTCGAGTGAGTTTGACTGTGGCCATGGACCTTTAAATATGCAGTTATAATCTGCAGTTCTTACAATTTTAGTTTTAGGTAGTTTTTTTTGTGTTTTATGTTTCATAAAGGTTAAACTTTCTGTAAAGGTTAAACTTTTTGTTCCATCATTATGTGTATGTGCAATTTTGCCTGCAAAGGCCGTCCCCAAAATGACCTATACTGTGACGGGCGGGACGTTGAACCCTACTCACTCACTCACTCAGTCAGTGTTGAATGTAGCATTTTGGCTGCAGTGCATTTGCTGCACGACTGACATCTCCAATGACAGATAATTTCATTTGCCTAGAATAATTATTGTGACTGTTTATTTTCAAGTACTTTGCCTATATCTGTTCATTTTAATAGGTGATTTATTTGATTACGGAATAATGAGAATTTGGTCCATTGTTTTCTATGTTCCGATATATATCTTCAGTTGACTTACTAACGCTGCTCACAGTGTTACACAGCCAGTGTGTCGAAATGTGATATACATATATATTGGTGTAATAATCGTAATATTTTTTATTTTTGTATGCGTTTTACAGTAATGAATAATTGAATATAATATTACAAGGTTTGTTTTGTTTACTTAGTTGTGTTGAATGTGCGTTTTCAGGCGTTCTAGTCTACGCAATGTATCGGACTTGTTTGTGATGGGTGGAGCTTTAGTTCTTGAGTCTTTGGTTTTGTTTCACTGGTGTGAACGGCAAGGCTATGGTCCACTCGGCATAACTGGCATTTCTATGGGTGGTCATGTATGTATCTGTTTGTGGCTGTTTGTTTGGCTAGCATCTTTTAGAACATTTTACACCGTGCAGATTTTACTTTCACTTGCATTGGGCATTTCTTTGCACTGTGGTAGTTATTACTAGTTAGCCAAATCTGGTTCCTGTTGTAGAATGGGCCCCTGTTTTGTTGTTGATATTAGCATGTTCAGTTTGTAGTTGTGAATTCAACCAGGGATTAGTTTATCTTATTTGCAGCCAGTGCTTTGATGCATTTGGTTCGGCTATAGGAAAACACTGACCTGTAAGTAATCTTGATAGAGCAGTTTATATACTCTCTGGTACACAGCAGAAAATAAAGCTGCCATTGTCTGTCATTATTCTGCAAACATAGTCCTCATATGCATTTGTTTGTGTGTGGCACATACGTCGGTTACGTCCACCCCAATTTTTGCTTTAGTGTGTCTTAGCGATCGCAGTTCTGTTTGTTGGTCTGTCTGTCTGTCCATCTGTCACTTAGGTGGATCAGTCAAAAACAGTGCAAGCTAGGATCATTAAATCTTTATCATCGGCTGCCTGGAAGACTCTAGTTTCAGGAACTGTAAAGCTTTTCCATAAATTCGAAAGGTGTCACACCGAATGAGGGTGCTAAATGAAAGGTGGGTTGGAAAAATTTGCAATTCTTAGCAAGTCAGTCGCTGTATCTCAGTAACGGTGCGAGATAGAGCTTAGGTTACTATTAATCACTAATAAATGTACAAAACATCAGTTTATACACTTGTTAACGGCGACCTGCAATGAGTGACACATCGAAAATAGCAAAAATCATAAAAAAGTGATATCACATCGCCTAACTGTCAACGTGCTTTTTTGGGCCAAATTTTCGACTTTAGGGGGATTTTTTAGGGGTTAGATATTAACTTCGAATTTCGGTTCCTGAAAAGGTTTGACCCTTGCGTGAGGCCGCGTTGTCCGAGCCATCACGCGTGAAAATCCGCCGGGCGGTCTGACCTGTAGGTCGGTCAACAAAAAAAGGTATATATACCATAGAAAAATTTTCGTTATATTTCATCCATTTGCCGAGAAGCCCCCAATGGACAGATTTGCACGAAATTTTGCACAGGGGGTCGTCTCGCGGACGTAATCACCTGTTTCAAATATTGTGTCGATCGGTTGAGGGGTTTCGGATCTGCGTGGGGTCGAATTTTGCCATTCTCCCTTGATTTAGCCGGTCGCCATTAACACAGGGCTGTGCTACCGCACGCCTGTGATAGGAATTCGTACACTGGTTCTTGATTGGCACCAAATTCAATAACCTTGAATGACTTTAAACACCAATATAGGGGTTTTTATTAATTTTTTTGGTGATTTCAGGCTGCGAGACACATATCAAGAGCGAATTGCGCTGAAATCTATTGAGATAGACATGGACAAGCTGCCTATGAAATTTTCAGCATTGAACGTAGATTTCAACGGTCCAAGTCCCAATTTTCTAGGTTCAAGGAAACCTGCGCACAAATGCATCAAATAGTGGTACTCTCGTATAAGTCGCTATTTTACCGCTGTTGGCCAGTCTTTCGTAAAAACGGTTGTGGATCACCATAGGCATGCTGCCTATCACAACAAGCGCTAGTGACGAGCTCTTTAGTAGTATCAACGTCGATGACTTTGAAAGACCCTGAACTTCCAAAATAAAGGGTTTTGTTGATTTTTGCAATCTTCGGCTGTAGCGCGCACTCCAAGAATGAATTGCGGCAAAATGGCTGGAGATAGACTGACAGTTGGCGCACAGGAAATGCTATAGGCTTTTGCGCACATTTTTAGCATTGTTGATAACAGTGGGTTCCTTCTGATGTATTTGGCTGGTGTTTTGTTAGATGGCATCGTTGGCGGCTACAAATTGGCACAAACCTGTATCACTGGTTCCAATATTGTCTTGGAGCACTGCGTCATCGGTCTTTACTGAGGTCACTGCTGTAACATGTTTACAGTTTTTAGTCATTCTATTTGATTCTACCTCACTGGTCTGGGAGTTTCTTTTTTTGTCCTGATCATGTGCCATTTCACATTTGCGATAAATTTGTCTACAGGGTTGTTTGCAGATATTTTCTATATGCATAACTGCTAGCGACAGTAGAAAATCATGGCAAAAAATGGAAAAAAACACGGCAAACTTTGGCGAAAATGGCACAAATCACGGCAACGAAATGGCATCAAGTCACAGGCCCGAAGACCATTATACAGTCTATAAAACTCAATATCTAGCATTGACGACCATCAGTACATGCAGTGGAAGGTTTTTTTCCTGGGAAATTTTGTCGCTGCAGAGCATTAAAGTACATATTTTTCCGATGACGTCACGCTCACATATTAAGCTAGAAAGTAACAAAGCACACGGATTTTGGTAGCAAAGGCAAGAATAAATATTCTTGTGTTAAAATCATACGATAAACTTCAAGTATGCTGATTAAAAACAAAACAGTCTTGTAAAAAAATGCAAAAATCATGGTATTTTGGTAAAAAAAACATGGCAAAACATGGCATTTTGGCAAAATCACGGCATTTGATGAAAATCACGGCTTTTGTGATTTCCGTGTTGCCATGATTTTCTGTTGTCCCTAATAACTGCCTTCACAATTTTCATAAGTTAAGACTTATATTGTGCTGTTCAAATACAGTTGATGTTTAAATATTTACCTTGTATAGTGTCAAGTATAGCTATCCACAGGTCAGCAGACTGTGTATCGCCTTTTTAGTTATTTCACTGTGTAAAGATATACAGAACTTTGCAAGTTGTTTTTTTTGTGAAATGCAGAAAACTGTTTAACTGAATGTTCTGAAATTGAAATTGGATAGTATTGCTATGTGTGTGTGGCTTTGCTGTAAGCTGGTGTAAAGTGTCTACACGAAATGAATTGTTTTCGCATTGCTGTTGTGATATTTCTGACATTTTCAGTGGTTTTGCGTAGGGAGTGATGAGTGAAGCTATTCCATGGAAGCTGTTGCAAGATCAGTATTTTAGTGACAACACTTACGAAGACAAGATAGCAAAACTCGTTCACAGTCCGGAAGAAGTGCGTTGTTGATGTGTTTTTCTTGGCTCTTTGATATAAATTCTTTAAATAGTTAAAAATCACACTAATACATAGAAACATCACAGTACATTTGGCAGTGTAGCAGCACTGGCTATGGGTTGATATTGAGCAGAGCCTATTTGGCAGTGAGGATTACGTTAACCGATGCCATGGAGATACTGAGTAGGGCATGCGTATCAGGTGTCCAACCTGTTATGTAGACACAATCTGTGCTGCAGAAGGCAGTACTTTCTGTTTATGGAATAATGCACTTTTTTTATCTTCACACATTGAGCATTATCTGTGCACAAACAAGACTACGATAATTTGCAAAACTTCAGTATAGTTTTACATGTTGGCGTATTTGCTCAGTACTGTGGATACTTATTACTTAACCGTGAACGAAAGCATCAGTTCAGATAGTTAACAGAGTGACTGAGTTAGTTGTTACTGTTGTGAATGCAGAATGCTAAAAACGTTGCATTTCAACTTGGAAGGTCATTTGCTCGCAACTATCCCGATGGTGTGCCAGACATGGAGCTGCTGCAGCAGGAGTTAATGTCGACGTCATCGGATAAGAATCCTAGTCATCCGATCGACACTGCTGCAGTTCGGTCAGCAACCAACAAAGGTCCCGTTGCTTCTTCTGGTTCCGCGCAGTATCACACAAGTGTACCAGCATTGGGCTCTGATCAAACTCCAACCCTCGGTGATAGAGCCCGGCGTCGTGCAACTTTCGACTGGCTGCAGACTTTTAGTCGATCTAACTCACTCCCGTGTGATTCGGTTCTGCACTTCATGCGTGGTGTAATGGACGAATGCACTCATTTGGGTAACTTCTCGCAGCCGGTTGACACTTCACTCGCAATAGTTGTTGTCGCCAAGTCGGACGCCTACGTTCCTAGAGACCACGTGCTCAGCATAGAAGATCTCTGGCCTGGAGCTGAGGTTCGATACATTGATACCGGCCACATTGCTGCATATCTGTTCAAGCAAAGCGTATTCAGGTCAGGCTTTTCTTCGTTGCTACTTTTTGGTTGTACTTGTAGGTCGTGTTTTTTAAGACCAGCAGATGTCATATTCTACTGCTAATGTTTACTGTTTAGAGCTGGCAGTGATAAAATTTTTTTTGTTAGTTGAGTTTACAAAAATTAGTGATTAATTGGTCGTTAGTTTTGAGTACAAGCTAACAATGGTAGTTGCCAAAGAAAATTGTATTTTCTTTTTTAGCAAAATTCTCAGTTATTGAGCTATAAGCACCCACAGATGCACTGAGACACAATTAATGTGTATTTATTAATAGAGTTTTTCTTAACTCAGTCTTTTAGAAAGACCAAAATGTAAATTTTTTTCCTGTAAAAGCAAATGATTGAAGTGATTTCAGGTGCTTCTCATGATTAATCATGAATGTGATTATGATTACATGATTAATCGTTAATTTCTACAGATCTGCTAATGTTATACTGGTCTGTGGTTTCATCTCATTTGGTGTGTTCGTTCGGTATATTGTTGTAGGCAAGCCATAATAGATGCATTCGAAAGACAACTGTGCAGATATCACTAGCCTGCAACCAGTTTGTGCCTTCTCTTGGACTAGCTGGGCATCTACTTGCAGTTGCTGCTTAGGACAATGAACTTCTGTTGTGAATATTTGTGTGTAAGTATGTCGGATCTGGTAGAATGATGAGATTTTTTGGTGCTGGCTTTCTCCAAAGCTTAGACGCTGCTGTTAGCTTGATGATTTACGATTTGTCAAAACGGCCAGAACTTAACATTTTTTTTCTTAATTTTGTGACCATATTTTGCTGTGCCATTAAGTTTTGCATGTGTGTAAGGAAGTAGTGCAAAACTAATTGTCCGTGTGTTGTTCTAGAAGTATGTGGTAACGTTCATCACTGCTTACAATAAGAATAGATAAGTAAATATATCCTCCTGTGCTTTCGTTCATGCATTATCATGTTATTATACCAATGACCTAAATATTTCTGTTATAATCTGGTACTAAACTGTTGCCGTATTTTTGCAAACGACTTGTTCAAAGTTTTGTTTGTGTTTAGTTCCATAAACATATTCACATTTGATATACTACAATATATATGTTGATTTTAGGTCATAATCATACCATTCAAGGTCTGCCTAGTTTGATTGGTTCTGAAATAACTTAACTGGATATCTTTTCCATTTTTGACTATCATGCACACTCATCTGTCATAATGTTGTTGTATTGCCAGCTTGTTGCCTTTTAGCGATGACTTATGAAATGGTATTATGTTTATTTTGAAGAAGTAAGTCATTTTCTCACTGTATTTAAAACTGTTGTTGCTGTAAACTTTAATCTGCATTAGGTTACACTGTTTCCAGTGACAAAATGGGCATTTAATGATGCTCAATATTACACAACACCATTTCGTTTTTGTTATAGCGTGTGGTAATCGCTAATACAGCTGACTGTCGCCTGTGTGCCTCTGTTGATTTAAGAAAATGAAATGAATTAATACCTACTTAGTCGTTATAATCTGTATAGTGATTAAGACACAAAGGCACTAAACGTAGCGAAGTTAGGTAAGTTTGCAGTTTGCAGCTAAAGGTTTCACTAAGTTGCACCGCCATACATCTGCCGGCAAAGTGTTCTATAAACAGAAGGCGTAGTCACAGAGCTGCCAAGACACCCGAGATGCTAAAATATTTAGCAGAACTATACAGGCCCCTAACTTCAAAAAAAAACAAATTGCAGTGAACATCCATCAGGGCAGTAATTTTTTCGCAAGGTCTTTTTCGAAAATTCCATTTTTCATAAGAACTATTGCTTCCAAAGATTATCTTTAGTTTAACTTATCAATCCATCTTCAAAATCATGGGCGACAGCTAAATGCCAACTGGCAAAGGGTTATAACGTGTTGGGCAAAAAGGATATTGTTGGTCACTGACAGCATTAGCTTAGGTCGGTCTCAATCTTGGGCATTTAATGATGCTCAATATTACACTAGTAGAACTTTTAGTGTGACAAATACACTGCAGATACCCAGAATGCTATTTCGGACACTAATAAGATCAATGTTCCTGAAGAACATAATTTATATTCCAGCAATTATCATGCATGTTACTGTGCTTATTATAAGCAATTTCTGTTGATACTTAACTAATTATGCAAGTGCTCTGTACTGCACTCTACAGCTTGCCTCAGAATTATAATATTCAACACTCAAACTGAAAGCAAATTAAAGTGCAACTTTCAACCAGTAGATTACACAACTGGGTTTATTGTGTACACTAAATGAACATTGTACAGAGTTCCAAATCAAATGACAGAATCAAAATTCAGGTCTTTTTCAGCACCATAAAAAGAAGAAAAACCCATCGACGCACTTAGCTAAACTACAATCACCTGAGTTATTTTAGTGAGAAAACACGATACATGATACATTACCTGACAAATAAATGATGTATGTCAATCAAGCACATAATATTTATATATATAACGTCTCTAAAATCAGAACTTGGTGCTATTTTGCATTGTCACAATGTCACTGATGTTACATTGGTGCTTCAGTTGAACAGAAGCACATAAGCAATTTGTGCAATTCCAGTAATTAAGCACAAATGTTATTGGAGAAAATTATGGATTCAGTATCGTTTTTTTCAGAATAATACTAGCAAAAATCTGGACTTTCATGACCTGTTCAGCACCCATGTCCAATTTCAGAACTTTTCAGGACAAGTGGGAACCGTGATTTGTACGTTATCACTGCAAAATGGCTGACTTTCTAACTGTGAAACACTGTCACACTTAGCTAATACTGACAACAGGCAACTGTCCTGTCTATCAGTTAGAATACACTGGCAAAGTAACAAAACAACTACCACTAACAAATAAGAAGGTTGGGTGTATACTATAGCCAAAGAGCAATGCTGACAACTTAGCCAATGTGAGTACGGTATGTCGCATAAATTACCACAAAATCAAACCCGTTTTCCTCATGCCAACTGTGCTCAGCAAAATACAATGCCATTAATTAAGTCGGTAACAATGATCAGAAAATTAATGATAACATCTTGCCAGGTTATCACACAAAATTTATCAACGTTTTCTGCAATAACAGACCAGTCATTATCAAATTTATGTTCATAAAATTCAGCAACATGAACAAAGAACAAAGCTAAGGACAAAAACAACAGAAAACAGAAGGTCACTCAGAGAGTGCCGACCCCCACTAATGCCGACACTTTTCTGGTTGTATTCAACAGGTGCCAGCACTATTTTGCCATATCCAACAGCAGTAAAAAAATCCTTCAATCCCATGTACTGGATCCAGATCCTGACCTGGATCATTACCAAAATCTAACTTAAGTTAAATTGAGTCTAACCTTCAATGAAAATTTCAGTTAAATCCACCTGTGATTTTTTTGTGTAATCCTGCTAAATGTACAAATGAAAACATGCATAAATAAATGCCAGATATTACGTAACCTCCTTATCAGAAGTAATTACAGTGTAACCTTCCAGATCTTAGCCCGCGATCAAACAATGTTCAGAACAACATATCAAGTGACGGAAGTTAACGGTTGTGTTATCAGCAGACTGAACAAATGAGTGCAATATACTTCTAACGACCTGCAGTAATTAACACCAGAAATACACTGACCACGACATATCTCACATAGACATGTCAAAATACTATCAAAAACATGCACATTTATGTACACAAGACAAATATGTACAGTAAAGGCTAATAAATTTGTAACCATTTTTACACTTTCAAGTATGCTGTTTGTTGCAAAGACAACGGAGGTGCCTGTAATCAGACTCGGATTATTGACTTTTCGTACTTTGGACTATTCGATAATTCGTACCAGTTATGCCCATGCTATGTACTTTTAGAGATTTCACGGCAGCAGCTAAGAGGCAGAGTCCAGAGCTAAATTGATTAACATTTAATTACAAAAATTTACAGCTGTCAAATTAATGCATTAATTAACGCGTTAATAAATAACGCACATGAAAAAAATTAATGCTCGTTAAAAAGATTAATGCACATGCGTAAATTTATTTAATTTACTAAATTCTGTAAAGCAAAAGTTCCAATATACCGTTAAACTGCAGTTATTTGACAATCAAATGAATTCAAATAACTAAACTGTAGTTGACATTCCATCACTACTGTAAATAAATATTATTTAGATGACAGGTTAATAGATTTCTCTGCTAGTGATGACGTCAGTTACTGTTGAAAAAATGTGTTTCTACTTGCTTTCTAACTTTCTATACTCTACAAGCGTTATGGAGTCGGGGGTAACTTCCAACTACTCTTCTTCTTGACGGGCCTGGGTGCATTAATAACGCGTTCATTAATGCGTTAAAAAATTAACGCTTTGACAGCTCTACAAAAATTACAAAGTTCAAGATGTAGTTTGACTTCTGAGTTTGACCATGTAACCAAAATATCAAATGTATCAGCTTGCCAACTGTAAAATTGGAGCAGTGCTCTAGTGTTGCAATTGCAATATAGCTCTATTCATCCCCTCGAATAACAGAAGTTCTGGGTGGCTTCTGGCTGCAATTAACACGAATAAAAGTACAAATAATCCATGGTACAAAGGTCCAGCTGTAGTCAGACTCTAGGAGACCACCGATCGACTCGTGCTGACACTGCGTGTGAGCTCGGCTTCGAGAAGGCTGCGTTCTCTTCTACCTACAGCCGTTGGCACTTTGCCATTAGCTACCTTGATGCCACTGAGGGGGGTGTCATCGTCGTCCGAGTCCTCACTCACTTCCACACAGTACATCTGGAGGTGATGATCTGTTGAGTCGCTGGCGTTGTCCTGTGGAATCTCCTCCACCCCACCGTCAAACATAACACACTCCTCACCTGACGTTGCTCCTGGCTTCACAGCCGGCTTACTACTCCTGTCGTCACTACTCTTGTCCAGACATACACGCTTTGCTGCTACTTGAGGCGCTGCCGGAACTTGGCCTGAAGCTGCATCCGGTGATGGAGCGCGCTTCTTTGAATTGGTTGAGTTCTGCGTCGTCACCTTCACTGGTGCAGCACGGCTCAAATGACTTTCCAGCACTTTGCTGCCAGCAGCAGGAATGACGGTGTTTGTTTGACTGGGCAACTGCTGCACGTTTTTGCTTCTTACGGCAGCACTAGAATTGCCCCGATCATCCTCGCTGTCAGATATCTCGATCACTTCGCTGCTGGCGGATTTTACTGGTGGTCGACTTACAACAGATGATCGTTGGTTAGTGGCAGGTCGGGATGCTGCAGCGGAGTTTGAGGCACTGGCAGGTGGTGCACGCATCACGACTGAACCCTGCTGTGGCTTGGCGGCATTTACTCTTGGAGTCTGTGAAATGGCAGCAGCGTTTGAAGTTGGAGAAGTGTGGGCAGTCACCTCTTGAAACGACCGTGTGTAGGCGGCATATGCCCGGGTCAGCTTCCCGGCTATCTCTCTCCGTTTCTCCAGATTTGCCTGCGTATTTCCGACCGCATTCTTCCGTGCATCCAGACGTAGTGACTGGAGGAACACGTTCATGGAGTTTGTGGCTGACTGCAACCGATCAAGAACAACCAGCACATTCTGACTCGTAACGACATTCTGAACGTGTGGAAGCAAAGGTCGGGCCGTACGCACAGCTGGCAATGAGGCAACCTGTGCTTGGCTTGATGCAGGAGGTGTCATACCAGGCCTCACCTTCTGTTCAGCAAGCAGCGATGCAACAGTCTTATTAGTCATTTTGCTTGGCAGCTGGTGCTTTTGTTCATAGAGCATTGATGCAACCGTTCGAGTCGGCAATTTCATAGGTTGCTGTTTACCTGCGTCAGAAGAAGGCTGTATCCTCGACTTAGTAATTGTGGACAAGGAAGCATTTTGTATGACAGAAACCGGCTGTGCTACCTGCTTCGATCCTGAGCCTATTTTGGCACCGGAGCTATTATACTGAGTGCCTGTTATCAGTCGGTTGGTGGTATCGGGCTTGCGTCGTTTGTCTGACTCTTGTTTTTCCTGGCGTGCTAGTGCTTCCATGATTGCAGTGCAATGCTCAATTAGAGGAAGCAGAGGCTTTGGGTCACAAACATAACAGCGCCAACGTTCGTTGTCACCTGCCAACAATCAGCGACAACAAAACACATCAGACACTAAGGCCACATCTAAACTAATCTTAGTATTCTTCTAATGCCACACAGTTAATGTGGTGGATAGTGCCACTCATAATGGAAACTTAGGCCTAATTTCCACTCATCCATCCGGGCAAAAAACCGGAGGCACAACCACAACCTGATAAAAAGCCAATATGAAACAAAAAGTATGAATTGCTGATGTTAACATTATTCTAGTCACATGTATGACATCACGCACAGACCCTTCTACTGGCTCTATCTGCACAGTATCTTCATTCCACTGCAAGTCTATCAGCCATTAGTACTTCAACCATGATCAAAGTAACACCAGCAGCTATAATTTCTGAGAATTTTCCTCCTAACTTCTTCCTAAGCCAGTAACACTTTCGTAACTGTCTAAATTTTTTCACTAGTTGCACTTTCCCACAAGATTTCTGTAAATATGATTTTTTGCAGTGTTTTCTGTAAGATCAATGACATTGTCAATTAGGCTGCAGAACTTTGGCTGACTCGGCCACAGGCAGGCTACCTGCATTGAGGATGTTGGCGAGCTCCTTGCGGCCGAGATTTCGACGTATGCAGGCTTTGCAGATGGCGTTGTGGCAGAAGTCGCAGCAGATGAGGTCACCGCCCTGGCCACACCAGCGACACTGCTCGTCACTGCCATCTACGTCCTGCTCAATGCTTGCGCTGTTGTACAGCATGTAGCACTTCTGCATAGACAATCCACAACAGCTCTCTGAGGTGTCGGCCCATCATTCCAGAAGGCTGCCATCGTTAGGGTTAGGCTCAGCATTAAGAGTTAGTTTAGCATTTGATAAGTACCATTTCATCATCTACCAAAACAGGTTTTTGGCGGCCCGTCGGAACAGTGACCCTTCCGAATGGCAAACCCGCATCCCGTGTGACAAATCGTCACAATATAGCTAGCAATAACAATGCTAATCGAACAAAAATGTTAGGTGCAATTTTTCAGACCACTCCCATTTAATGTCAACAGCAGGACACATCAATTTCAATTTTATTTAGCAGCTACTGCTGGGTGCAATCTCCTGTGACACAACATGACTTGGCCCGACCTGAAAGTAGCATCTGACCCACTACGCCTGTGGAGTTTCCCGGAGTGGATTGCGGCAGTGATCCGCCCCCAGACGGGGAATGAAAGAAAGAGGGTCCGGGTCTCTCAAGCATAAATGACAGAATGCTGCTGCCACTACTACTTTTGATCTTCGCTGGACCAGTCAGCTACTTAAGGTTAGGCCGCGCAAAGACTACATGAGTATAAGTCCGAGCCCAGGTTATCTGTGAGATGCACTCATGCAAGCAGTTTCTGTGTGTGTCAACCCAAAGTAGTAGACACTAGGTGAACACATTTTTAAAAAATATAAATTGCACTAATGTCAACAGAAATTGCACTTGGCAAAGAGCTGAGATAATTAGTTTCTGCTTCATAATTACACTACAAGGCATTGAGACAACTTACCTTGCAGATGAGTACTTTCAAGACTGGGTGTCTATGGACGGCTGAACCTTGGTCATTGCCAATCTGTCGATTGCAGGCGGAACAGTTAATTATTGCTGTGTCCAAATTACCTGTTAACCAAAAACAGTTAACTGAGTGAGTAATGATACCTCAAACTATACACCATTTTTGGCATGGACTGTTTATGTTTTTTTTTCTGGAATAAAATTAGCATTTGTTTTGTGGTACAGCTTCCAGAAAACATGGATTTTGAAATAATCTTTCAGGCAACAGATTCAAAGAAATGCTCATTATAAAAATGCACTTTTTTCTGAAAACAGATGATAAACTATTTCAACGACCAAGCATTAGTTGATACCAAGCAATCAACATAGGCAAATTACATATCACTGCAGAAGACTGCTGACTGCAAAAACTCTTACAAAGAATATGAACAAGAGAATGCCTGTCAGCCATCACCAGCAGAGAACAAGAAATTTGAGCTAATGCTCATGAGATGCGCGAAAGCCTATAGCAGTTCTTGTTCAGTAGTCACCCACTGCAGTACTAACCGAGCCCGGCACAGAGTAACTTCGTTTCAGCCGAAATGCGTTACCAACTACGCCATGCCACCAACGCCAGTACCGTGGCGCCACCTTGTCAATAATATAGACTTGCGCAGCCCAAAATCGCCAAAAAATCCACAAAACCCCTTATTTTGGCGTTCAAGGTCATCCAAGGTCATTGAATTCGGCGCCAATTGACAGCCAGTATACGATTTCCTATTAGTGATTAATAGTAACCTAGGCCTTATCTCGCACCGTTACTGAGATACAGCGAGTTATAGGCCAAAAATCACAAATTTTGACCACCCCCCTCTCA
>Ga0056128_1002399_pt1 | contig 22149 bp, 7 predicted proteins | sample WorMetLIZISLAND2_FD_71113 | JGI IMG/M metagenome (GOLD analysis project Ga0056128, IMG submission 71113) | Marine gutless worms symbiont microbial communities from Max Planck institute for Marine Microbiology, Germany - Olavius geniculatus... ... | reverse complement strand
CACAGTGTCAGAAATGTGAACAAAATGTGTTTTTACGCGTTATGTTAATTAAGCAATCATGTCGCATTGAATAAAAAAGTGATATTTTGTTTGTTCTATTTTCCCCAGGTAGTGTAGAAATAGATGTTGAGCGAGATGGGAAATTAAATTGTCACTTGACGACAAGTTGTCTGAGGAATATTCGTACCAAAAATTATTAAAATCCGATAATCCTTCTTCACGTTGCAGTCGAAAATGTCGGGGATGTTTTTTTTTGGGCACACAGTGTATTATTATTTTGTTGGTAACGATTATATGTTGATGAAAGCATTATGAATTAACACCAGGTTGCTTTGCAGTATTATAAGGGCATGGCATATTTAGTGGATGTTTCAGTTTAAATAGCAATAGAGTGATTGTGGAATACAAAGTGGTTTGTCAGCAGTGGTTTGTTAGCCGTCGTAATTTGGTTGGATGTTAAACTGAGTGCCATGATCTCAGCTGTTCGTCACAGTTGTTAATATCGTAGATCTGTTATGTAGAAAGCTTTAGCATCTATGCTTCAAAAGCAAGTATACAGGGTGGTCCATAAAAAACGTGGCACTTTACTTTTGTTCTTATCTTCGCCAGTTCCCAATAGGCACACTACGTTGCTTCAAAGTCGATACAACGTTGATACGTCTATACAATGTTGTATCGACGTTGAAGCAACGTAGTGTGCCCATTGGGTTATTGACTGATGTTCAAAATTCTTTCATTGGCACACTCTGCTGACAATTTGCAATAATGTGATTATTATATATCCCACCATACCATAAATGCGTCTGTATACTATCTTGTGAAATATAACTGAAATATGAACGTATAACGATAGTGACAAACATTTTGGTAAATTTTGGTAAAAACACCAAATCAACATTGCACTAAATAGTCTGTGTGACATTAGACTGTGTGGGTCTAACCCTGTCTAGTGTCATGTGGATCAGTCACAGCAATGTTGGTCTGAAGTGTTTTTATTCATTTACCTAAATGTTCGACATTATTGTTAGTTCTTTCTTACATTTATATTTCACAAGGTAATGTAGAGATGCATTTATGGTGTGGTGGGATATATAATAATCACGTGATTGCAAGTTGTCCACAGAGTGTGCCAGTGAAAGAATTGTGAAAATTGGTCAATAACTGCAAAGATATGGACAAAAGTAAAGTGCCACGTTTATTATGGACCACAGTGTAGATCTAAGAATGATTTCTGCTTTGTGAAGGCTGCCAGTGAAACAAGCTCGGGGCTGGTTGCACATTCGCAATCTGTCTGTTGGGGAATTCCAAACTTAGAAAACAATACTGCTTGGATTATAATTATCTTTGTAAGGTAGAATTTTATACTCTATCTCCCAAAAAAAACTGTTGTATGTTGTTATGAAGTTTAGTTGAAAGTTGCATGTCACCTCAGCATAGAGTTATTTTCAAATGAGGATTTTTGCTAAGTATTGGCTAAGAAAATCTCTTCTCTAATGCAGCTTTAAACTTCAATGAAACTGGCAGTTAGTGGTATAAATCACTCATAATGTCATCGCTGTGAACTTGAATGCTAAGGAGGGTTGATGGGCCTTGGCTGACATGTCTGGAAGATAAGAGGGAAGATTACTAGAACTGCTATTACTGTTAGTTACATATGCATGCTTAGAATTGGCAGTTCATACAGATTTAGGTTTAGGTTGTTTTTTGGTTTCATGTTTCAAAGGTTAAACTTTCTGTAAAGGTTAAACTTTTGTTTCGTTATTATGTGTACGTGCATTGTCTGGAAAGGCCGTGCCCGAAATGACTTATATTGTGTCGGGCGGGACGTAAAACCCTACTCACTCACACTCACTGGTTGCGATGTTGCTGGTATTTGATTTGATTGGAGTCTCCATCATTAGTGCAACTAGTTGCCATTGTCGTTCATTCCAGCCAGACCACTGAATGTTTCTGAATGCCGCAGCGGGTCGTGTTTAACATTACTGCTGTTGCGTGTGTTTTATGGCAATAATTTATCATTTGTGAAAGATGTCATTCTGTGCTGCTGATTTTGTTGGTAGCGTCTTGTCACCAGGTCATTGAGTAATTTAGATTTTAAAAAGCATGCGCATGTGCATAGAACGTGTACGTGAACAACTGAACTGGCTTCATCGGCATAACTAATGTTTCAGTGCTTCGATGCTGGGCCACCATAATTTAATGCACTTAATTTAACATAAATTGTGCGAATTCGTTGCAAGTTTTGTGGCTGTCTACGACATAAATTATGTTTGTTAGGAGTTGCGATGGCTCAGTTTTACAGTGTTTGCAGTTAATGTATAGCAGGACGTCAACAAAATGTAGTACATGTGGTGGTGTTAACACGGCGCAAACATACAAAACAAGATGGGATAAACTAGTGCATTCAATGGCAAGGCCAAAAAATTGAAAGTAAACTATTTTGCCAATGTCTGTATGTCACTGGATTTCAGTTGTTAGCATTGAAACTTTATTCTCTTCTGCAGAAAATTTCACGAAAAGGTTAACCATTGAAGATAATCTTGTTGACCAACTAGGATTAGGCCTCGAGCTTAAAACCAGAAATGTTTGGCCTTGAAGCAAGCTCTAACATCACTGAATGTTCTGCTGTCCGTGTTTCAGTGTCACAGAATATCTCGAGAACACTACTATGGAAGTTTGAGTTCTAAGTGTATATTACTGTATTAAAACTGTGGAATTTTGGGTCGGATGTGTGCTGAAATGATCTGTGAACAATTTCATTCTTAGGCCCGGTAGGTGTGTGTGATATCGAAAGATTTTCGTGGACACCTGTTTGGGGCACTGTGAACTTTTGTACTAGTGCTCATCAATCGTTATAAATTATGGCAATATCGGAAGCATGACTGTTAGCAAATGATGGCCATTATATATAACAGGCATTGCCTCTGTTCAGTATGGCAGCACACCTATGCTGTGTTTAGTTAGCAGTGTTATTTTTGTTGTAGTCTAAAAAAATGCTCCCATGAACTTGCTGCATGCACTACAATACCTGTGCATGAGCTTGATAATTTAGCCTTGTGCAGTTGTTAACTTTTTTGTCCCGCTAAACCCATATAAGCAACCTAATTTCTGGGCCTTTCCTGGTTTACAGACCGCATTGCTCCCCTCGCTCTAGCTGGATTTACATTATTTTATTTTATTTTTCTTCAAAATTGCAGTTCAGGCCTACAGCACCAACTGTTGTCAAGATGGCCATCTAGGTCGAGACTACCAGTTGGATGAGTTTTTGATTATTTTGCAGTTTTTAACTTCGAATGGATCGGCTGATTTCCCTGCCTGGCTCGTTTGGCTGGATCACTTGCCAGTTTTTATACCTAAATGTATTCAGTTCGATATGATTCAAGTTGCCGACTCAACCTGCATAGCATTCGTTTGTCTCAGATTGTTACATTTGACAGAACGTTACTGCTGAATCTCCGTGAGCCGTTATCTTGTAAGCTGAGCCGGGCAAACTCTGCTTGATCAATTGCTATTTCACGCTCTGCATGGCGTTTCTGTGACCGACACACTGGTGTTGTACATTAGTTGTTTTTGTCTATCCGTCTTAAGTGTGTTATCGCTGGTGCTGTTGAGGTTAGCTGTTGAATGGGGCGGGCTTATTCTCAGCAGTAACCCATTGGTCATTAGTGTCAGCTGATCTTATCGTAGGAATTAATTGTCATATAACGTCGCCACCACATTTTGTAAGGTTGATTTTCAGCCAACGTAGTGTTCGTGGTATTGTATATGTGCTGCCGAATTACTCAACTGTGTCGTTTTTATTTCATCGTCGATTGTGTTGGAACTGACTGTTTCTGCGGTGAAGTGGTGAGATTTTGAGGGAGACATAATTCGTCAGCCAGTGAGTATGTTATGTTGTATGCATGACACGGCGGCGTCGTTGTGGCAGCAGCTCGTGCGTCTGTCAGTCAATCAGTAATGTTTTTGGACTGCTTCGGCAGCCATTTCACCTGCTGCTGCATCGCAGCGTTTTGTAGCCATCAATATTTCGCCGATTTTATTTCAGAAATAAATGTAGTATTGAGCATATGGTTGTCTTATTGTAGCACACGGCTGTGACTTGCTGAGCTAGATGTGGCCAACATGTGGACTAACACAGGCTGAACCAGAAAGGACCAGAGTAATTTGACAAAACCCGGAATTGCGAACTCTGTATTCGCCACGTGTCAGCATCGAACATACGGTTTGGCTGCAATTTACAATGATTCCATTTTTGTATGGGGTTGGATCCTAGTATCTTCCTTTCCCCTGGGGCCAAGGACCGCATATGCTGCAGGAGCTCAATAACGAGGACCCTAATGGCTACAGAAACTTCCTCAGAGTGGAGCATCTTGACTGCATATTGCTAAAAATATTTTTTCCGACCACACGTTTCCTGATCAGCTAGACATCTACTTTCCCAATACCCGATCACTTCGTGGTCGCTTGACTTCCCGATGTAAGTAGGCCCTAGAGTAAAAAGAAGTTAAAGGTCCAGTACTTGCTATATCGCTTCATACATGAGACGGACTCAAGACAAGAAGCGTTTTTTCACGCGAAATCAGCTGCTGCTTTTAGCGCGTCTTAGTCTTCGCAATTCTGTCTGTCTGTCACACAGGTGGATCAATCAAAAACGGTGCAAACTAGGGTCACCAAATCTTCACCGTCGTCTACCTGGAAGAATCTAGTTTTAGAAACCGAAAAGCTTTTCCATAAATTCGAAGGGGTCACCCTAAATGAGGGGGCTGAATGAGAGGGGGTGGGAAAAAATTGGCGATTTTCAGCCAATAAGTCGCTGTATCTCGGTAACGGTGCGAGATGGGGCCTAGGTTACTATTAATCACTGGAAGTCGTACACTTGCTCTTGATTGGCGCCGAATTTAATGACCTGGGATGACCTTGAACGCCAAAATAGGGGGTTTATGGATTTTTGGCAATTTTGGACTGCGAGACACATTTCAAGAGCGAATTGTACGGAGACCAATCGAGATAGACATGGAGAATCTGCATATGAAATTTTCAGCATTAGGGGCCTAAGCGTAGATTTCGACGGTCCAAGTCTCGATTTTCTAGGTTCAAGGAAACCTGCGCACTAGGACATCAAAGAGCGATACCCCCGTAAAAATCGTTATTTTTTGCCGTTGTTGGCGGTGGCCAGATTTTCGTGAAAACGGTTGCAGATCACGATTGGCATGCTGCCTATCACAACAAGCACTAGTGACGAGCTTTTCAGTCGTATCAACATCGATGACTGAAAGACGCTGAGCTTTCAAAATAAGGGGTTTTGCTTATTTTTGCGATCTTCGGCTGCAGCGCACACTCTAAGAATGAACTGCGACATAATGGCTGGAGATAGACTGACAGTTTGCGAACAGAAACTGTTATAGGCTTTCGCGCGTCTCGTGAGCATTAGCTCAAATTTCTTGTTACAATCTCGAAAGTGGCGGCTGACTGGCATGACTCGTCTATAGATTATAGAATAGTCGTGTGAGAAGCAGACCAAGGTCGACCGCACCTGCCGACCACTCCCCGATCGCGCGATCGGGCTTTGTCGAGTTGATCTGATCGGCAGTGTGAACCCAGCATTACAGATTGCCGAAGGTGAAAGAAGAAGAACGCGCAGATTAAGCAAACGATAACTGCAGGATCGATAACAAAAAAAACAACAGGTATTGGGTGTTACCGTCAGGAACGTTTGCCACTCAAACGGGATTTCCTTAATGCATTGAAGTGGATTCTGAGAAAGCGAAACCAACACCGAGCCTTGTATCACAAGCGTGATTTTAATAACGCTCGCATGCTCCCATTGTTATTGTTATGTCTAGGCTTATAGGCTATAGATAGCTAACCAGTATGTGACATGCGACTAAACATAATAACGTTAGTCAGTATTACGAAATTACCCGGCAATTACGTGTACTTTCGTTTTCATTTTTAAATTCTTTTAAAATAGCAACCAGTCGATTCCTGACTCACGAATTGCTGTTATGCATAGATTAGATAGTGTGTAGCCTAATGTACGCTGAGAACCTGTCACACCTAGTCAAAGCAGATAATTCAACAGTTGTCAGGTTCTGTAAAAGTGCAAATTTTAGAAAATACTTGGCAAATTAAGATATTGACGATCTAAGTGGGACTGACAAAAATCCCCACGTTAAATTTCTGCATGCAGGCCTGTTCCCGGCTGGCAAATACCGCGACTAATCAATTTTGCGCAAAGCGAATGTGACACGTTACGTCGTTACGATCTCGCAGAAGACGACGACCTGGTTTTAGTTTCGGTTTGGTCGATTTGATCGATTCTCTGCAGTGTTTTATGCGTTTGGCAGCCTGTCATCGTAGGCCTACGTGTGCCCTGGACGCACTGTAGTCGACAGTCGTGCAAATTATTTTGCTGTCTTTCCTGCTTTTGGGATTCGCCTAACTTATGTGATGTGTAGGTGTGGTCATTACCTATGCCTATCATATGTTGAATGCTGGCATATCTGACCATCCTTTTCATCTGCAGCTATCATGCTACGAGAGGATTGCGCAACGCACACAGGCAAGCCAAGCTGTCGGTATTGAATGATTAGTGTTCTACTAAGGCGTGAAGTGTTAAGGCGGGTACAGAGCGACGTACTGAACTGAACTGACATGTTTAGTTTTTGACCAATGGACAAACAATGATGCATTACAGTAGGCACCGTCTAGCGGCGTCGGTAGCTTACGTGACTACGTTAACGTACGGGTCAACTAATGACGAATGGTCTCGCCCTGCTCGCCCGTTGGTCAGTTCGTCAAAAAAAATAAACCGTGCGTGTCAGTTCAGTTCAGTTACGTCGCTCTGTACGCGCCATTAGTCTCTGCTTGTGAGCAACACGGGTGGGGTTGGTTTGTCTGTGTTAGGCAGTCTTGAAATTTTTTTTGCTTTACTTAGTACATTTGAGGAAAAGGTGTGATTGAGTTGTTGTAACTGTAGGCCTTTAAATAAGAGTCCGCCACGACCTCAACGTCATCCAAATTTCGGCACACGAGGAACTGTTTCGTCTTCGAAAAAATCGACTAAATCAACATATTTTTTCTTGCAAAATTCAATTGAGGTCATCTGTATAGATCCAGATCCAGATTCATACGTCAAGAAGTGGACTGAACCTCTAGTGTTTGCTATCTTTAACCTAGAAACAGCAAGGCAAGCGTTTTATTATGTAATTACGAGTAGGCCTACTTATTGATTGCGCGTGTAGGGAAAGGCTGACACGAGTGCATAGAACAAAAGCCGCTGAGAGTTCGGGTTAGGCCTACAAAAATAGACAGCAAAGCAAACTGGCGGCGAAAGTGTGAATGGCGTAAGTCTTTAGTTCTTGTCCACTTTTTTATCTGGCCTTTTCTGTTTCCGCCGTGGCAAGAACATGTGTGTGGATCTATCACTTGTTGCTTTCTAAGTGTTGTGTTTTCCTCGGATTTTTTTATGCTTGTTGAATACGCCTAGGCTTAACGGACACAATCAGCTGACGTAGGTTCGTTGACTTGGCGAGGAGGATGCTCACCAGAGCGCAAACCGAATTTATTTGGCGGCCCGTCGTATATAAGCACCTGCAGCTAACCTATTCATTGCATGCATGGACCATTATGACATCGTTGAAAAGTGAGCAAATTGGCGCTCCTACTTAACACACGTAAACTTTACGTGAGAGGTAGCAAGTCTATAGCTTCTGTATACACCGTGGTCTATAAAAACGTGCCACTTTTATTTTTGAATAGCTCCGTACAGCAGTGGCCGATTTTAATAATTTTTGGCGTGCAACATCAGGAAGAAACTCGACGCAAATGACTGTACTTTTGCAGATTGTTTTGACTTCTGCTTGCGAGTGGTGTCAACGTTTGCCGCTTGCATTCGCGCTGGAGGAAGACATTTTGAGCACATGTTGCAATAAAGAGGACGTGATGTGACATATATGACTTTTTGAGAGACAATAGTTGCTAATCGTGTTCGACGCTTTCTGAGCCAACGCGTGCGCTATCCAGTACGAATTCATTGTTATAAATGGCCAAACTATGACTTCTGCATTTCACAAGGTAGTGTAGAGACAGTATTAAAGTGAGGTGGCCAAAACTATAGCCGTTTGCGTCAAGTTCTTTCCTAATGTTGCGTGCCAAAAATTATTAAAATCGGCCAATGTTTCACAAAGTTATTTAAAATAAAAAAGTGACACGTTTTTATGGACCACGGTGTACATGGGCCACGCGAGCCGAAACTTTAGTGCTTTCCGGTGTTTTTTGTCTGTCATTTCATCTGCCTGTCAACCCGACGGCAATAAACCGAGAAAGGTGAGTATTAAGCCTACAATACAGATAAATTTACGTGATACTAGAGATGTTCAGTGTTCGATTAAGTTTACTGCAAATAGTTAACGATTTTTGCGCGCGACAGCAGGTAATGCTTTGCGCGTTTTATAGCTATCACCTATGCGTCCGTCCGTGTGTCTGTCTGTTCTCCATCTGTTTGTTGATTCTCCACCAAATCGGCGAAAGCTGGGATCACAAAATTTCCACTGCAAACTGCTACGAAAACTCTAGTTTTTTGTGACAAAATTTTGTCCCGCTGGTTGAGGAAGTTTTCCTCAAACTAGGGTGTCAAAGAGGGTTACCCCCTACAAAGTCGTTATCTTACCGCTATTCGTTCGTTTGGTGTAAAAACGGTCGCAGATAGGCACAGACATGCTGAGTTTTTTTGGGTGTCAACATAGATGAGCTTAAATGACCCTGAACTTTCAAAATAAAGGATTTTAATGGGTTTTGCAATTTTTTGGCAGCAGCGCACATTTCAAGAGTGAATTGCGTCTTATGAGCTTTGCGCAAATTACTCGTTATTGGGCGGTAGTCTGCCAATCCCGCCAACCCTGACTATTTTGTATAACCAAACTGGCGCTGGTCGTTGAAGACGGGCGTGATGTGACTGACGCGTGTGATGGGTGTAACTGGTTATTAAAGAAATTGACCGGGCGGAACAGTAGTGGTCGTTCACATTCAACGTTGTTCACTTTCACCGCCCCACAGTTTAGCCCCTAGCAGATGCGAAGAGCACGAGGGATGAGTTTGATAACCAATAACGACAATGTATTAGATGCTGTGAACTTACTGGCGGAGTAGGAGTAAGATTAAGTGGCCTTCGCATCAAAATGCTCGATCGACATGTAGTTTAATTTTGCCGATTAAAAAAATTGTTGGAACTTGTAAGTAGTCGATCCAGTTGAAACACACTCACCATCACCTCAACCAGCTCTCAATGTGCTGTTGAAGAATATAATTTTTTGTCATTTTGCTTTTCTCGATGCGTCAGTCACTGCACGTCTCCGTCAACCAGTGTATACCAGCTGCTGTTTTGTACATTTATTTCAACATTATAGTTTATTTGTGGGCATACGTATGCGCTCACATTAGTTCTCTGTCAAGGAAGTAACGTTTTTGTCTCCCCAATGACTTTTCTCGATCATTAATTGGCTGACTTCTTTGTGATCAGAATTGGTTTATACTCGAATGCTGGTAACGTTTTGACTCTCCGGGGAACAAAAACAATAGATAAAATACGATTATATTTTTATTTGTTGCCTATGATATTTGCGCTTAATTCGCCATCAGGTGGTACGCGGATGCTGTCTGTAATTAACTCACTTCTTTGCATAATTAATTATTAACATATTAGAGCGGTAATAACGTAGTGAATGCAACTATGTTTCGGCAATGTATCTTTTGCGTTGATTCGAACTTTTAACTGTCTGGGTGTATTTTACGTATAGTTCGATTCTGGAAACGTATTGCATAGGCATACATGTACGTCAGATGCAGTCTCAGGTTGGCCTACGCCATTATCGGATACTCGCTGTATATTACCAGTTAGGGGTTGATTTTATTTTTATCGACCATTTTTCATGCTCGTGTATACGCGTCGTTAAGCACCGAGCTTGCCGATTTCTTGGAAGTATATTCGCTGCAGTTGTTGGTACTGAAACGCGGACGTTTTGCGCACGTGTAGCAACGGGGCGGTCTACGTTGCGTGCAATCAATAGTTTCAGTATGCGGTAATAATCAATCACCGTCACGCACGCAGTCGCACTTTACCTGTATCGATGAGCGATCGATATTTCTGTACCAATAGATTATGTCATTATTATTCGGAAATCATCCGAATAAACTAGTAGTTTTTTGGTGGTAAGTGGCATTATAGCCTGTACGCTTGCGGTGTGTGTTATATCAATTTAAGTATGCTTTTTTCGTACATTTTAATCCAGGTTTTATAGGAGGACCCGGTTGAATGACTTGGCAACTGCCGATAGCAGTTGGACATATTTGACGCATGGGTAAATTTAACACACAAACCCATCAAGATGACCGTTTCCCGTAGTCGATAGACCTAAATGAGTTGACATTTTACTGCATAATTGAAAGTTGGCTGCTAACAATTCGTTAGCCTTGCATTTACGGTAGGCTTATACTGTTGATACTGCTAGTTTCTGTCAGTGAGTGAACTCCATACTCCGAAATCTAGTGTCGTTCGGCACCCTAACTGTTACGCCCTCACATCACTGGTGTTTGATTGGTGTTTTTTTTGTTCTTTGAGATAGTGTTAGTCAATTAATATTGTTTAGTTACTGTATATGCTGTTCAGTGCTGTGACGTGAGCACGAATCGAACATCCGCCTTGACGTTTACATCGTCACGTCGCTGACGCCGCTTCCAAGCCAGTGTCGGTGTTTATAATATATGTAATTTATATCGGTTTTGTCGTAATTTTTCTGCGGATTTTATTTATTTATTAAGCTCTTTGCTTAGTTTTGTTTTTTATTTAATATTTTTTTATTATATTTTTAATTTGGTGCTGCATTCAGGCGTAATAAAAGACTGCATCAATACTGACTGATAACAGAGCACGGATATTTGCACAGATGTTAAGTCTTAAGACACACTTAAGACAGGTTTTGGTGTCTTGGTCTTGGTTTTGAAGATGTGGTGTCTTGTTAACATTCGTGATGTTTGCTGATCGACAGGAAGAGGCATGGCGAGCCAGACGGCTCGTGGAAGTTCCAGCGCTGCAGTGAGACCTGTCGCGGTGGTTGCGCCGTGTCAGCGGCGGCCGACGCACGTTTTTGGCTGTCCGGGCACCGACACTACGGGACAGACATCGAGATGTGATGACGACGACGAGACGTCGACTGAAAGTCAAGCCCACCAAGGCGCGTCAGAAAACAACAACGTCTTCGGTCGTGTGTGTTCCGAGAGCGCTCGTGACTCGCGCGCGTGGAGCGTGGTTGACGTTGATCGGCGGGAAGGAGAAACGTCGACGTGTGCGGCAAAACCTTATCGACGCTCCGTTCAATCGGACGACGACGACCTGGCGACGTGCGCCTACTACCACGGCAACATCACGTCCGACGAGGCGAAGCGCCGGCTGGCCGACCACTGCGCCGGCACCTACCTGCTCCGCGACAGTCAGTCGTCGCACTTCCCGTTCTCCCTCAGCGTCCAGCGGACGGCCGCCGGTGGTCGGTCGGGAGTGACGTCACTGCGAATAGCGCGCGACGGCGACGGCGGCTTCCGGTTGGACTGCGACGAGGCGCACCGCATCCTGATGCCCAAGTTCACCAGCGTCCGGCGGCTGTTGAGGCACTTCACGGCGGAGGCTGACGGCGGGGAGGGTGGGCGATGTCTACTTGTCCAGGTAGCGAGTTCTCGGAGTCAGGAACAGCCGCTGACGCTGCGTCGGCCGCTTCACCGTCCCACCGCCGATGATGATGTCAACTAACGTCGATGCGCGCCAGCTTCTCCGATGTGTGACGCAAAATCCACCGCGTTAATGCGTAGAGGGTCGGATTTATTAATTGCGCGTAGTATGTAAGAAATGTAACCAAGTTTTCGCTTTCCCAATTAAAGTAACGCAAAATTTTTAATTTTACAAGTCAATCAAAGATTATATTAACAGTTAAGTAGAGCTCATGGGTGTACGACGAGGGTATATCGGTATAAGCACCCACCAAATCAGGCCAAGTAAACTTTTTTACGGAAAAACAATGACGTCAGAACGGCTAGTAAAATGATATACAGGGATTTGTATCTTTGCTCTCCCTCCCCCAAAAAAGTTGATTTCATACCTCTCCAGAAAATTTTTTGGCTATGCCTCTGGTAAAAGTAGAAATACTGAATAGAATAGAACAGATTAATATTAACTTAAAAACCACGGAGCCCCTACAGGCTACAGGTCAGTAGCTTTTGCTTTTTTGTTACTTTATTAATTCAGCCCTGAATGCAAATGCATTGCGTCATAAGATGACGTGGAGATTTTGTAACTTTGTCATTGTGTACACGGGTCTTTTCGCTATATTTCGCTAAAAATAAGTTATTTCGTGTACAAACGTTACAGTAACATTTTATGAACTTTTATTTATTTGTGTGGCAAACTACTCTGTGTCGAATTTTGCACAAATGACCTAACTTTCGTCGCACTTTTGGAAAATACTCGCACGCGCATACAATAGGCCTACCGAGAAAAGCTGGTACACGCTAAATCTTGCTGGATGATATGAAATGTAAGATCTAGTAGAAATGTACAGCAACTGTAAAAGGCTTGGCAAGAAATACTTTAAAGAAAGGAAACACTTTGAAGTACGAGGCTTGATTTTTTCATAGAGAAATAAATAACCGTTTGCTTGATTTTCTACGTTTTAAACAGTGATTGCTACGTCTACGGTTCGAAACAAGTACATGTAGTTCTAAGTTTCATCTGATCGATACTGACGCCAGGCATTCCATAACTCTAGTTGCATATTACGCAGTACAATCTAAAATTTTTGAGGTTGTATATCCCCATAATCGTGTAACGTTTGGCTTTGTAATTTTTGTGTTTATAAGCCGATATATCAGCAAAGTGATGCAGGTAAAAGCTAAGAGTTTCAATAATCGTGGCGCATGGTATAGGCTACTTATTCAACTTTCTGTCGCGTCGCCGTGCATGTAAGCGGCAGAAATCGCATTTGCGGTGGGAAACGTAACAGATGACATTGCACGTATACGAGAGAAGACGACATTGCAGCAATGGCTCTCGACAGCTTTCTTTTGATTACAAAGACAGGATTGACCCTCTAATGCGAGATGGACATTACTGTTCTCACCTTTGACTGATTAGCGACCGTAGTTCGGATGAATTCGTCGTATGCATTTCACCGGCAAGCACTTGTTCAGCTGTCTCTCTCATTTGTGTCGGTTTGCACTATACGTAAGTTAACTGATAATCAACGCGTCCAGTTCATGCAGTCTCCCCATTGCTGTACCGTGTACCACATGTGACAACTCACGGATACAATCGCGTAACCATTTATAGTTCCGTCTTTCGTTTCACTTCAATCTAAAGTAGAACGCAATTCAGTTACTCATAATAATATTATCTTCCGCACATCGACCCCTTTCTTATATTTTCGTTCCAATTTACAGCGTAAGCCTACGTCGTTTTTTCAAAAGTTTTATTGGCCACCGTACTTAAGTAACGGTCGAGCTTATGGTACGGTTGTCGTCTGTCTGTCGCTTGTCGTCGTCGTCTGTAACGGATGTTTTGTGGTTAAACGGTGCAAGATAGGGCCTAGGTTGCTATTGATCACTAATAGAAAGTTGCATATTGGATTTCATATGACATAAAAAAACTTTTACCTAGGATGACTTTGAAGATCACTGAAAACCAGTACGGTCGGCTGGATTTTTTTGTTCATCTGCAAATTCTATTTTAGCGTCGACTAGAGCATCGCACCGATGCATGACAATGATGAAGTGAAGTGACATCGAATGGATGTTGAACTGCGGCGCCGCTAACAGCAGCAGCAGCAGCAGGAGCGTATTACGTGTCCATTGTCCGCCTCAACTGCATGCTGTCGACTGTCGACTGGACTTGATTAATCACCATAATCATGCCAAGTTCCAACGTAACAATTGCCTCTACGACTAGTGAGGCGTCCACGTCAGATTACTATAACTCGACTCGTTGTCGTTACTACGTAAGAATATTGCAACAAGTGACGTGAAACAAGTGATAGTGTAATGTATGTAGATAATAGGACTCGGGTTGTTTAATGAGCCTTGCTATAGCTTATATTACGTGAGAGCGTTTAAGATGATTAGGCCTACCGAAATTCATTACTTGAGACTTAAAATGACTACCAGCCATAACCGTAAAAACAAGGACGAAAAACGGGTATTAGAAGAACAACATAGCCCTCGATTCTGTGACCCGCTAGTTTATAGCGTACACAAAGCATTATTGTACTGTATATACCGACTATTCACTACCGTATCACTTAACCCAGTCACATAGACTTTTGCTGAACAAATTATTAATGTTTAGCCTACTTACTTACTTACTTTTACTAGTACTCGCCTGTACAGTCGTGGCTGTGACGTGTTTCAGCGACCAAAACGATAAAGACTAGTTTGTTTACGCACACTCACCCTGATGCCAAAATATTTATTTTATTTTTAAAATCTTAAAATTCTGAGTACGGCAAATGCTAATCCGCTAAACAAAATCAACAGAAGATAGAAAAAGGCTTTGCGAAAGCCGATAGTTGACAAAATCGAGTCCTCGTTAATGTCGAAGTGTTTTATCGCCATTTCGACACAGCACTGTCGAGTTAGACGACTTAACCGCTGCGAGCGGAGTGACTGTAACTATACAAGTCTCCCCCATGAAAAATCCGCCCGGGAAAAGATAATCACGAATTTGATATGTCTCCCCCTTATTGAAATATCTCCGGTTTCGTAAAAATCTTTCCATTATAGGATCGCCCCCTCTTCCCCCAGAAAAGACTCTCCCGGCCGACAATTTACCGGTAAAAATCCGTCCCGCTCGGACGGTAAATTGTCGGCCGGGGAAGACTTTGCTGGGGAGGCGATCCTATAATGGGACACCTATAGGCAATGCTTGTCGTTAGTTTACGACCATTCCGTTTCTAGTTCCACTCGGCGGTCACTAGCCGTCATCATTACCACCAAGTTGTGGATGCCGTCATCCGCCTACGTAGCGCGCTAGAGCGTATATCATCACTTCACAGCAGAAAAAGCAGGGCGCCGTTTTTTTGGTAAACGATTAGTGCAGTTGGCTGCGTAAACTGTAGGTTTAAAATACAACGAGTGCAGTTGCTAATCTGCACAAGTTTTGTTTTCAGGGCCAGGAGAGACTACCTCTGACATTAGCAGAATGTACGAAATTCTATGGGAACTGCGACCTTCGTTACCCGAAATCAAAATTCAGTGACTTTAATTTAAGAAAGTGGGTAGACCAATAAGACTGCTGTACGTCAAGCTGCGAGTACGCTTGTACAACAGATGGTCCACGAAAGGTTATGGTTGTTAAATTATTGCATTCTGATCATCTTGTGTGTGGCTGCAGGTTAAGTTATTACGGGTAATTGCGCATAATTCACTCACTTGTGGCGAATGTCGTATGTCTATGACGAACTGGCAGGAAAAGTGTCCGCAGGGAGCATGTCTTTCGTTCACAGCAGCACGTCATTCATCAGTAACGCGTCGCTGTGGCTCGACGCTGGCTGTGGCGACTCTGATAGGCAGCTCAGTAAGTTTATGGAATAGAGACGCTCGATAGCAGAGCGTTCAGACTCAAGTGTCGAGAAATGAGTTCTGCCGCTGGTCAGGAACTGTGCGAACTTCAACCACATTTGAGCCAAACAGCACCCCACAGCAGCTCGCAACGGCGCGAACGGAAAAAGTGTCGAAATATTGTTGGACGCCCACAAACTTTTGGTCAAAATTAGTCTACCTTCATCGAGAAAGGTTGCGCAAACGACTGTCCAATACATCTGTTGATATCGTGTCATTTACACATCTCGATGCGAAGATCACGTACCTTGGCCTATGTTTTACCAAAATTTACTGTGGAATTGTGGACTACCAGCTGAATGATTTCGTGCATTCTGACTAGCCTAAACTATTTACAAAACTGCACGATGATCTCGATCGCTTTCCGTTGACATCGCCTCAGCCACTGTCGAAACCCGAAACGGAAAGTTTATGTAGGCCTACTGTGTAGGCATCCACGTATTTTATTCAAGCGATACACGGTGTTTCATAAGAATAATTAGGCTTGCTTTGATTATTATTATTATTATTATAGCCTATCTTCTGAAAATCGACCATAGTTTTCTGACAGTTTAGCAAAGATAGGCTTATGATTTATAGTTCAAGTAGGCTGTACGTCGTTATGCTTCCGTGAACACTTTTGGGAAACGAAGTGTCATCTTGGAAACTTTTAATATCAAATATTAGGACAGCGTATAAGTGCAGTGCTGCTTTAAGGTATCGGTAGGTTATTTTTGTGCTGTGGCACTGCATGAAACATTCGTAAGTTAGTTGCAAACAGAGAGCTAACTGTGCGACGCGGCGCTAGTTCGACCAATGACTTTCACAGTCGTTCCTATGCATGTATATTGCCCTCTCGTTACTACTCGTATCGTTTCACCTACATATAGTAGGTCAATAATTATTAGTCTTTATTTATAGAACCATCATTATAGCATAAAGACCTATGTAAACGTCAAAAAACAAGAAACCCAGCTGTCGCTAAGAAAGACGCGCTACAGCCTATAATACAGTTCCTTCTGCAGTACTCATTTTCAAAGTCATCCAATGTCGATGATTTTCATCTCATCTGTAAGAGCGTATGCAATTTTCTATTAGTAATCAATAGCAACCTAGGCCCTATCTTGTACCGTTTAGCCACAGTACATCCGTGACATACAGACAAACGGACGGACGGACACACACACGACAACCCGTGCCATAGCGCATCAAAAAAGTAAAACAACATATTGTTTATAAGAAGAACAGTAAGGCAACATTGAACATGTATATAACTGTCCGTATATATTATAAGAAACCATGCGACAAGCACTAAAATTTAACTAGGGCCTACACTGCAGTGTATTATAACAAGAAATTTGAACTAATGCTTACGAGACGCGCGAAAGCCTATAGCAGTTCCGGTTTAATAGTTTAGCTGAAAATTGGGGTCATCATCATCATCATCCTAATATACAAATACCAAATTCTCTATCTGGATCACATAACGATAGTAGCGTGGCGCCACCTTGTAAATGATATAGACTTGTGTCGCAGCCCAAAATCGCCAAAAAATCCATAAAAACCCTATTTTGGCGTTCAAGACCATTCAAGGTTATTGAATTCGGCGCCAATCGAGAGCCAGTGTACGACTTTCTATTAGTGATTAACAGTAACCTAGGCCCTATCTCGCACCGTTACTGAGATACAGCGACTTATTGGCAAAAAATCGCAAATTTTGCCCACCCCCTCTTATTTAACCCCCTCGTTTGGGGTGACTCCCTTTGAATTTATGAAAAAGCTTTACGGTTCCTGAAACTAGAGTCTTCCAGGCAGCCGACGGTAAAAATTTGGTGATCCTAGCTTGCACCGTTTTCGACTGATCCCCCCGTGTGACAGACAGACAGACAGACAGAATCGCGATGGCTAAGACGCGCTGAAAGCAGTAGCTGCTTTCGCGCATAAAATGATACTAATATTAATCACTAATCATACAGACACAGGCGTTCTATCTTTTCTTCGGACCATTAACAAATTCCAATATATTTGTGTGAAAACGGGTAAATTGGACCCAAGTTATACACGTTCTGAAAACTAGTGCACCTTCGTGTGCATTAAGGCATGACGTGAAATAAGCGAGGCTTGCACCGTTGCCATAAAAGGTGCCAATTTTGCCGCAGTTGTCGTAAAGATGTCACGCGTAGTGGGTCTACATCAAAATAATATAATGATGCAAAAGCTTTTGACTAAACTGCAAGAACTTTAGGCTACAGATTGAGGAGAGAGGAGATGTCTGTTGTATCGAGTGACGTGGTTTCAGCGTTTGCGTTAACGCCGTTGTTAGACATTGCGCTAAGCAATGGCGATTTGACGTGAGGTCATCCGGGACGACTCGATTGTAGTACAGTTTGTTAATCGTGGCTAGGATTGCGTACAGTGCTGTATCTACAGCATTCTCCCAGCAGACTTTATCGCCATCGTGACATCGATCCGACTGACGCCCGGAACGGACCGAACTCTATCAGGAAGAGAGAGAGAGGAACGAACTACTGGAAGCGATGTTATCTCAGGCTGCAAACTGGACGGCTCGCATACATGTGAATGCACCTTCGTCCATGCAACCGCGACCATATCCACTCTGCATCCGACTCAGTTTGGAACATTAGCCAAGCCGGGTCGTTGTTGCAGAAGCTGGCAACGCGTTGATGACGGTTGCTGATGCGCAGTTATCATAATATCTGCGTAGACGAAAAAAGAACACAAAAATCACTGATGACAGCTGATCGGCGGCTTATACATACAAATTAATTGCGGATTGGGGGTTGATTTGCAACGTAATTGTCAAGAAATGACTAAAATGGTGAAATAAATAATCATTCATTTAATTAAGCAGTAAATTTTTGGGTTTAGCAATTTGCAAACAAACATGAACAGTATGACAGTGAACATGATTTACGGGGCTTCAGAAGAGCACACTTGTACTTGCAGCGGCCTCAAGACACTTAAGAAAACTGGAGGAAACTACGCGTTTAGTGTTAGAAAAATATGCAGCCTTGGCGTTAATGTAAACATTCGACGGATAGGCTATTTCACTGCGCGAATATTAAATTGACAAAAGTTTTTTTAAAAAAACCAGCGTGTGTTGTGTTACTTCAGCATCGTATAGCCTAACCGATGATTTTAAAACGGTCCTAAAAAGAAGACGGGTTAGGGGAAACGTCAATGAATGTTAACAGTTGCAGAAAAGTGAGGGTGGCGCGCTGTGAGATCATCGTGAGTGATGCAGCAATGCGTCGGGCTGCGGTGACTGGTAGATGCTGCATTGAAACCAACCGAACGACATTCGCTCGTCATTCTGTATAGGCCTACACACGTCACATTGACAGAAATGAGAACTTTTCGCGCCGCTGTCGCCGCAGCTCTTATTCTCTTGCAGTTGTTGTTATTTTCCCGCCCAGGTGAGTGATTGATTCACGTGCGTTATAGAGCTCTAGATCGACGTTTACAAAGTGTACTGCTGGACTTGACAAATTCAGGAGAAATGTTGTATATAATTCAGGAAAAAAAGCAAACATCGCAGAAATTTAATGTTTGCCTCAGCTAACCAATACCGCTACATTTTTGCGCAAAATAAAACGCTGACTATGTACACATTACATTACGTACACAACACAGAATGTTCATAAAAAATAGGCTTCCAAGATCTTATCATAAGTTTATCCAGTATTGACTAATTTTAAAATCGTATTCGCAACAAAATAATTAATTTAAAAAATTAATTTTTTTACACTCCTTGAGGCAATTATAATCTTCTGGACATAATTTATTTTTAGCTTTTGAATAATTACAATTTAAGAAGCATTTCTTTTCTCCGGCACAGTATTTGTGTAATTACTGATAAGAGTTTTTACTAATCACTGTATTGCCAACGTTTCGCTGAGTTTGACAATAAAAGATTGTTTTAAAAAGGTCAACGTTTGATGCAGTGAAGAAATTTTTATATTACTTCTGTGGACTACCAGAATCGTAAATTAATCGCACATATCTAATTTAGACAGCCTCAAACAAAGCAATCCTAAAGTACGACAGTAAATAAATAGATCTGATTGTAGCGTAGCCTATAAGTTGCACAATTGCCAGCTGTATGGCTTAAAAAAATTATAACAATCACCATGTCCTCTTAGACGAGACAACACAAATATCTGTGGTTGTTTGGTTTTCTGCGTTTCTAAAATTTCAGAAAAGTGGGCAAATTTGCTATTTTCGTTGAACGCTTAGAAGCTAAAAGTGTTTCAGCTTCGACTTGGTTCGCTCTTGATCCCTAACTACAGGCTCTGACTCTGGACCCGCTGGGGGGCTTTCTCCCTAAGTTCTCGCTGTACCCTTTTACGCGATCGAACAAACACCGAGCTAGATCGTCCAGCTAACATATAACAGCAAACGTTGAGCAAACGTCGAGCAGACACCGAACAAATGTCGAGCAATGGCACGTGTATTTTGAATACATTTGCTCGACGTTTGCTCGATGTTTGCTCTATCGTGTAAACGGGATATTATAGGCTCGCGTTCTACGCTCGCCATGGCCTCCTAACCCTTTGTCAAATGCTTAATACGCCACTGTTATACCGGAAGCTCGTGGCCTCGTTTTTCATGACATGCACGATGTAATTCACTTGTTTCAACGTACTACTACAATAGACCTAGTCGTGATAAATAATTTTATGTCACTGCTCAAAATCTTACGCAATAGCTGTAGCAGACTCTCATCGTCCCACCGAGTTGGGCATGCGTCACGTGCGTCGGTGGCTTGGGTCACGTGATTTACGTCCGATCCGATCGACTGGACGAGTCGCAGTATTATTACTCTATTGAGACTTACCGAGTTCAGTGAGTTTCGCTTAGTCGGGCCAAGATTTCCTGATGTATTTGTTGCCTGGTGTCAATTGAAAATTAGTAGACACCACTGCGCTCACATTTTGGTTTTCGATGTTGCGTCTTAATTAAGTTCTTAATTAAGTCGATGCAAAGAATAAAGCTCGACGGTTAAAGAAAAGTTCCAAACATAGCTGAAATTGTAAATTATAACTATGGATCGGATAGGATAGTCGGGTGGCAGGTGTATATTTTACTTAGGGTCGGTTCGAGCTGGTCCCATAAGCGGGTGGGTCGAGCTGCGTTGAGTTAAAGTGACCTATGGCCAACTCTGGGGGGTTTTGTAGTTCTCATCTCACGTGCCTCTTAAAGAAGAAAGAAAGAAAATAGCGTAGCATCCACAGCCTCGTCTAACGTGTTAACTACGTGACGAAATGTCACGTAGTACACAGAATGTGTCACGTAGTTTTGTTATTCTCAGTACTACCACTACCTGACATCGGGACATAATAACTATAACTAGTAAAGCGTTGAAGACGGCAGAAGGAGGCCTACGGGCCCTTCTGGTAGGCTTAGGTTACCCGCGGCGCGTCACGGTCCGAGTACGTGTACGTATAGTTAGTCTTACACGCACCATGCAATGCGTTACGATAGGACAATTTATTTGCACGGCAAAAGCAGACAGGACAGCAGCTGTCAGTTTAACTTAACACATAAACTTAAAAAACAAAATCGTTTTAAATGGAAATAATATGAGAAAAACTGGAATCCAAAAACTGTCATGCAAAACATAAAATATCCGGAAACAGTTAGTTAAATTAGACATTCTTTTGGTCAGTTACTGGCACTGATAACGGCCAAAACAATTTTTTTCCAAATAGGCCTAAGCCAACGAAAAGGAAGTAATAACCCGACGTTATCGACTGCTATGACTTTCTGTCTGAAAGAAATGGATCAGACCTGCATTTGCACGGCTTCAGCAGTTGGTACAGAACGTTTCATAATAGCGCTGAAACCGGTTCTGACCCGACCTGACTTGATCTAAATCTCCGACCCCTTGACCCTGTGACCCGTGATGTATTGATGATTAACGTGCAGGTGAGACAATACGGTGTTCGATATGCACGACGTCGGAAGGCAGTCACCGAGGATCGTGTCTCACGCGCCCGCCTCCGGCCACTGAATGCGAGGACGGCATGGACTTCTGTATCAACGTTGCGAAATACACACAGTCAGGTGAGTCCTTCGTCGCCGCATCACGGCAAATGAGCAGTCGTTGATTTAGTAGGCTACTAGATACCGCACCGCTGAAATGGGTAAGCGAGTACGCAGTACGCAGGCAGTGCGGTATCGTACTTAATGCCCCGTTTACACGAGGAAGCATACATGAATTAAACATAAAGCAAACATAAAGCAAACGCATTCAAAATACACGCGTGAACGACGTTTGCTCTAAGTTTGCTTCATGTTTGCTTCATCGCGTGAACGGGGTATAAGCCATATTTATTCATTTGATTTAATGACAAAGGGCCGCAGCCACTAACATGCCACAATGAAATAACAGTATACATCAATAAATGTCACTGGTAACACAAAACAACAATAGGTGTACTAGAAAAAATAAACTTTGCAATAATTAGCCAAGAATGTGGAAGTAATAGATCG
>Ga0056128_1002397_pt1 | contig 22153 bp, 20 predicted proteins | sample WorMetLIZISLAND2_FD_71113 | JGI IMG/M metagenome (GOLD analysis project Ga0056128, IMG submission 71113) | Marine gutless worms symbiont microbial communities from Max Planck institute for Marine Microbiology, Germany - Olavius geniculatus... ... | reverse complement strand
AAGAGGTTTTTAGTGAATTTTTCGCAATTTTTGGATGCAGCGCACATTTCAACACTGAATTGCGACGAAATGGCTGGAGATAGACCAAGACAACCTGCGTATGAAATTTTCAGCATTCAAGGAGGCCGGCGCAGGCGGGCGTCAAAGACAGCTACCCCCCTAGAAAGTGGTTATTTTACCGCAATTATCTCGTGTAGCGTGAACATGGTTGCAGATAAGCACATTCATGCTGCTTATCATAACAAGCACTGGTGACAGGCTTTTTAAATTTATCAACATTGATGACCTTGAATGACCTTGAACCCTAAAAATATTGATTTAACGTGATTTTGTGGCGATTTTTGGCTGCAAAAGAGTGAATTACGACGAAATCGATGGAGATAGACAACGATTACCTGCGAACAGGAACTGTTATAGACTTTCGCGCGTCTCGTGAGCTTTGCTCAAATTACTCGTTCGAGTTTGATGCAAGAGGGTCTTCTTTGTAATTTGCTTGAATTTCAGTAGTTCGTAATCGATCATTGTAACAATGATGTGAAAATTTTGCATTCTATAGTCTATATTTAGCTCCACCAATCTAGAAATGTATTTTAGTGATACTGATTTTGTGCTTTTAACGGTTTGCGATTTTTGGCCAATAAGTCGCTGTATCTCAGTAACGGTGCAAGATAGGGCCTAGGTTACTATTAATCACTAATAGGAAGTCGTACACTGGCTCTCGAATGGTGCCGAATTCAATGACCTTGAGTGACCTTGAACGCCAAAATAGGGGGTTTTATGGATTTTTTGGCGATTTCGGGCTGCGACACAAGGCTATATCATTCACAAGGTGGCGCCACGGAACTGGCGTTATGCGATCCAGATAGAGAATTTGGTGTTTGTATATTAACTTAGCGTGAACCGGAACTGCTATAGGTTTTTGCGCGTCTCGTGAGCATTAGCTCAAATTTCTTGTTGTAGTCAGTTTAGGTGGATCTGTAGCTCAAGCTGGTTGGCGCTCATGCACCATAAACATTGTCCTTCACTAAATAGTTTACTATACATTTATAACCTGTATGTGTACGTGGGGCACAGATGGACATGTACACTCGTGTGAAGCGTGAACGTCGACACGTTAAACGTGACATGTATGGCATCCCAATCAACGAAGACAGCAAAGACAAGACCGCCAGCAGTGAGACTGAAAGTCAGCTTATTTCATCACAGTGTATTCATTATTATTCTAGTAATTCATTTAAAACGAGACATGTATGGAATTCTGATCAACAAATTGAAGACATTTCTGCTGCAAGTCCTTTGCTTCGTAGCGTCTTTACCTTTCACTAGATCATGAATGGAACTGTCTCATGTCTTAGATATTTCTGGCAATGTGCGACAGATTAAGCCAGCTTTCGGACACTGTGAATTTTTACTCAGTTGCTCACATGTTTGGTTGTTTTAGTAGACACTGAGGAAGATGACAGACGATGTGATTCAGGCAAAGCTTACAATCTGCGTGTTCGCTGTCCAAAGACCATTCACTATGAAGCTCCGCCAATTGGTCAGTTTTGAACTAAAACTTTGAAGATTAAAGTTCGTGTTTAGCTTTTCATGGGAAATCTATCTCGAAGTTGCAGAGCATCACCTGCCATATGGGATCACACAGTGTTACCTGTTACCCGACACAGGTGAATATGCCCTAATCAGACCCGAGCCAGATAGGCCAGTTGTGATGTGAACCTGATTGTGTTTTGCTTGGATGTTCTTTAAAATAGTAATTAGATCTGTAAGCCTGAATACAGTTATGTTTCAGTTAAGAACTAATGCAAATATTGGTGACATGGGCTTGGATATTACTCAAGGTGGAAATGGTAAATAAGTTATCCAAATTCATCATATTACAATCTTTTAGTTAATTAATTTGTTGACATTTTGGCAATCGCTGCTGCCTTCGTCAGAACAACTGTCCACCAGGTGTCACTGCTGAGGTTTGCTATAGCTAAGTTCTATAATAGGATAAAATAATTTATTTAAAATTAAATGATAAAATAATACAAGCAATTTCTACTATGTATGATATTGTAACTAAGCTTATGTGGTATTTGGAATCTAGAGTTGGTTAGGATTATGGTTATGGCTGGCATTAGCTCATAGCTATAGCTAATAGCTTGCCAGTAGCTATAGTGGGCCTTCTGCATAGCATTGTTGGGCTCTGTGCTACTGATAAGTATTGTAATAATGTTACAATAATGTTGTCGTCAGAGCCACGTGGCCCAGCAAAGAGTCGCAGACAGTTTGATCAAAGACCTTCTTTCCGATCTCTGCGCAAGTCGAACCTTCCATCTTCATGCAGACGACGGTATATGTTTGAGATGATTGTGCTTACTTGTAACATGCGCCTCTCAGAACTTTGTTTAAGGTTTATGTTTTGATTTGATTTGATTACAGATATCTGAACTTGCTTAAAGTTATTTTTGTTTTAGTTACATTTCTAGTTTCTGTTGATGTTTATTCTTTTTTCTTCAGTTTTTACGCACGAAAGCAGCTGCTTTCAGCGCGTCTTAGTCATCGCAATTCTGTCCGTCCGTCTGTCTGTCCATCTGTCTGTCACACGGGTGGATCAGTCAAAAATGGGGCAGGCTAAGATCATCAAATCTTCACCATCGGCTGCCTGGAACACTCTAGTTTTAGAAACCGTAAAGTTTTTCCATAAATTCGAAGGGGGTCACCTCGAACGATGGCGCTTAATGAGAAGGGGGTGGGAAAAATTTGTGATTTTTAGCCAATAAGTCGCTGTATCTGAATAACGGGGCGAGATAGAGCCTAGATTACTGTTAATTGCCAATAGGAAGTCGTACACTGGCTCTCGATTGCCGCCGAATTCGATGACCTTGGATGACCTTGAACATAAAAATAGGGGTTTGTATGGATTTTTTTTGGCGATTTCGGGCTGCGAGACACATTTCAAGAGCGAATTGCGCTGAAACCAGTTGAGATAGACATGGACAAGCTGCGTATGAAATTTTCAGCATTAAACGTAGATTACGACGGTCCAAGTCTGGATGTTCTGTGCACGAGGGCATCAAAGAGCGGTACCCCTGTAAAAGTCGCGACAAAATGGCTGGAGATAAACTGACAGTTTGCAAAGAGGAACTGCTTTAGGCTTTCGTGCGTCTCGTGAGCATTAGCTCAAATTTCTTGTTCCAATCTCAGACTGCTAGCATTTCCATAACAGCCAGTCTTTGGATTTTCAATGGTTTACATAACAGCACTTCCATTTAGCTTTTTCTGACTTCATTTCTATCGCATTTAATAGGCGTCTGGATCAAGGACTGGATGTTCAGATTTTTTATCGTTGCAAAATATTGCATTAAGTTTGGCAGCAGCAGGATTGCAGAAAAAGTTAAATATGGATTTGGCAGAAATTTCCAGGGATGGTTTTAAGTTTAACCCAGTCTGCAGTTGACTACATTAACCCTAACTCTACCTTTTGCTGTAGGCCACCACCACATGACAGTCGGAATCAGATTTTCCAACCCACATATTAATGATGCGTTATCATTCCAGCCACTAGCTGCTGTACTATATGAAATAGACCATCTGTTGTTATTATAAGGCCACTCGTATGCAGTAATGGGAGGCCGAGAACCAGAGAGCAGACCAAGACCATAATTGGGGAGAAGGACGACCATTACCCAGAATAAATTGAGGCCAAATTTCGGCAAGATCTGTTGCGGGGGTTTTGGGGGTAAGGGTCTATTACCACATTTATATGTAAATTGGGCATCAGATGTGTCTTGTATCGACATTTGCAAGAGGCACCACAAGATCTGTAAGTTTGCTCGGCCGATCGCAGTGAAACCAAAGTTTCACGTCTTTTGGAATAAAGACTTACACGCTTTATGATATGGATCCCAAAATTTGGGGGTCCTAAATTTTCTTGCAGTCAAGACTTACAATGCCGTGTGGCCTCGCATTGGGCCTTGAACCAAATTTCTAGTTTTTATTGTATGAAATGTTTTGTCCGTAGGAAGCGCGCAGCGTTTCACAGCTCGACGTCGAGTTCTTCGGAATCTGATGATGAAGAACGTTTTGATCGACGGAAGTCACGCAGCATGGCCATGGCCAGACAGAGGTATGTCTAGACGTCTGCCTTGTTGTCTCTCTGTTTAAATGTCTTTACCTAGCTTGATGTCTCTGTTGTTTACGTTGCATTCAAGGGCAGTATTTTTCAAGCCAAAGACCTGTAATCTTGGAGGCCAAAACGAAGGCCAGACCTGTGTGAGGCCAAGGCCACGATTTTTTGTCTTCAAGATCGAGGACAGTCTTTGAGGACCCCAGACTAATTTGGTAAATCTGTAGCTGTGGCTAATTTGGTAAATCTGTAGCTGTGTAATGGGTTTTCCATAAGCAGCTGTAGACAACCTGTAACCAGTAATCTTTGCATATGTTTACGACATGTCTTACAATAAATTTGACGGCTGTTGATGTGATGGCTGTGACATTACCGTTATTATTGTTATATTTATTGTAATTATGCATTGGTTTAGGTGTCTTCCAATGAACTTGACGGCTGATGATGTGACTGCTGGGGCATTGAGAGATCGCGTCCACGCTGGCGCCAGCATGGCCGACATTGAACCTATGGAAGTCGACAGAACGGTTTGTTTGTTAGTTAATTCACTCATTCATTCTTTGGTTAATTTATTCATTCATTCACTCACTCATTCGTACATCCATCAGTGGGAATCCGATGGAGCAGTTTACAGACAGGTTGGCTGATTGGCTTTTAGTTTTCATCATTGGGTCGTTTGTGTTCATAACTGATGTACATCAAGGAGGGGAGATCGCTGGTAAAACCCACAGCCAAATTCCCAGACCAGCAGTTCTATGCTGCCACCTGGCTGGCTGGCAAATACAAACAAGGGGTTGCGTCTACTAGTGACAGCAATTCTGCTGTGCGCCAGATTACTTGGGTCGTAGTTTGGCATGTTGTGTTCTAGCAATTGGCTGCTTGACTTGGGCTAATGTGGAGCACGTTCACTTATGTCAGATTGCAGGTAACACTTGTGATCCCATATGGCAGGTGAAGCTTTGTAGCTCTGAGATGGGTGTAATGTGCAGGTGCTGTTTGATAGTATTGGAGGTCTAAGCAAGCACATTCGGTCATTGAAAGAAATGATAGTTTTTCCGCTGCTGTATCCAGAGATCTTTGTCCGATTCAAAATAGCACCACCTCGTGGAGTTCTTTTCCATGGACCACCTGGTGTGTATGTTGTCTATTTTTTTACTTTTCTGTTTAGTTTTTTTTGTTGTTGTATGCTATCTATAGCACTTTAGATTGCCGGTATTGATAGAAATTTAGTAAGTACTGGTTCTAGTTTGGCGTAGTCAGAATCGCCATTGGTCGTGTCATCAAAGTTAATCAATGCCGGGCGTGGTTAGTACTTGGATGGGTGATTGTCAGCAGGCGAATAAACCATCTTGGTATGTAGCCAGTTACCCAGGTCAACTCAGCCTAGCCATCCCTTCGTGGGAGGCACAGTGAGTACCAATGAAAGCTGGGATGTGAACAGGCGCATCGTCCATGGCACTAGCCTTGGACCAGTGGTCTCGCACTCGCAGTGTAAGCTTGTGTCTGCTGTAGGCACAGGCAAGACGTTGGTGGCGCGAGCATTGGCAAATGAGTGTGGCAGTAGTGACACAAAGGTGGCATTCTTCATGAGGAAAGGTGCTGATTGTTTGAGCAAATGGGTTGGTGAATCGGAAAGACAACTGCGCCTGCTGTTTGACCAAGTCAGTGCTCTCTCTTGATTGATTGGAAATTTAACAATGTTTAATATAATAATTATTAACTATCATAGTATAATACTATGCATTAACTGCTGCTTAGAATTGATCGACTGATTGATGTATTGGTCGGTCTGCCGGATGATCGATTTTTCAAATAAGAAGATATTCAGACAGCTGAAAAATTAGGGGAATTCTTGCCCGTTTTGCATGATGCCACTGGATGGGTTTAACCTCTAACTGCTGTGTATTTGAAGAGTCGCGTTTTGTCGTTTTTGTTTTGCTTAATCCTATTTTTCTTCATTTCTCACTCTACAGGTGCGTTGCACCAACGTCGTTCAACTTTGAACCCGGGTCAAATCTGAATTTGAACCTAGTTCAGCCGTGAATTGCGTTGTACCAAAGCGGTTCAAGCGTTGATCTCCGTTCAATTCTGAACCGCCATCTGACCACCGATCAAATTTTGATCTCGGTTCAACTCGCGGTTACGCATGCGCACTAGGCAATAAATTTTTCTGATATAAAAAAATTGTCCGATTCAAATCTTATCCTGTCCAAAAAACTTCCTCGTATCGAATTATAAGACTTTTAATGCAATTATACTGATAATCTGGATATGTTAGATTTCTACTATATTCGTTTTATGTTCTTTTTTGTGCTTGATAAATTAACAAATAGATGAATAAATCACATTTTTTCGGTGGTGATGTCTTGCTGCTACCGTAAACATACGATCGAATCCTAACCACAGCAACAAAAACACATTCGTATCGATTTATAACGCGTTAAATTGAATTATACTTGTGATCTGGATATGTTGCATTTGTGCTATATCTGTTTTCTGTTTTGGTGAAATGTAATTCAGCATGATCTTGGTTCAACTTTTGATCTAGGTTCAGCTGAACCGAGATCATGAACAACGTTGGTGCAACGCGCCCTAAATCTGACCGTGACCCTCACCCTGAAGCCCTAACCCTGTCCCTAACTTTAATCATAACTAGGTTTACCCGGTAAGCAAAATGGGAGGATACTGTGTGTACTGCTCTGTGATCACATATGGCTGGGGACACTCTGTAGCTTTGAGGTGTATTGCTGCTGTGTGGTGTCTAGACATCGCAGATGCATCCCTCGATTTATGGGAGTCCTCACAGTGTAAGCTGGCTGAGCCAGTATATTTGTGTCTGTGTCTAGGCGTATCAGATGCGTCCGTCAATCATATTCTTTGACGAGATCGACGGCCTGGCGCCAGTGCGTTCCAGTCGTCAGGATCAGATTCATAGTTCCATAGTTTCCACGCTGCTGGCGCTGATGGACGGCCTCGATAACCGTGGAGAGGTCGTTGTCATCGGAGCTACAAACCGCATTGATGCCATCGACCCAGCACTACGACGACCCGGGCGATTCGACCGGGAGTTTCTCTTTCCACTTCCATCACGTGATGTACATGGAATTTCTTTTATGATTTTCATTATGTAACATCTATGGAATTTCATATATAGTATTTTTTACTGAAAGAAGCATTAGAGCACTACGAGCATAACATAACTTTATTTGATACACTTTCTGCAGTGACATATTGGGTTTGTTTGTTTTTTTTATAGCTTGGGGTTAAGAATTGGGATAGATTGCATCTTTTACTGGAATACGGTGGTCCCAAATCGTTACATAATTCCCTCAACTGCAGGCATGGCTTACTGGAATTAATGTACACTGTCTCAAAAAAAGCGTTCCCGACATTTTCAACTATAACTTGTAAACCAATTATCAGATGTTAATAATGTCTGCTACAGTTAATTTAATTCTCTGGAAAATAATTAAAATTGTTGCCAATAGACGTCATATCGCTACTGTTGCGAGGGGTGATACTCCATCTATATTTCCTTAAAATGTCTGGAAAAGTCAGGGAATTTGATCATGACTGAAGAGTGGCCACCCTGTCGAAAATGTCACGAGAGTGCTTTTTTGACACACTGTGTAATGTTTGCTTCAGTAGTGGCTGTAAGGATAGGAAGCAGATACTAGAGGTATATACAAAAGATGCACATTACACATGTGGTCTTGCAGTGTAAGCTTGTGTCTGGCTGTGGGCTAAAGAAATGGCTTGCATTACGTTGCATTGAATATTTTCTTGTTAGGCTCGACATCAGATACTGGAGATACATACTAAGGAATGGAATCCAAAGCTTGCTGACTGCTTCTTGAAGGAGCTCGCACGAAAGACGACCGGTGGGTGTCAGAAAATAATGTTCTTATTTGGAACAAATGGTTGAGACACCAGCAAAGTTGCCCAGAAAACCAGAAGGTTTTACTGGTTGAACCATCCTGAAACCGGTGAAAACCCACTGAAAGTTAATTCAACTTGTTTTTTGTTTCACTCATAGTGAAATATTTTATTCTGGTATATGGTTAAGTTTTTCAGTTATCTAAAACTATGCATTTTTCAAATATTGGATATTCTGTGCTTTTTGATCAAAGCGAAAACTCAGTTAAATCAACCAACAGACTTCACAGCTAAGGTTTAAGTTAGGCCTAAGTTGTAAAAACTGCCGAACTCACCGTTAGGGTTAGCCTTTTTTGACGTAAGAGGTTTTTCAGTCCTGTTGAAACGTGAATAGTTTGTGGCATTTGACTTTCACTTGTGAACATTGGTGTCAGCTGCATGTTTATTCAAGTAACGCGTTTTGGAATGGATGGGAAATAGATTTAATTGTGACATTTATTTCATTTGTGATATATTTCGGGATGTAAATTTGATGATTGCAGTGAACTTTCTGTAGGCAGAGATGGTTCAAGGCCAGCATTTTCAAGGCCAGTGCTAGTGGTCTTGGAAGTCAAGGCCACTAAGTAAGTAAGTAAGTAAAGTAAGTACGCTGGTGTCTGTTGTAGGCTACTGTGGTGCTGATTTGAAAGCCCAGTGTACTGATACACTTGTGATACATTAGTGGTCTTGTAGTGTAAGCTGATGTCTGGCTGAGGCTTCTATGTTGCTATTTCTGTTGCAGTGTAAGCTGGTGTCAGCCATAGCCTATCATGAAGCTGTCTGTCTCACTCTGTACGCTGGTGTCTGGCTAAGGTTTGGGATGCTGTATTTGTTGACAAATTTTTATTGCAGTGTGAACTAGTGTCTTGCAGTGTAAGCTGGTGTCTGTTATAGGCTACTGTGGTGCTGATCTGAAGGCCCTGTGTACCGAGGCTGCGTTGAGGGCACTGCGTCGTCGCTACCCTCAGATCTATGAGAGTCGGGACAAGCTACAGATCAACGCTTCAAGTGTCAACATCTCCGTCTGTGACTTCTACGCTGCCATAAAACGAATTGTACCCACCACTCAGAGGTTGTTTCTTATATGGCTGTGAAAATTAACCATCGCTTAATCATTTATAAAGTTAATGGTTTAAAATTTTGTTAGCGATTAAAATTTGATTACAATTTTAGACTTCTTAACAGCCTAAACTGGCAGATTTTCAACATTTGTTATGTAATTTTATTTGTCATAGGACAGGTTATCAAGATTTGTCAATTATGTAACTTCTGCCAGATAGTGTTCGTTGTTAGTGTTATTATTATTAGGCTGCCCTTACGTTTTTTCTTTGTTTTTAACTCTTTTTCTTTTGTTTGTTTTCCATTTCTCCTCAGAAACCGGTCAGTGGACCAAGACCAAAATTGGCTGGAAGGAATTGAGGCCAAATGTCAGCAAGGTCCATTGAGGGATTTTGCGGAGGTTCATTTTACCACATTTATAATCAATGGCTTGACGAATAAGCATCGTAGACCACGACTCGGGGCTTGTCCCAAATTTCTTTATATATTTTATAAATATATATATATATTTTCTTTTCTCACATTTACGCGTATGTATGTGTTGTTCTGTGGATATTTGATGAATAAAAGCTGTGTATCCATTCCACAGGGCTATGTCGTCACCCGCCAGAGCTTTGTCAGCGCGTGTTCGCCCGTTACTGCAGCGCACTCTTGACAGCATTCTCGCGCTGCTGTTTGAGAGCATTTTTCCGCGAGCCACAGCGCTCGTCGCGGGCTGCACTGATGCAGGTTATAATGATTGGTGTTTTGAATAGATGCATTTGTTAGTCTGCCCAGAAGCGATAGCTTTCGTAGCGGACTTATGTTTTACTGCAGATGTTTATTTATTTTTTTAATGCGAAACCTTCAGGATGCATCAGCTGATCAGTGCAAATTTTGCACGCTGATCATTACTAGGCCAAATTTTATAATGCCGGTCCAAAATTTCGGGGCCCCACCCCAAAAAAATTCTAGAGGCCAAAAACATGCAAAATTTGGCTCGATTTTGGGCGACTTCAAACTTTGGCATCGAATGTCTCTGGAACGGATGAATATATTCGAAATCTGACAAGTACATTTTCTACCGCGACTCTTCCCACGTTGGGTGAAAGAATTTCGGTGAACTTTGGTCCACTAATCACGGAGATTAAGCAGTGACATCGTACCCACCCAAGTTGACTTTTTCGAGAGACCACGTTTCGGCTCCTAGGGGGTGCTGCGCCCCCAAATTTTTACAAGTGCTAGAGAATGGACAAGTCTTGCCAGCCCACATTCCAAAGGGGTCAGGGGTCTCTCTTACAATTTTTTCAAATGGGGGTCAAAAATTGGCTTCAAATTTAGTAAATGCATGCGTATACCTTTGGGGATAGTGGGAGTAGTCTCACAATACTTTGCCACATGATAGGCGTTAAGGTGGGCATTATCACTTATGTACAGATTTTTGGGGGGGGCCTGCACCCCAGAAATTTCGGAGGGCACAAAATTGAAAATTTGGCTCGATTTCGGACAATGTTTGAATTTGAACGTGAATATCTTAGGAAACGATCGAGGTATTAAAAATCTGAAACAAACTTGATCAACAATTATCATAGCATATCATAGGGGTTCAGCAAAAAAAATTGGTCAACTTTGGTCCACTAACAAAAAAGTTATAGGCGCGTATGTTGACCTACCCTAAGTCGACATTGGGCGTTTTGCGTATGCTAATGCATTTGAGTTCGGGTCACGTGACTTTGCCAGTGGGGGAATTTCACCCCCCTGAAATTTTCCCCCAATTGGACTTAGGGCGCTGGGCGGACTCACATTGGGCTTTGCCCCAAATTTTTAGTTGAAATAACTTCATCATGTGCAATGTTTATTTGATTTTTAGAATTTGTTTAATATTGCTTGCTTATATCTTTGACTACTCAGTGTCGTTAGTGTGGCTTGGTAGTCTAACGGTATTATGTCGGACTAGTCATTGAGAGGTCGCTGGTTCAACTCACGGAATGCTTGTTGTCCATTTACTATGGCTGAACTGAGATGTGCGATGAACAAGCTGAAGATTGGGAAAGTGGCTGGAGCTGACGAAATATCCAATGAGATGCTGAAGATTATTTTGTATTCTATGTCCGTTGTCAAGGTGTGTGTTTACATGTCTACGGCGTAGCAACGGTCCATCGCCAATGCAAAGTGCTCTTTATTTATACATTAATAATTTATCCAGCAAAAACACAATGCAAAACAAATATAGTATAAATGTAACATTTCTAGATTACGAGTATAATTGAATTAAAAGTCTTATAAATAGACATAAAGAAGTTTTTCTTGTTGGATGATGTTGGAATCGTATAAATTGGGATGTCATAAGACACCTAAAAAGTGATCGTAAGATTTTTGTTGTAAAATTGTCGTAAGATGTTTTGTGAATTTGGCTCCTGTATTATTCTGTGTTTAGATGGCAGTGTTGGTAAGGTGAGTGAGATTGAAGCAGTTGGTCCCTGGTTATGGCTACAGTGGTCTGTAGGGCTAGCATTAGCATGTATTGTGCTGTTAGGTCAGAGACCTGTTATAGCGTGATTTGAACTGTGTACAGACAGTAATGGAGAGGCAAGTGACATTGAGCCAATGACTGATGATGAGCTGGCTTCCACTAGCACTGAGTTCACTTTTGACACGTACGGTGGCTTCTATCTATTTGTAACTAGTTGTAACTGCTGCTCCGCAAGCAGGGTTGGCAGGTTTTTGTCAAAGGTGATTTTTTCATAATTAATAAAATTTTTATCCATGAATATTTTGTTATTGTTTTTTTTGTAGTTGACAAAATGCTATATGAAGCAGATATGATGATATGATGAAAACAGTCTGAAAAATGATAAGCGCTTGATTCAGAGAATGTGCACATTTCAGGCTGTTTGTTGTGTCGAAAAACAGCTGACTGTCTCTTGTCGTCCATCTGGCTGTCTAACCCACATCCTCCAATAGACAGCATTCTTTAATTAATGAGTCCTGTCTGGAGGATAACAGGGAAGATTTAGAATTGCCATTATGTTAATTACATATGCATGCGTATAATGGAGTTCTTACAATTTTAGGTTTAGGTCTTCTTTTGTGTTTTGTGTTTCTGTAAAGGTTAAACTTTCTGTTTCTTGTGCATTGCCTGGAAAAGCCGTCTGAGCTATACTGTGTCGGGCGGGACGTTAAATGCCACTTAGTACTCATTCACACACTCAGTGTGTCCATGTGTTGATCACGTCTTCACTTCTGCCTGGCTGTCTGTTGCTAGTCTGTCTCATCGTCGGGAAATCCCCACACATCGTCCTCGTCTGCTATTGGTCGGTGAGCGAGGGCAGGCTCACAGCAGTCATGTGGGCCCCGCAGTTCTTCATCATCTCGAGTCTTTGCCAGTCTTTGTTCTTGATCTTCCAGCGTTGTACTCTGTCGGTGTCAAGTCACCAGAGGAAACCTGCACCCAGGTAATTAGTAGCGCTGCGAAATTAACGATTAGTTAACTGATTAATCGTTGAAAGCATTAATCAAGTTTTTTAATCGATTAGAATTACAGCTGCAAAAGTTAACGAACTATTAATTGTTAAACAAAATAATCACTTAGGTCAGCAACAATTCTGCAGTTTTCGATTTCTGATTGACTACAAGAACTGATTGAAATTAATCAATTAATTTTTATTAATTTTTGAAGATTAAGCAATTAAATAGTTTTTAATTTATAGCAGCCATAATTAAAATTTAATTACTATTATAAACAGACTTCTTTACAGCTTAAAATCAGGCAAGATATTTTCTCTGCACAGGGTTTTCAATGCCTAATGGAAAGTCGTGGAAAATCAGTTTGGTCCTCGACAGTCCTGGAAATTAAAGTGTACGGTTTTTCTCAAAAGTCCTGGAAATGAAAATCCTGAATAGCTGATGAATTTTCTGCGGTTCAAAATAAATAACGTATGGCACATTCTCTGCCATATTTAGTTACTCTTATTTGCTAGGACTGTGGAAATTAATGAACGATTGAATTCAGTTGAAATTTTGGACTTCTTTACAGCCTGAAATGACTACTGATTGACGTTTTTAATCTGATATTATTAATTCATATAGGACATATAATCAAAATTGGTACTTGTGTTGTATAATCAGTTGAGATTAGAGCTGTCAGGTGTTTAGTCGAGATATTTTCTGTTTAAGTCCCTGTGTGGTCTGTGTACTGGTGGTATTAGTGGTCTCGCAGTGTAATCGGGTGTCTGCTAAGTGTTGCATGATTCAATGAGGACTAGCCCCAGTGTGGGCTACGTGCCGTATATTGCCGAGTGGTGGCAAGTGATAACGGAGGCTGTGCGTGCAAGCTTTGTCTCAGTGTTGTGTGGTCTCTTGCAGTGTAAGCTGTTGTCTGGTAGGTGCTGGCTGAGGCAATGCGTACAAGCCCCAGCGTGGTGTATTTGCCTCACATCGCCGAATGGTGGCAAGTGATAACGGAGGCTGTGCGTGCAAGCTTTGTCTCAGTGTTCAATGACGTTGATCCATCTGTTCCTATTCTGCTGCTAGCGACGTCTGACACTGACTACAAACGATTGCCTGCTCCGGTTTGTCACTGTGCACAGAATTTTGTGTCATGTTTTCTACCAAATTTATCAGTAAATGAATTTCAATAGCAAGATAATGTTCATAGGAACACGGAGTCTGTCCAATGCATTTCAGTAGAACTTTACAGTATATGTCCGTATAAATATAGTCAGTGAGCTGTTAAGACCGGTAGGAAGAAATCAAACAGTTTAATTTCAAATTGTACACCAGCAATGATCCTTTCGTTTGGATGCTGCCGAGGTATGTGAAAATCTTGTACTGGCTCGACAGTGTTACCGTTGACTACTACAGGAGAAGGTGTTGACCCACAGCCGAGGTTCTGCATCTTCGTTTTGCTCCAGGAAACGTGAAGGCCGAACTTTGAGGCTTCCTCGTCCATTGCAGACAGAGCGATCGGATACTTGCCTGTGTGTCAACGAACAGGGTGACGTCGTCGGCGTAGTCGATATCGGTGAAGGTGTGCAGGCCAACTTGGATGCCCACTTTGCGGCTAACGTGATCCATGATAAAGTCCATTGCTCTGCAAAACAGAGCAGGAGCTAAGACGCATCCCTGCCTCACGTCTGAAGTCGTCGAGAACAGAGGAACAGCGGCCCGCCAATCGCACTCTCGCTGTCGTTGCGGTATGTAAGTCGATAATCAGGCCCAGAATGACATTTGGAACACCGATGCCCTTCATGGCTTTCCAGAGAGCAGCTCTATCAACTGAGTCAAATGCAGACTTCAGGTCCACGAACGCAGAGAGTAGTAGTTGCTGAAATTCCCTGTGTATTTCTGCCAGCAGCCGCAGTGCAAGTATTGCATCCAGAGTGGAGCAACAGCGCGTGAAACCTGACTGGTGGGGTCGCCGGTGCTTCTGCAACAGTGGGTCCAGTCTAGCGAGGAGCATATGGGCAGTTACTTTGCCGGGGACTGAAAGAAGGGTGATTGGGCGATGGCTGCTGCACTCGTTCCGAGGCCCTTTCCCTTGTATAAAGACACTATAATGCCTTTCTTCCACTCTGCTGGGATCTTCCCAGACCTCCAGACTGCACAGAACAGGCCGTGTAAAGCTTTACTGACTGGATCTAGGGCGCATTTTAACAGCTCTGGAGGAATATTGTCACAGCCAGCTGCGCGACCATTCTTCAGATTTCGTATAGCTCATTGAACTTCTTCGAGACTCGGAGCATCATCAGCCATATCTGTGTCTGGTGTAGCGTCGCTGGCAAGGTCGTCAAGCTCTCGACAGAGTGATCCAGCAGGATGATTTAGGGCCTGCTCGTAGTGTTCCGCCCACCGCCGCAAGATGTCTTCCTCTGACTTACATGGAACACCAGATGCGTCGTTGATTGGGACACCGGCGCCGCAGAGCTGAGCTTGAGCATGACCTCCCACGATAATAGAAAATGACACGGTTACTGGAAATTTTAAGACAATAACGAGCTTTAACGACAGTAAGCAAACAGAACTGAACTAGACAGAGGGGAGTTAAGAAAAAGACAGATGGACGGATAGGCAGAGAGACAGACACAAATAGCAACATGGTTCTTATGGTCAGGAAAAGTCGGGGAATTTTAAGTAAGTCAGGGAAAGTTGGGGGAAAATTAGAAGATCAGAAAAAGTCTGGGAATTTGACATTCCAAAGTCAGGGAAAAATCAGAGGGTCAGGGAAAGTCAGGGAAAATCATAGTACCAGGGTGCAAAAGTTAACAAAAATGCAGAAAAAAATTTGAACTGTTGTACGCAGACTGCGTACAATGGTTCAAAATTTTTCCTGCTCGCTTCGCTCACAAGATTATTTCTGTGTCCACTTTTGAATTTGTTCCTTCGTTCTTGTTTCTAGTGTGATTGCAAGCGATTGAAAACCGACATTGGTATTACGTGTGAACAGATTAGTCAGGGAAAACGGTTCATTTTTTCCTAGAAAGTTCAGCCGAGAACCATCTACTGTCACGCCCTAGACTTTGTCACCCTATCCTTCTATAACTAAGCTTAGGCCTTACGTCTACCATTGAACTGCCTAAAACGTCTAACAACTAAACCCAACGTGCAGTTCTCTTGCGACCGCTCCAGGCTCCACAGCCGTAGCCAGTGTAGCATGGCTGCAGACCGGCTCGAGTCAGGTGATGCCAACGGTCGCCAGATACGACTCTGTGACAGTAACCATGCCGCTAACTGAAGTGGTTTCATCACAGCTTGCAATGCAAGTATTTGGGGTACAGTTGGTAACCCCGTTTTGGGGGAAATGGGTGCTAGTTGGGGATTTGGATCGGTACCACAGCCTCCACACGGTAGTGATCTGGGAAACCTATTTGCTTGATCAGATAGTTTGTCGGTTAGACATACTGTTTAGCCACCGTACATATGTTACAGACTGACAAACAGACAGACTCATCGTACTTAAGCTTGACCTTAATGGTTGGCCAAATCAGTCACAGTTTGGCACAGATATGATAAACAGTGTAAGGGCTAATTTTTTGGGAACATGGTGTAGAATTATTATAGTGAATAGCTGAACTAGGATACAGTAAAATAGCAATTGATAATAGTTGATATTTTCATTGTTATATAATAAAAATTCTTCTCATCGTGACATATCATATTGTAGTTGTAATGGTCGTTGCTGGTAGGTGCGTGAGTTGTTCTGTGAGTCATCGGGTGAGGTCGTAGTGGTTCACGATCCCACTGATGCTGAGAGGAGAGACTTCTTTGAAGATCTTCTGCTAAGAAGAACGACTGAGTCTCCCGTCGTTAAGCACAGCACAAAGTGTGCGTAGTTTTCTCTTTATTTCACTTTCGATTCATTGTTGACTACGAGTGTGTTGCAGATGAAGTATTTGATGGTTTCTTTTTCTGATGTCTGTGGTGTGCATTTTTTACAGAGTTTCCATGCCTTCTGGGAAGTCTTGAGTTTATTTTTCTTGATTTTTGCAGACTCTAGAAAGTCCTGGAAAATGAGTTTAGTCCAAGAAAGTCTAGAAATTTCAAGATTAAGGTTCTGGTAGGTCCTAAAAAAATGAAAATTCTGGATAGTTGATGAATTTACTGTAAAAGTAAACAATGTGTGGCTGTACTACTGTAGCACTGACTTACTGAAATACAATGATGAGATAAATTTCAGAATACGTGCAGTAAGTTCTGATCTGTGCGACTCTTTGCAGTGTAAGCTGGTGTCTTGTGTTGATGCTGAGCAGCGAGGCCACAGGAAGTTCTGATGAAAGCAGAAAAGCCGGAAGCGAGACAGCTGACGGATGCAGAGCGTAAACGAATCCGCGAGCGTGAAGAATCCACATTCCGGGAACTGCGGCTGTTTCTGCGCGACGTGATAAACAAACTCGGCCGAGATCGCAAGTTTGCCATGTTTGCCAAGCCCGTTGACATCACTGAGGTGAACATAAGATTTAATATTCATTGCAGTGTAACTTACAATATTTATTTTATAATACATGAAATTGATTACTTAGTTTACAGATCACAGTTAGTCATGTTTGCTGAGCTAAAAAGTAAACTCATTTTGCTGAGTCTTTCGCTGATTGGAAACTTTGGTCTAAATTCGATAATAAATACTGTAATGACATCACTGTGATGTAAGTTGTTGCATAACATGTAGTGGGCGTGCGCCAGGGCAGTTAAATAAGCAAGTCCAAGCTGGCTGATTTATTTCCAATCTGTTTCTAATGATTTTCGCAAAGTCCATAGACTTAGATCAACGTACAGACTTTACCATTCAGCTTTTGCTCAGTGAATTGTTTCTGCGAAAGACGTAAGTGAAAAAGTGAAGTGACCCATTGGTGTATGGGTGGTCTGTATATGACAGGTGCCTGACTACTATGAGATAATCACTGAACCGATGGATCTGTCTACGATGATGACAAAGATTGACCTCCACAAATACACGACAGTGCAGCAGTTCCAGCATGATATTGAACTAATCTGCTGCAACGCCCTCGAATACAACCCGGACAGAGACCCTCAAGGTTAGCCATTACTCTACTCTACACTGTGTTCCAAACAGCAGACTCCTGATACATTTTGAACTAGAAAGCATCATAGCCCACAGGTACGTCCGCCAAGGCAATGTTATTCGCCAGGTGGCGTCACCATCTTCGCTTTGCCAGCGGTTCCCTTAAGTCCCCTTTAACGCAGTGGTAATGAAAATTTCAAAGTGGTCCAGAATCCAGAATTTCTGCCGGATCATCCCCAAAATTGAATCGCTGATAAAATTTATGCCATGCCCGACATACCCTCAAAATTTCGGAAAGATCCGTCCATAACTTTTCGAGTTATCTTGCTGACACAGAGACAAACAGACAGACAAACAAAAACCGGCAAAAACATTACCTCCTTGGCAGAGGTAAATATCTCCAACGATCTTGCTTCAATATCAACAAATTTTAGAATCGCTACATGTATATAGTTACCAATTGATAGCGCTTGTTACTTTGAAAAAGAATCGTCTTTATTTTTACGTTATTGTTCATTTTAATACTCATTTCATGTATTTTTTCCCAGGTAATGCAGAAGCACACACTGGGTGAGGTGGGGACTTGAGTGGTCATTTGTGTTTGGAATATTCTTACTATAAGCTACTAAAATTTGGTCATCCATTTTCGAGTTACTATCAGTAATGTTGAAGATTCTTTTCTCGAGATATGCTGTATATTGTAAATTGTCAGATCGTGCAATACGTCACCGGGCATGTGCCCTTAAGGACACGGCTTTCGCTTTGATCTCGTCTGAACTCGATCCTGAGTTTGAGAAGCTTTGTGAGGATATCACCAAGGCAAGAGTGCGCAGAGGTATGTGGTTCGTGAAGATATGTCTTTATTTGCATTACCACATTTTATCGTATATTGTATTCATTCATTCATTCATTGATTTTATTTGACTCAGACCGCTGGGGCCCATATACAGTTATAGACAGAGAACAATGAAAGAAATAAAAAAACTGAAAATGCTGCGAAGGAGAGAAAATAAGAATGAGATAGATGGATGTGTTTATGCTAAGCAGCCCTGTTTAAAGCAACAAGCTCATGGGTCGGGCTCCTGATCAGGTCACTATCAAGTGCTTACTACTTGTATAGGTGACTGTCTGTGGACACATAAACCAGATGTCTCAGTATGTATCTAACACCAAGATCAACTCAGCCTTCCGTCCCTCTGTGTTAGGTAAATAGGCTGGGGTTAAGCTGGGGTACAGGGCATGATGTCTACATTGTTGCATGTGATACACTTTCACTTTCATTCTTGTTTTGGCATCAGACCCCCCATCAGTTGCGTTGCAGTTGGTCTCGGCTCAGGGGGTTCTATTTTACTTCCTTGCAGTGTGTACTTAAAGGCAACTGCCACAAAAAGTTTTTGTTGCAGAATATCATTGGATTTCATATTTATATTACAAATATATGCGTCAATCTTTTTACTGAAACAGTTACTATTGAAAAAACGACTGATGATACTTCTTTTTTGTGCTATAAATAGCATCATTTAATTTTTACGCGCGAAAGCAGCTACCGCTTTCGTCACACGGGTGGATCAGTCAAAAATGGTGCAAGCTAGGATTACCAAATTTTCACCGTCAGCTGCCTGGAAGACTCTAGTTTCAGGAACCGTAAAGCTTTTCCATAAATTTGAAGGGGGTCACCCTGAACAAGGGCACTAAATGAGAGGGGGGTGGGCAAAATTTGCGATTTTTGGCCGATAAGTCGCTGTATCTCAGTAACGGTGCGAGCTAGGGCCTAGGTTACTATTAATCACTAATAAAAAGTCGTACACTGGCTCTCGATTGGCGCCAAATTCATTGACCTTGAATGCCAAAATAGGGGGTTTTATGGAATTTTATGGCAATTTCGTGCTGCGACACAAGTCTATATCATTCACAGGGTGGCGCCACAGAACTATCGTTATGCGATCCAGATAGAGAATTTGGTATTTGTATATTAACTTAGCGTGAACACTCCAATTTTCAGCTAAACTACTGAACTGGAACTGCTATAGGCTATCGCCCGTCTCGTGAGCATTAGCTCAAATTTCTTGTTTTACTATGCTACTTCTACGCATTACACGCAACACTTGGTTCTTTCCAGTAAGTTAAATTAGCACATGGCAGACCACGTAAAACATGTTTAATCATATAAGGGTGAAAATCTGATTCAGTCATCACTGAACGTTGCAAAATGGCAAATTTCATGTTTAAACATTTCCCTGCATATTATACATTATTTGAAACAGCAAACTCTTGCAGTTAAGAGGCATTTATGATTCACGATCAAGGAACCAGGAATAGTACGCGTTCAAAGTTAGACACTTGTGAAAAAATGCCATTTCGGTAACGGTCACGTTTTCTGGCACACTTGATGGCAAAAACCATTCCACACTGTATTTTGTTTACATGTGAATATTTGCTGAATTAGAAACACATTTTTGGAAATATCTCGAAAATGGTGCATCGGAGCTCAAAAAATCCACAAAAAAATGCCCCCCTTAGCAAACCTCTAAATTCTTTCCTTTAATGGATGGGGTTAATAAAATTAAATATTCTTTGCTAAAATTAAATATTCTATGGTAGACGTTTAATGGGTACAGCGAACAGAAACAAAATGGCACCTATGACCAGAAGTAAACAGCTTCGTCGTATGACCTGTCCAATAAAGAAGTAACACCGGCCTTGGGACCACCCATAGAAAGTCGACATCTGGGAGTCAAATGGTCACGTGACCGATGACATCACGTGACACGAAAAGGTCAAACTCGTGACCCTATTATCTTTGAGGCGCCATATCTCCTTAACAGTGCCAGATAGACGCATGGTGACAATGGACCTTTTATAGTAAAGCGGCGATGGTGACGAATCAAATGGTCTCGTAACTGACAATGTTTATTGTTTATTTAAAATAATACAGAAGGATGAAAGGATCTTTGCTGCTGTACAATTTGAAATTAAAGTGTTTGATTTTTTTCTACCGGTCTAAATAGCTCACTGGTTATATTTATACGGACATATACTGTAAACTGTCAAAATGCATTGGACAGGCTCCGTGTTCATATGAGCATTATCTTGTTTTGGTAAAAATCAAAAGCATTGATTTTTTTGGATTTAAATTGATTTTTTTTATTTTTATTAGATTTTTACACTATTCTATGCTATCTGTGATTACCAACGTGTTACCTTTATCTGCTAGTTTGTCGATGCCAGTAATTGGCTATGATTAGAGTTTTTTTTTTTAAAATTACACATGTTATTTTTATAGCAGCCTGGCAAAGAACTATTTACAATTTCAACCTGGTGATGCATTCTAATGTTTGTGAATATTTATGGGGCCAGCTGCAATTTGTCAGACTGTTTAAGGCAAATGGCAGACAATGATGAAGGCCATAACTCAACTCAACTCGGGTTTAATAAAAACGATAGCCGATGGCTAAAAAATATACAAACATAAAAGCAGCAACTACACATAGCTAATAGAGCATACAAAATACGAAATAGTTCACACTCAACACTCCTTTAAGTCCGGTTCACATCCACATATATATTTCTAGGTACACCAAAACAAAGCACACACTTATATATGTTTATATTTTTAAGTTATTGGTATTTAGCCAGGGCAAAGTGGATAAAAGACCGATATTTGTTAGTTCTCGTCTGTGGTATGGGATAGGCGGTATGTCGTCGGAGTCAAGAAATAGTATCTGAGTCTCGTCTTTTGGGAAGAAGGTCGTGTAAACAACTGTCAGCATTTGTAACTGTGGGAAAAAATTTTCTCCCCAAATCACACCTTCGTACAGAAAGGGGTTCTACCCTAGCGTGTGCACATGCAGAATCAAATGGCATATCATATGCATTTCTCATACCTGTAAGGATGCTGATTGCTGAAAGTAAAGTCTGCCAAAACAATATGAGCAATAACAAGAGTCAAGGCCAAGTAATTGGCGATGTTAACTTTGGTAAAGTATATCAGGTTAAGCTAACTTACCAGCTCAGATATAGCCAAATATTAATGTAGTCAACAAAATAAATTGAGTTAGCAAGCACTACAGTGCACAAAATACCAATAACAGGGTGGCCACAGGGCCTTGAAAGTCCTTGAAAAAAATGCTCATTTTTCCAGGGCCTGGAAAGTCCTTGAAAATGGAACAGATCCTTGAAAGTTTTGGAATTTGATGTAAAAGGTTCTTGAAAGTCCTTGAATCTAAGTACAGTAATCATTGATACCTAGCATTAAAATTTTGCACTTAATTCGTACATCAAAAATATCTAGTACACAACATTTTTACGCGCGAAAGCAGCTATGCTATAGCGCGTCTTAGCTATCGCAATTCTGTCCGTCCGTTCGTCTGTCACACGGGTGGATCAGGCAAAAACGGTCCAAGCTAGGATCTCCAAATCTTCACCATCGGTTGCCTGGAAGACTCTAGTTTCGTAAACTCGAAGGGGGTCACCCCGAACGAGGTCGCTAAATGAGAGGGGGGTGGTCAAAATTTGCGATTTTTGGCCAATAACTCGCTGTATCTCAGTAACGGTGCGAGATAAGGCCT
>Ga0056128_1002396_pt1 | contig 22153 bp, 13 predicted proteins | sample WorMetLIZISLAND2_FD_71113 | JGI IMG/M metagenome (GOLD analysis project Ga0056128, IMG submission 71113) | Marine gutless worms symbiont microbial communities from Max Planck institute for Marine Microbiology, Germany - Olavius geniculatus... ... | reverse complement strand
TGACAAGCTTTTTATTGGTGTAAACATCGATGACCTTGAATGACCTTGAATTTCAAAAATAGGGGTTTTAGTGTTTTTTCCAATTTGTGGCTGCGGCGTAGATTTCAAGAGTGAAAATTGCGTCAAAATCGATAGAGTTAAATCAAGACAACCTGCGAATAATAACTGCTAAGGCTGTCGCGCGTCTCATGAGCTTTGCTCAAATTACTTGTGTTATACACTTATACAAATACTCGATGCTCATGACAGCAATACACAGTTAACAAATACGCACTGATGCCCGCGCACTGTTGCTCGGGCAACATTAAAGTCGTCACAGCTTTTTCGTTATTGTTTCTGTTGCGGCCACGGCATTTTGCGGCACTTGATAAACCTCGGCTAGCTCATCATAAAATTCCAGGGCGGGCCGCAAGTCGTGGGCAAACAATTCTCTTATATCTTCATTCGATTTGGGTCCTTGGAATGTGGTCTTATCCGACGGACAAAAATCTGCCAGCATTTGGCTTATATCCTAAATCTCCTATGATTTCTTCACAAAGTTCTATATCAGCATCCGAATTCTAGTCTATAATATGGCCTACAGTTAGCTTTGGGTAAATTTAGGATCATATTGGCCAATTTTAGGAAACAAGGCAAATTTGGGAATTTGGGTAAAATTTGGGATTTGGGCAATCTTTTTATGATTTCCTTATGATTTTTCCTTATGATTTTTTTGTGATTTTTTTGTCCTGATTTTTTCTTATGATTTTTGCTTATGATTTCCTTATGGTTTTTTCCTTATGGTTTTTTGCTTATGGCATTGGGAATTTGGGCGAATTTGGAAGTAAGAACGCAAACCCGAAACCCGCGGGTTTTAGGTTTAGCAGAACGTCTAGGTTTTTCCAGACCCTGGGTTTTTCAAAACCCGGGTTTTGAATTCCTAGTCTTGATGATTGATCCGCTTCGCGCACATTATCAGTTCAGTTCATCAAGCCGAATTTCGCTGCGAGTTATTCCTACTTCCGTCAATTCCCCATATGTTATGCAGTGTTTCGAGAATTGACGTTTTGTATAATCTATGCTGTCGCCATCTTGTTTTTAGGACGTGATTTTGTAGTTGTATACACTTTGTTGTATATGTAGTAATTTTCTTATTCGTTAATTCGTTTTTGAAAATTCACGCTTTTATCAGCAGCAATGGCTGAAAACAAAGACGAGCTAGTTCAAAGGGCGAAATTAGCGGAGCAGGCCGAGCGTTACGATGACATGGCTTCCGCAATGAAGAAGGTGACGGAAAGCGGAGAGGAGTTGAGTAACGAGGAACGAAATCTTCTGTCCGTGGCCTACAAAAATGTCGTTGGCGCTCGACGGTCATCGTGGCGGGTTATCTCCAGCATCGAGCAGAAGACAGAGGGCAGTGAACGGAAGCAGGCGATGGCGAAAGAATACCGCGAGAAAGTTGAAACCGAACTTGGGGATATATGTGACGACGTCTTGGTGAGTTATGAGTGTGGCCTGTGGCACATGTTTGCCAAAATACAACACAATAGTACAATACTAGCGTACAGCTACTATAGTATAGTCCCAAACTGCAACTCAAAATTTATGAAAAAAATTCATCAAAATTTACCAGTGAACAGCGTCGTCGTAGGGGTGTCGGTAAAATGCGCCTGCGTCTAGTGCATCTGGGCCGACGGGTATTTTGCGTCTAAATAGTGCGTCTGAGAGCGGCAGCAAAAATGTGTCTAGATGGGTACAATGCGTGAACACAGTTTGCATCTTGCCAAGCCTACAACAATGATTATATTTACCGTGCGCACGCATGGTCCGTATGCAGTCACAAAGGGGTAGCACTAATTGCTGAATCATCTGAATCGGCCTGAATCGGCGGCAATGGATGTAACTGAATAAGCGATAGGTTTAAGTAATAAATCTAAGGTCAGTGCTAGCGGTAGATCAGTGATCTCGAACTAGAGAGCAGAAAATTACTAGCGGTAAATTGCCACTTTATCTAATTACATTTATCTCTTTTTAACGTAAGAATGCAGCCACATTTCTTCACCGCATTGCTAAGACTGGTTGGAACTGCAATGTATTCAATTACCAGGCATTAAATAAAATTTATTCAAAAACACTTCAGTTCTAAGTCCGTGTTACAAAAACAGCTTTGGATTGAGATGGACTCTTATATAATACTGAATAAGCCTGATTTAACTACCTGACAGTGTCATGGCATGGTTTATAGACCTTCTATGTCTACCAGGCATATAAGTTCTACCATCGTCCCAATAATGTATCTACCCGATCTACCTCTAGCAATTTTCCAGTGCTAACAGCAAGATCGCTGATCTACCGCTAGAATTATTGTAAATCTAAAAATGAATAAGCGAATCAGCGTGAGTCGGTGCCGATGGATTTAACTGAATAAGCGATAGTTTTAAGTAATAAATCTAAACTTTAAACCTAAACCATAAAAACAAACCAAAATCTGAACCAGCAGTGGGCCAATTCAGTAATTACTGTTAATCCATCGGCGTCATGAATGCAGCAGTGGGCCGATTCAGCAATTAGTGCTACCGGTCACAAAGTGCTAATTACCATGCGCAAATCACACACTATCAGATGGCATACTTTTAATCAACTTATTTGCAGCACTAGGCACAGTAAGTACTGTAGTACAATAAGTGGCCTATAAGTGATTTCGTAAACAAGTGACACCATTTTCAAAAGTAGGTCAAGTAATGTAAACAAAGCAAGGAGCGTGGCAGGTACACGTTATTGCTATGTATTTACGCAGGTTTTGGGCAGTTAATGTTTGTATACGAAGTTGAAGGAAGTTGTATATATTTATGTATGTATGAAAGCAACACATGTAGTTGAAAATAGTTCTAATGAGACTCTACAGAAAACGGTAATTAGCATGCAATAACGTCTACCTGCCAAATGGCACGATATCGAGGATCAGGCGGTAGGCCTATCAATGAATGATCTAGATTTGGTTCTATGTGACAGACCTGTCACTCAGAGGATCTACTACCAAACAGAAACTCAAGATACAGGTGGTGCCTCTGAGTACTATTGCTTAGGCGTTGTTCCCTTTCATCCCATAACCATTGCTGAATGCTGATTTGCCAGATCGGTTTGTGTGCAGGTGGTTTGTTAGAAGCTCTGTGTGAATGTTAGTCAACCATCTATACCATATGTGATCAGTGTAAGGCCAAAGTTGAGGTCAGAGGCTGAGAGCAGTACTGGGTTCTTGGGGATGAGCAATGAAGTGTATTTTTTGGGCATGAAAGGCACAGGTATAAATGTTGTTTGTGTTTTTGCATGGACTAGCATTTATCACTGAAGTTGGGGCCAATTGCTCCCTATAACCTCACTGGCTATGACATGGGATGGTTTGCTTTGCTGAATATTTATGTCTAATGTCAGTTATTGTGTGTTGTGAACAGGGCCTCCTTGACAAGTATCTCATTGCAAAGGCCAGTGCTGCAGAAAGTAAAGTGTTCTATAAGAAAATGAAGGGAGATTATTACCGCTACAAGGCAGAAGTTGCAAAGTCTGCTGACAAAGCTGGTCAGTGTCTGCAGTTTTTTGGTGTTTGTTTGATTTTTTTTTGCTGTTTATTTGTGTGTACCAGTGCAAATGACTGTCCCAAAATGAAACATAATGTGTTGAGCAGGAGTTATACTCACTCACTGCATGCTGTTTTTACATATTATCAAAAGATTAGGTACAGTACTTTTTAAATTTTTAGTTAAAAACTTGCTGATGTTTCGACGTCAGCTGATGCCTTCATCAGAACTGAATGTTGACTCTTCTCCGTGAAGTGTAATTTTAATGAGAATGAAGCTGCATCATGGATAAGGAGCTAATCGTAGCTGTTCGACAGAAAGCAGTGCACAACCCTGTGTCATGGTTCATGCATACGTGTTTAGTGTTTAAACTTGCGAATCGCAATAGCCTCTGATCCGTCTGGTCCTGCGGTCAAAATTTGTGCCTACCACCTTCACCCGATCCTATTCTGTCGCATGGTTTTCTCTTGTTGCATGATCTGTGATGGCAGACTTGTTTTGTTGTTCCTCTGCTAACGTTTTGCTCTGTCTTGTAAATTTTGCAGTGTCTTCGGCCTCAGCTTTTTCTTGTGCTCTCCCGCTCGAACACTAGATTTCTGCCTGTTTCCCCGACATAAACTTTATCACAATTCTTGCATGGTATCTGGTAGATGCATTTACTGACTTCATCAAATTCGTTAAATTGCACTTTATCCTTTGGGTGCACTAGTTCATTGTGTATAGTTCTGAATGGTTTGCTAGCAACACTGCCCTGAATTTATTAAAGATTCTACCAACTTCCTCTGAGAGCCTTTTCACATAAGCATGAATCTGACTGCATGACAGATAGATCAAAGAGGCTATTGTGATTTGCAACTGTAAACACATATGCATGAACTGGGACACAAGGTTGTACTTTTTTCGAACAGCTACAGACAAGCTCCTTCATAATCCAGCTTATTTTTATTGAAATGACACTTCATGGAGAAGAATCGACATTCAGTTCATAGTATCTAATTTTTTGATAATAAGTGTACGTTTACTGTACAACCGAGTAGTTTATTCAAGACTGTTTTTTCGTGTAAAGGATAAACCACAGAACTTAGCTGTTTCTAGTTGTTACCAACGTACCAGTAATTCTTTGTTTCCATTAATATTCCTTTTTTGAATATCGTAATGGTGCAAGCTAAAATTTACCATTTGCAATGCATTTATGTTAGTTCCCACTTCCAGGTCTTCTTTGGACACCCCTTTCTTTTGCTTGTTTCCATCAGTTGTATGCCAGGTGTCTGTTTAAACACTTTGACCAAGATTGTAGTTAAAAATGATCTTTATGAATTACTGGCTTCGTACCAGTTCATCTATGTAGTCACATTTTATATAGTTCATGCATGCTCAGTTTGTCGTTACTGTGCTTCGGTCTGCGCAGTTTTCGAAAAATTTGTTTTTTAGAGCAAGGTAGCAATGTATGTGTTACCCATGGCATGGTGTGGTGTACTCTTTAATGACTGTTTTGGTGCTCATTTTGTGTGGAGTATGCCAATAAAAAATGTGAAAATTAATCAACATTTAGCAAAGATGTGAACAAAAGTTTGGAAGCATGTTTCTCGCTTGCTGTATATTATAATATTATGTTAATTGTTATATTCGAGTTGTGTAGCAAGTGACTGTGAATTATGATCGAATTCTATATACTGTGATTCTTGTACATTTTCTAGATGTGGTATCTCAGTCGCAGAATGCCTACCAGGATGCATTCGATATAGCAGAGAAAGAGATGGCATCGACACACCCAATCAGGCTTGGTCTTGCACTCAATTACTCCGTGTTCTTTTACGAGATCATCAATGCACCTGAACGTGCGTGCGAACTTGCCAAGAAGGTACTGTTTTCAATGTTGTTTAGGATGGTAAAAGTGTGGCACCACATTAATGTATTGTACAGGGTTCGCTAAAAACCAGACTGTTTTTTTGAGCATTGATAACATAGCAAAGGTTACTGGTAAATAGGGTTGTTAAACGAAGTTCGGATTTGCGAACTTTGAATTTTAAGTTCGATTTCGTATTCGTTTTTCCGCCCTTTGATATTCGAATCCAAGCATCACTAATTAGACGCACCTTGAAAGTGGAGCGCTGTTACTTCAGCGGTGCACTGTGTGAGGATTTCTTTGTTCTCTGCCCACCGTCAACGCCTGCCGCGTGTTTGCTTACCCCTTCTTTCCCTTCCCCTCTCTGCATACTGCTGCAGCGTTCAATTAAATTACTCTTTCTTTTGCACTGCGCCCCTGGCAGGTGTTGTATACTGATGCAAGCTATCAAAGTGACAAAATCTTGGTGGCCCAGACACAGAGCAGACATCAGTCGACATCAATAGGGCGCGACATGGCTTGACATCCTGGCTTATTGCACTGTTGATAGACTGCTTCCTGGCGTGTGGCATGCGTGCTGTGACCTTTATCTCGCCCCACAGTGCAGACATCAAATGCAAATTGCTTAAGCTTCTCCACAAATGTATAAACGAAGTTCGAATTTAATCCAAATTTTAGCGGTTTAAATTCAAATTTGGAAAAAAACAAATTTAACATCCCTACTGGTACAAAAGTGTGTGGTAAATTCAGAATTTTGTGCTGGTATCTGTGTTATTATTTGTCCACCCGGAAGCGATAGCTTTCGGAGCGGACTTAAGTTTTACTGCAGATGTTTATTTATTCATTTTTTATTTCACCGCAAGATCTCCAAGATGCGTTGGCCAGTCGGCGTGAAATTCTGCACGGTGATCAGTACTAGGCTGAATTTTATAATGCCGGTCCAAAATTTTGGGGCCAACCCCCAAAAATGTTAGGGGTCAGAAACGTGCAAAATTTGGCCCGATTTCGGAAAACTTTGAAGTTTGGTGTTGAATATCTCTGAAAGGGATAAAGATATTTAAAATTGGCCAAGTATGTGATCTACCACGATTCCTCCCACGTTAGGCGAAACAAGATCGGTGAACTTTGGTCCAGTACCCTTGGAGATCTCGATGTGAAATTTTACCCACCTAAAGCGCCTTTTTCGGAAGACCATATTTCGGCCGACCATATTTTGGCCCCTACGGGGTGCTGCACCCCAAATTTATACATGTGCTAGAGAATGAACAAGTTTTGATAGCACACCCTCTACCGGGGATGTGGGTCTCCATTACAATTTTTTTCAAAGGGGGGTCCAAAATTGGCTTAAAATGTAGCATATTAGCCGCGAGAAATTTTGATCCAGGGGGAGTAGCTTCATGATACTTTGCCACGTGACGTGCTGCTAGATGGGGTGATAACGCGGGTACAACTTTTGCGGGCACCACCCCCTTAAAATTTGGGAGGGCAAAAAATGTTCAAAAATCGGTGCAATTTATGACAATTTTTGAGTTTGGCTGCAAATATCTCTGGAACGAATAGAGATATCGACCAGCAGTAAAAAGTGTTATCAATTACAATTACTCCCACGTTGAATAAAAAATTTGGTGAACTTTGGTCTACTGATGCCAGAGATTGCGTGGCTAATGTTTACCCACCCTCGGTCGATGATGCGCGTTTTGCATATATGTGCTAATTCATTTGAGTGCGGGCCATGTGATTTTGCTACAGGGGGAATTTCACCCCCTCCCTTAAATTTTCCCCCTGATCGGATTTTGGGCACCGGGCAGACTCATGTTGGGCTCTGCCCCAAATTTCTGTTTTTAATGTTGCTGGCATTATATATCATTCATTTCAGTTCGCTGACTATATTTTGTGTTTCTTATGGTGTCATCGTTTTCGTGCATAATTTCGAAATCAGCATTGATGTGAGTCAATAGCCATAAGTCGTAATAAAACCACCAAACTTTGGCATAAGTTGGCAGTCATATATGGCTTCATTTGATGATACAAAATGTATAGCAGTGTGAAATAAATTCAGCCTTGGTGTGTTCCTAATTGACATGCTGCGGTGACGCATTATTTGTCAGTTTATTGCAGATATACTATAGAAAGATATCTTGCAGTGCTACTGCTGATGCATGGTTGTACAGGCATTCGATGAGGCGATTGCTGAGTTGGATTCCGTGAATGAAGACTCATACAAAGACAGCACTCTGATCATGCAGCTATTGCGTGACAACCTCACGGTATTTATATAACTCATGGCTGCCATGTGTTAGTGTGCATGTATTTTGTATATTGGTAAATTTGCTACATGTAGCTTGATATTCTACATTTGAACAGCATTGAATTGGTTGCAGAAGAATGGGTTATTCATATATTTGGACTATTTTTTACACTAAGGAAGAATACAGTAACTTAAAATAATGAACTGGCAATTAGATACTGTTTTTCTTTTTATTTTTGTAGATAGTCCATCTGTTGTAATAGTTTTTTGTGCTTATTACCAAATTGAAAACTTTATTTCGCCATGGTGGCAGAAACACAAAACATGCATATAAAAGCAAACACACAGAGCACTAAACACAACACAAGCACACAATGAAAATATTAATAAAAAAGAAAGAGAGAAAAAAAGAAAATTAAAAAAACTACAAACTAATTGCAACGAAAAACCTTTAGATAACAATTCATCAGAAGCAAATGCCTCATACAGAAAATCCATCACAGAGTTACTCGATGACCGTAGTCCTCGCAAAAAGAAAAACAATTTTTTGAGCATCAATTTTTGTGGCTAGCGGTCGATAGTCCACGAAATTCAAAATGTCTTTTATACAGTCAACATCATTAGCACCAAACAGTTTCCAAAAATAGCATGCCAACTGTGAGATAATGAACTCAGATTTTTTCTGGACAAACATGCACTCTGAACTCCGTACAGTAAAATAGGTTTGCAATAACTATTAAATAAGTGTATCATTCACTGTTTCACACATAGCACCTTTTCACTTATGGAATATACCATTTACTGACTTGAAAAATTTTGACTGTGACTCCACAAAACTAAGCTTAAAATTGTTAGACTATATGTAGTTTTACTTTTACTATATTTTGGCGGTCCTGACAAATGCATCGTGCATTTTTATGCTGTATTAGGATGCTAACATATTGAAATGGTCCTGAGTTATATGGTCGTCATCCTGTTGGATGTGGTGGTTAAACTATGGACATGCAACCACATTAGTGAAAAGGCTACCATATCTCGGCCTTTGCTTTCCTAACAGCATGCATTACTGGTCTTGCCTGCTCATCTGTCTATCTTGTAAGTGCAAAACCAAAAAAAGAGTTAGAATAATCACAGTTGGTTCAAGTGTTTGCCATGGCAGGAAGAGTAACCTGTGTGCTGTGAGCAGGCAGGCTGGTGGTTATCGGTTGATGTTTTGTTTCACATTTTTATGCGCAACAGCAGCTACCGCTGTAGCGCGTCTTAGCCATTGCAATTCTGTCTGTCCGTCTGTCACACGGGTGGATCAGTCAGAAACGGTTCAAGCTAGAATCACCAAATCTTCACCATCAGCTGCCTGGAAGACTCTAGTTTCAGGAACCATAAAGCTTTTCCATAAATTTGAAGGAGTTAACTCCGAACGAATGCGCTAAATAAGAGGGGATAGGGAAAATTTGCAATTTCTAGTCGATACGGTGTTGGCAGAGCAAGACAGGTAACACCCTTTGGTGAGTACAAGTAAAACACTATATATTATTAACTGCCAGTCGTCTGGCGCCCTCTGGCGACTGATTTTGTTTTACTGGGCTTTCAAACATGCACTGTTGTTGCGCGTTCTCCTTTGCATTAGCTGGGCTTTTCTTGTTCACAACTGTATCAGTGTAAGCGTGGATGATTGCTTGCAGCTGTGGACGTCAGAAGGCAAAGACGATGATGCGGAAGCCGCGCCTGGCAACTAAGCCATCAAGCTGTTTGATTGATGTTCGGCCATCGTTGCCACTGTTGACGATTGATCTGGTTGGTCAGTGCTGAATTGTCAGCTGGACATTGGTGATTGCTACCTAATCAGTAGTTGCGTTGCTCGTCCGTCGTCCGCCGTTTCTTTATGTAGCTGGCGCTAGCTGTGGCTGTGTGCATGATTCCGTGGTTGTTGATAGCTGATTGATGACTGATGATTGCTGTCTGTGTGCTGTGTCTTATTGTGTCGGCTCACAGGTGACAGATGCTAGCTGTCATCAGACCTGTGCATTGGCTGAAATTATTCAGTCTGACCCCTTTTGTCTCAGTTTATTTCACAGCCTGGCCCATTTGTTTTGAGCACATTCTGCTGATGTTGAATTACTTTGATTTTTGTTGCCATTTTTGAATATCCACAGCTGAACATTAACATATGAATCAAGCTACTATCATATGAAAACGACTGAATGGTCATTTATTCAGTTAAAATGTGCTTCTGTACACACTTTGCAATCTAAAAATTTTGATATCTCCGTGTATCTTTTATGACCCAACCTGGCCCAGTTGACAGGCCCATTTTGACTCTTGGTGATTTCCAGGCCTGGTGCAGTTGATGCACACATCTGCTAGCTGTGGTTACTTGCGCGTTATGATTTTCGTGATTTTGGACACTGTTTGGGGGATGTCAGTGTTTCACAGCAAAGGAAGTGTTGCACTTTGTGTAGTTATTGTCTGTGCAAGTTTGTGTGTGTGACTGTGGTAGTAAATGTTTTTCGCCATGCAAGTCAGGCAAAGATTGTAACTTTCCTTTTTTGTTTGTCATTGCATAAATTTTTGTGCTAAGTGTTAATCTGGGACCACACATGTTTCACGGGTGAATTGATATTAAGGCTAAGAGAGAAATTCTATAATATGCTGCGGTTTTGTTGATCAGCATAGTGCAGTTTAAACAAGAAACTCATATTGGGATATGTGGCAACATACGCCAGTAATGCACATTACGTTAACGAGTTTTCCAGATGAACCCAGGTTGCTAGTTTTCTGACAATTTTTGAAATAAAATTATTGGTGAGATGGCCCACCAACCAGCTGCATCAAAATACTGAAGAATGACAATGTTGCTGATTTTGGATAATGTGCCAGCAAAATAGTCAAGTTATGTTGATGGTTGTGTGGGCTGTGTTGCCATCTTGCTTCAAGGGAATGTATTTCATTTCACTCTTAGCAATGTTTACAAATCGGAGATGGCTTGCTATGGCCATGCTCGGATGGTGATATCATAACTCTGTTATGGCAGCACTTTGTATGGAGCAGATGCCGTCTGACCAACTGGCATTGTCGAATTACCGAAGAAAATAGGCTTTCGCTAAGTAACTTCATTTCCAGTGGACCGCACGCACACCCCTGTGAAGGTGAAAAAAAATTTTGTCAGTTTACGATTTGCAGCTAAATGAACTGAATCTGATTGAGCAGTTTTAAGTGCAGGTACGGTTTAATACTTTTGATGTACAGCTGCCTCCATTTCAGCATTATTAAACCGTAGTTTTTACAACTTTGTGTAAATTGTAATTCTGATGCTGATGTGTTGTTGAGTTGAATGTATCAGTGTTGCCATAGCTGAGTGGTTTGTGAAATTAACTATGATATGTGTCATTGCCTGTATTAATGTACTTAGCTACGTAGCAAAAGATATTGATGGCTACTTTGATTTGTTGCGCGTAAAGTACATTATTTGATAGGCTTGTGCATGTTGAACAGAATTTCAATTTTGATTGAACCGTTTTTGAAAAATTGAATTTTGAACTTATGGGATCGAAGTTAAAAATCTCAACTATGGTGGTCCAAAATTTGATTTGATGTAGATATTTGATCCATTTCCAGTCAGTTTACTTTGACCTAGAATGCGTACTACTACCTCAATGCGCTATATTGGCCATCAGTTGCAGTTGCATCTAGGCATTAATTTTGTGTTGAAAATGTGTTGATTTCTAATGGTGTTTCTAGAATTATAGTCTTGCTTGCTAACTATGCCACATCAAAATTTAGCGAATCTTGTTTTTTGACGTTTTGATGCTTTTTATGAAACAGATGTGTGTATATTAGTGTGTAAGTGTTGCTTCGAGGATACCTAGGAATAGAAGTGTATGGTGCAATGTGCGTTTTGTGCCGTTGTGTATATGTATCACTTGTCTCTAAAGTATCCACCGCCGTGTTGTCCAGTTCTCACCTTAGATTGTTTGACCTGGTTTGTGCCAATTAAATTTTATATCCTTGTCTAACAGACCAGCTGTACAGTTCGTTAAAATATTGGCAATGCATACAAAATCATTTATGGTTAGTTAACTTATTCATGCATTTATCCTAATTACTTAATTGGATTATTTAATACAAATGGATTTCATTTTTAAACAGTCAGTTGCCACATACTTTCACTCATGCAGTGTTGCATGAATAGGCTACCACAGCAATGACTGAAGCTGTCATTTCCTAAAGTGTTTGGCTGCTCGATTGATGTAAAGCAGTATGTTCTTCTATTTTATGTGCCGCCTTGTATGCTCTGTTTCAAACTACATTTTGGTATTAATATAGGTTAGGTCACAGTTTTTCAAGAAATGTAATGTATATTGGCATTGTAAAAATTTAAATGTGACAGTTTTGGTGTTGCATTGTAATTTGCTAAATTTGCTTATAAATTGCACAAAATTGTGACTTGTGGAAATCACGAGGTGTTGAATCACGGTGACTTCTGATTTTCTAGTAACAAATCTTTAAACCTTAGTGAATCTAGATGTGATATTTTATGTACTCTTTTGAATTCTGAAGGGATGTACTAAACTTGACTGACATGTTATAGTGGGCAGCAAATTGCAGCATGTTGAAGGTTAAGACAGAAATGGTTGTACTTATTTTGCCAGGGGCATCTTGTCATTAGCAAATTATTCTACTTAGAGTTGAACCATTGTTGCTGATGGTTGTCATGTTTGTATTTGTGTAACATTTTGATGAATGTTGTTTGTGGCTGCCGAGTTAATTGACATGTCATGATGGTCAATTATTACACAACATACACCTAGATTATCAACATTACACTGCAAATTACAACAGTAGGTTGGGTTAGATGTTGCATACATGAGGCTATTATTGAAGATTGTTTTTGAGTTCTGGTTGTTGACAACAGCTGCCTTGTCTTAGTCTTGTTTTTCTACACAACAATACACGATCTCAGTCTCTATCCAAAAGAAGTATAAACTCAGTCAAGTCAAGGTGAATTAAGTATCGACCTGCCTGATTGTGGTAAAACATTTACTTAAAATGGGTGGCAAATAACATTATGCATTTTTAGTCCTATCCCTCACTATAGACTTCTTTGAGTGTACAGTAAAGTTTAAAAATTTGTGACGTATGTGAAAATTGAACGATTATACTATTTTAACCCAGACACTTGCTTTATGTAAGCATGACTTTTGCCTAGTTGTTTCTGGGCTGCCGGCTTAGAGCAACAGATCTCGGTGTGCATCTACTATACAGCAGCAGGCTAGCATTCTTTCCGTCTGCTTGTAAGTACTTATGTGAACTAGTCACTTTAGACAAGTTTACAATTTATACTCACAGCTGGAGACAGAACAGTTCACAAACTGGATAAAAAAACTACGCAATTACAGTACTGTATTTGGACAGTTATAATCGGTAGGCCTAAATATGCAGTTGGTCAAAAAGTCATATCAAATCAGCTATTTTCACAAAACGTGTCACTACTGTCACTTGTATTTTAGTTGACTTTATGGCAATTTTTTTCGCCTAAGTTTAACAATATTCTTTTTTCGTTTGCATTTAGCGAATCAGTGAGTTAATAGGTGCTGATGATGGAAACGTGATCACAGGCCGACAGTGTAGCGTGAGCTGTAAGCTGTCAGAAGCCGATTCGATGCTTTTTTTTGTAAATCGACACGTAAATTTTGATGTTAACTTTCAGCCAGAAAAAGTGTGCAAGATGTCAGCGCCGAGGGGTCATGGCAGGCTGGCCCGAGTTAAATACGCAACTGTAAGATGATAGGACAAGCCTCGTCTACGCGTTCTCTCAGCTTCGTCGCTCTGTGACGTTATTGCCGCCATTTCTTGTCGAATTCACATCATATTTCTGCATTGCTTGCGTTTTCCGCCTCGAAAATTTTTATTTCATATATCGTAAACCTTGATAAGACGCCCCTCGTCCATAGCACAGGGGCGACGTGGCAAGGCTCGTACAGAGTGACGTAACTGAACTGAACTGACATGGTTTAGTTTTTGACGAACTGACCAATAGCAAGCAGTAATGCATCACAGTAGGCGCCGTCTAACTGCGTCGGTATCTACGTGACTACGCGGACGTACGCGTCAACCAGACCAGTTCAGCTCAGTTCAGTTACGTCGCTTGTGCGCGCCTCAATACGGAAATATGCAGAAAGAAAATTAAAATAAAAGCCATCAGCAGATTATGTTGAGACCAGGCCGGGTTAGAATTAGGACTAGCTCTAGGCGGATGACCGCATAGTATGTCGGCACCTGGTCGACATTTTAGTTGAATTCGATGGCGTATCTATAGGCTTTTATGGGTTTCTATCTTTGGCATAGACTAAAACTATACACTGTATCTCAAAAAAACATCCCTGACAATTTCGACTGTAACTTGAAAACCAATTATCAAATTTTGATAATTTTTAGTACAAATATTCCTGACACAATTTGCCATCAAATGACCGTTCAGTTGCCCACTTTTTCTAATGTATGTTTCTGCACTATCTAGGGAAAGCAGATCAAGCGAAATATGCGTTAAAATAACAGAAAACCTGAAAAAACATCCCCAACATTATCGATCGCACCTTGAATAAAAATTAGCAGATTTTAATAATATTTGGCAGAAATATTTCTGACACAATTGGCTATTAAATAAGTGTTTTAGTTTTTACCTCACCCAACGTCTGCTTTTGCACTACCTGGGAAAAGCAGACCACACATAATACGTGTTAAAATAAATGAAAAAACGTCAGTACTATCTGTCCTAATCTTTGGGCCCGAACAGCAGGTCTATTACAAGGTTTGGCTGTCATGCAGCAGTGTGTCTACCATATGAAGTTTGGAAATGTTTGTGAAGTCAAGAAGCGGCTGGTACAGCCTGGATTGGTCTGGAGCAGAACTTTATCGATACTGCTGTCAATAAATGAAAAAAGCGTCTCCTTGCCTGTGTTCGCATAGTGGGCCACCACTTCAAGCAATTTTACTGCAGGCAGTTGAAAAATAGACAACTGGATGAATTGTCAGCCAAAGTGTTACAAATGTGAACAAAATGTGTTTTACGCGTTATATTAATTAAATGATATTTCGCTGGTTGTGTTTTCCCCAGGTAGTGCAGAAACAAACGTTGGGTGAGGTGGAAACTGAAAGGTCATTTGATGGCAAGTTGTGTCAGGAATATTCTTACCAAAAATGATCAAAATCTGATGATTGGTTCTCAAGTTACAGTCGAAAATGTCTGGGATGTTTTTTGAGACACAGTGTAGATATAGGCCTACCAAGGACAAAGGTCTGTGAAACTTTTACTTTCAAACGCGATAAATGAATGAACTGCGAACATTGAGCTAATATGTTAGTCTTTTACAGAGAATGCTGGAGCCGTATACATCGCTCAATTGGCCGTGGTGAAGGCTATTTTCACGGTAAAGCACTGCATGCCAGCGCACAGCCGGGCCTAGCTGTTGTGTCCGATACTGGTGGATAAGCTTAGTCGATCGATAACATACACAACACGCATGTCTACTCTAGTCCCCAGTGACTCAACCCCTCGCATTATTATGAGTCCCTACGTTCGTTTAAGCCATACAATCATTGCCCGATATAGCAGCACAGGTTTAATCTAATCTGGTTATATGGCGCAATAAAAGGCTTCATTTGTGCTGAACAATAAACAGGGATCGCTTTAATACGTCGTGTTTAAGCATGGCAAGTCTGAAGAGGGCGGTCTGCCGATAGAGCTGAGCACCGTCGAATGTTGACTGCAAAGATACAAGCTATTTCACCCTGGCTTGATTGGAAAATTCTAACCAAAATCACCCAAAAAGTTCACACTTTGCCAAGGGCACCGACCTCCAACTGCTAGGCACCGTGGACTATACTTTTACCTCTCAAACGAAAAAAGTACAGAATCAGTGAAAAGTACAATAGCGATTTATCTGATGCGCTTAGAATGTTCTACGTGAATGGTTGGATCTTGATCATGGCTTGGTTTTGAATACATTTCGGTTAACGACAAAACATATACAAGATACTCTATAACTCGCAACTTTTCCTTTTCTTATCAGTAGCCGCGAGTTTATCCGGATATAAAACACTAACAGACGGGACAAATTCGTCTACTTTTGCACCGGATCGAATGTCAATTCCTAGCACTCTTCAGACATCTAGACGTCGTCCTACATGCACGAATACGTCGTGGTTTTGACTGCAGCTGCGTCCGCGCCACTATCCGAACAACTGCGCAAGCCAGTGCAGCTGCACACACGCAAGACGTCACAGAACTTCCGGTTGTAGACGACGAGGACGAGGCAAGTGAGAGCGGCACAGCGCACGGTGCTATGTCACATGTCTGGAGGACGCCGGCGTCAGAGCATGACGTCGGCTGCCACTGACGCAGCGCCTCAGTGACCGTCTGACCAGCCAGTCGGTCGGGTGACGCGCACTGTGCGGCGTGGTTGACGCGCAGTCCCACGGCCGTCTCCGTCATACGTCTAAGTGCCGCCAGCAGAGCGCAGTCGCAGCGCAGCGGATTGCCGGACAGGTCGATGTCGACCAGCGTCCAGACACCCGTCAGAGAGCAGAGTTGAGGATGTGTCAGAGCGTTGTGGTCAAGTCGCACCTGCTGTAAGCCGGTCCAGTCCGTCATGCCCGGGGCCCGACTCAGAGCCCGCGGCTCCAGTCCACAAAACGCTCGGTTGTCAATCGTCAACGGACCGCCGTCGGCTCGCCGGCTGAAGCGGTTGGCGCCGACGTCGACAAGCTCAAGGAAAGCTGACGCCGCGAAGGCGGAGGAACCAATGTAGCTGAGTCGGTTGTTACGCAGGATGAGTCGCCTCAACGCCGGCAGTGACGACAGTGATGTCGACGGCACGTGATCGAACTCATTTCCGGTCAGGTCGAGCTCCAGCACGCTCGGTAGGACGTTGCCAGCGGCGGCGGTGGTCTGCGAATCGATGTTGACGAGACTGTTGTAGCGCATGCGCAGAACACGCAGTCGAGTCAGGTGACGAAACACGACGCCGAGCCTCAATTCCAGCAGTCGGTTGTGTGACATGTCCACCATTTCCACTTCCGGTCCGACGCCGCGGAACGCCTCGTCGTCGACCAGCCTTATGTCGTTACGATCCAGTCTGTATATAACAGGACAAAACAACGCTGACATCACAGTGATGGCATTTATCACGGCGGCGTAGCCTATTAAGAAAATACACTTAATAACAATGATCTTCCCATTTCGTCATTGTGTATATTTTTGTCAAATATCAACCAATTTTAATTTTTTTTCGCCGGCAGATTCTACAGACTATTTGCAAAAAAAGCTGTTGTTAAAAATCTCACCATACTTTATGTTTTAGGACACAGTGAAATATGAAAATACGAGTGTAACGTGTACATATTTTTACGTTAAGTCTGTCTAATAAAAAAACTCTAATCTCTTTCTCTAGTGATGATTTTTTTCTGTTACTTTTTTACTTTCAAGGAAAGCAGGGACAAGCCCCTCAAACAAGCCACTGGATCATCACAATATCCGTTGCGTGCCATTCATAACCACATCCATAGGCATAGCATAAGCGGTAGACCTACAGCTACAGACGCAGCGATCTGATGCACTAGCGTGTCAGTTAATTAGGTGCCGTAGCGGCCGTGGCCAGCCATAATTCCCAGCGAGCAATCGCTGTTGGAGGCAAACAACCACCAGTTAGTTTATGTGGCTAATCTGCCACATACATCGGGTCGTCGAACTGACGTCGGGCTCCTGGGATGCTGCAGTGTTGTTGCCGCTCGCCAGCCTGATGGGTTTCATCTAAATTTCCGTCTATCGGCAGTCGGCAGCGAACATCGATCGTCGTCGACAGAAAAGCGCAGCGCGTGCATAACAACAGTCGGCCGTCGCTCATTCGCTTCATGAACGACAAAGCAGCAGTCAAACGAGCATTTCCAGTTTACGGACTGCCGACCTATTGAATGACGCGACCTTTCTTCAGATATTGCTTCTGCACCGTCAGTCTCGTTCTTCAGGCAGCGTCTCAAGACTTTTCTGTTTCGTCCACTTATTTGACACCCATACTTCTGTGGTTCTGGAATTTATAATGATTATGATTTAGGTCACGTTAAACCCATATATGATGATGACAATGATGGCGATGATGGTGGTGACAACGATGATCAAAACTGTTGCGGATGATTGTTAGCGTTCATGACAGCAGCAAAACTGTCGTCCTTGACACCGAGACAGTCGAGTCTGTGCGCGATTGATGTGGTCAAGCGGAAAGCGTCAGTTGATAACGATTAACGACTGCAAGACGCCGAACGCAGTAGAACAACGACGAGTTGCGTCACTAAAGAAGAAGCATATATAACTGCAGTGCGGGGTGGCCGGTGCCAGTCAATCGAGCGTGCATGGTCCCTGTGCCGTACCGTCTCGGCACGCGTATCTCGGCGCGTACATGCAAGCTAATGAATTATGAATTGCAGAAGCGTTCCAGCGCCGTACACTGTTGTCGACTCAGCTATACGGAGCGAGCGCAGGCAGCATGAATATTATCCATAAGACAACTGTGTTTCTTCGCGGCTTTGAACGCTTTCGGTTAATATGCTCGTCTCTTTCACCATCTGTCTGTTTGTCTGTCCGTTTGCTTGTCTGTGTGCTTGTTTCATAACCGACCGCACAGCTTAATTTGTTCTTCGTTGGACTATACTTGGTTTCTGATCCTAAATTTCTGTTTCACGCAGCCGTTGAAAAATTCCATTAATGAACATTCTGGAAGAATCTTCAGTAGTCACAAAGCATCAAAGTCGAAAAACGTAGACCACTGATCTGCAGATCACCACAATGTCGACTGTGTCGTCCCGTGTTCACGGTCAGAATACTTCGTGTGTCGGTCAAAGCAGCTTCTGCTCATCAGCACTAACTGTGTGCAGACGACCTTCCGTCTTCGTTGAAAGACTGTGACATCGGTATACAACGTTTCAAATCACATCTTTAGTCACGGCGTTTCATGGTGCTTCCTCGTAGGCGCCTGTGAGAACTTCGTTTAGAAAGCGTTTTACATATCTACATGCAAATTGATTGACGTGATCGGCTGAATACGGAGGCGACGTTGTAGACAGAGGCTGATAACTACAAAACAACCCATTCAGATGATTCAGCTTAATGAGTGAAGGCACGGCAGTTTGAAATATCTCATGTCAAATGACGTCAACATTTAAACCTCACATTACTCAGCAAAATACAAAATGTTGTTTTCATGCAATATTTTGGTTTTAAGCCAACAGGAAGCAAACAATTGCTACCAGTGCAACACTATTACATCACTTTTTTGAAAAAGCTGTGTTTGCAGTAATTGTAAAACTGATGTGAATGACATGTGGCAACGGTGACGTCATACGCCCAGAAATATCCGGCGTCGGCAGGTAGCACCAACAAGAAGGACTGACGACGAAATCTTTGACTGGCCAGATCTCATAGGGACGGTCACCAAGTCCGGAAATGCTTTGTATGCTGGTCACTGCGTACTGTACAAAACTGTGCGCGGTGTATATAGTCGGCGTGTTCATAAAACGGCGCCTAGTCTCGGCACGAACACGCACGATACCGACTACACAACGTAACGTAACTGACAGCAGCACATCACTTGCTTAACGATGCTTCGTACAGCTACAGTGCAGTCGCTGATCGTAACAGTAATGGCATCCTGTAGCAGCAATCAATGCACGCTATCAGAAGACGTCGCCATTGGTCACGCCTCATGCGCATCACTGACAGTACATATAGCGCCCGCATCTAAAAGTCACAGTGAGACCACCTCTCCTTCTTTCCACTTCCCGTAATCTTTCTCTTCTCCAATCCCGTTATGTAGGCCTACAAAGTTACACACTTAAAATATAAAATCCTACTTTATTTTTTGCCAGTATGATATGAAGTTATAGGCCTACTCTTAAACGTTAGAAAAATCTACCCTAGGATATGAAATAAAAAGATAGGAAGAAAACCCTCATGGTAATGTGTGCTAATCTCGCTCTACGGATTAGACATGTTACACCCTTAAACGTAAACACCTGCCCCTATTTTTCGCAGTACCCTTTTCTACTTTCGTCCTTTCTTTTCTTCCCACTTCCTTAATCCAGCTAAAAAAATTAGTAAAAGTGTTGCGACCTGCAAGTCTCCTCAGCCCAGCAAAATACAGATACGTCATTGTGCAAGTGATAAAATGTGCACAGCTTTAGTCTTAAGCTGCACCAAAAATCGTTTAACACTCGGCGATTTTGGTACATTTTGGCGTTAAAACTGTACATTTTGTCACGTCACGTGCATCCTGCACAATGATGCATTTGTATCTGTACTGTTTATCTTGGATGTGTAAAATGATGATTTGCATAAAAATCAAACCAGAAGCCGAGATGCAAAAATTAGCTTAATGTACAGTTGCAGAGATCTCGAGAAATCGAAAGCTATAGCGTCGTTAACCCCACAAGCTCTTGGCTTCTATCGCTCATGCGCACGTTCAGTGGCCGGTGCCTATGAGTCGTGCTGCGAACAAGTCAATTCGAAGAATTCCTTTCTGCGTCCGCATGCAGCACCCATCTGAAATAGACTTCCCAGAAAACTTAAACACTGCCACGCTGCACTTCTACTTTTAGAAAGAATTAAGGTTAAGACAGTTTTATTTTCAGTCATCAGCACGGGCGCTGGCTGCACTGCTAGTGCGCCCGTGGGAGGCTAAGAATGAGTTTCATTTGTCTTCGCGTATAAATTAGCCAAATAATAAGTAAAGTTGACATCTTTTGGTTTTGGCCTAGAACATAGTATACATACTTCAACTATGGCTATTAGACTGTGCGGCAAAAAGACAAAACCCCCCTGAACAGAATCCCTATGCTAAACACCACATCTAAGACAAAACTCCGTTTCTACGACAGAGCATTATTGTCAACAATCTAACACAAAGCTAACATGACAATCAAGCAGCAACAAAAATATCAACAGAAACTTGAAGGTTAAAATTGTGTATAGCTTGCAAGCCATTGGTGTCAGTTTTTTAACGTAACCTGTTTTAACCTGACAGACCCGCTGGTTTTTAGAACAGGCCGACTTTACGTTGCGCAGTACTGGCAGGCTCTCGCAGCATACCGCAGTCGTCGTACGCGGACTCCGTGGAAAGCTTCGGCGGGAATAGTTTCGAGAAGATTCTGCGAGAGATCGAGCTCGGTCCAGACATCGGCGTCGAACGTGAGGAAGTAAGGCACGGTGCGTAGACGCAGGAACGAGCAGACGACTGCAGGTTCAGCGTCTTCATCGTCATCATCAGCGAGCACATCACGACTGGTGGCAATACCGGTGCAGTGACACGGCTGCGGCGTCGGACACACCTGCAGACAGACAGACAGCCGCGTGACAACTACACCAAATGCGCCGCCGTAATGACCATTTCACACCTACGACGACGACACAACTCAATTCACTGGTTGAGCTGTGTCGTAGGTGTCACGAGTTGCCAGCGAGAAAAGCAAAGACAATTGCCGACATATTATGCGGCTGTCAACTTAGCTAATCACACGCAACGATTACTTGTTCTAAATTTTGATCGAAAGTTCACTACATTTGCACTATATTTAAAAGACGAAGATGTTTCACAAATACGGTTTGCACGAGCATGGTATGCTGTAAATTGATCTAATTGATCGCAAATAGCAATAAGCAATAAGTCGTGAGCGTTTGCGATGAATTAGATCAAGCCGCATTTACGCAAAATATCCGTCATTTTCTGCAGATTTTTGACGTCCGGTAAGCTTAAACTTGACCTTTAGATGTAAAAACTGTCAAGCGGTACAGAATGGACAAACAGACAGACAAATGGGGAAATCTATGTTCTCTGACAACAAAATCGATTTACTGGCTAGCTTTGATATTATTTGTGTACAACTGACAGTCTGTGTCGGCCCATCACTAACGTGTTATACTGCTGTCCACCTGGCTATTTATTCGGCATTACTGAATGCCATCTGAAACAGACTCGTTCTTTGCGTCTTACGTGACATAGATGGCTTTGCTTACTTAATGTATGAGTAAACATGCATGGAGATATGCGTCATTTCCGAGCTGTACAACGACGTTGATGTTTGACCTCTTGAATAAAAAAGTGGCACGCCAGTTAGTTATGTTTTTCTATGCCTTTTCGTTTTTGAGTCAAGAGCCCGCACGAGACAGACAAACAAATAGACGAACCAGCAAGACTCGCAATGCGGCCTGTTAGGACGGCCGCATAATGATCGTCGTGAGTGCTGGCGGATCGTGCAATTTGTTGCACTGAAAGTGAGATGATGTGAAGTGCATGTAAACTGTAGAGACCACCAACCTGCAGCAGAGCAGAGACGACGTGAAATGCCGTCGTCACGACAACGATATTCGTGACAACACACATCGCTGTCGCACAGCCGTAGTACGACGAGAGCCGCCACACCCGCATCTCAACAGCGGCAGCAACATTGACAGACTGACTG
>Ga0056128_1002394_pt1 | contig 22162 bp, 8 predicted proteins | sample WorMetLIZISLAND2_FD_71113 | JGI IMG/M metagenome (GOLD analysis project Ga0056128, IMG submission 71113) | Marine gutless worms symbiont microbial communities from Max Planck institute for Marine Microbiology, Germany - Olavius geniculatus... ... | reverse complement strand
CTCCTGATTTTGACAGCGAAAGAATTTTGAAAATCGGTTAATATTTGGTGAAGTTGTGAGGTATACAAAAAACTGTGCCATTTTTTTTGGCCCACCCTGTATATAACAGAGCCAAAATGATAGCATGATTGTGAGTGAAAATAAAAGCAGCAGCAAAAGTCTGCACGATTCACTTAACAGTAAGCTGACTGTAAATGAAAAAGAGTAACAGTGATATCTGAATTCACTTCTTTGTGAAGGGTGGTCCAAAACAAAGATGTAAAAAACGTTCCATGAAAAATAAAAAAAAAACTTTAACAAAAGTAAAAAACGTGGCTAGAATAAAAAACGTTTTAAAACGTTGAATAAAAAACGTTGGCCATAATGTGTTCAACTTCTTGCCTAATGCCTGATGCTGTAAGCGCAGTATAACTGGAATAATAGTTTAGATAAAGAGAACTTGATTTAATTTTAATTTAACTGTGTGGTCGTAAGACAACAGCACTAAAGTAACTAAATATGCTAGTTAAAAAAAATTTTATTTAGTATATTTAGACTAACTAAGTAAACTACATCACCATGACCTATTAATTCGTTTCTGTAATCCCAAAAGTGCTTCACGAAGCTTTTGATGGGATTTTCAATGCACGTTTTTTAAAATAAAAAAAACGTTGAGTAAAATAAAAAAAACGTTAAAAAACGTAAAAACGTGGCAAAAATTAAAAAAAACGTAAAAACGTTTTTTACATCTATGGTCCAAAAACGACACAAAGTTTATGGCACCATAATTTTGCAACCGTACATCACACAGTCATGCGGTTTTCAGCAAAATGTTCCGAAAGAAATTCTTTACGTGACTAAATTTTTTTGAATACAGCAGTTAAATATTCTTTGTTATTGCCGCTGGCAATTAAACTACGCAAAAACAGTATTACTTTCAACACTGCGGTCCATAAAAACGTGCCAGGTTTATTTTTTCAATAGCTCCGTGAAACGTTGGCCAATTTCAATATTTTTTGGCATGCAACATTAAAAAGAAACTGGACGCAAACGTCTGTAGTTTTGGCCACCTCATCTTAATGTTGTCACTACACTACTGTGTGAATTGCAGAAGTCGCAGTTTGGCCATTGGCGAATTCCTACTGGGTAGCGCATGCGTCAGCTCAGAAATTATTAACTGAATAGCGACAAACGCGATTGGCTATAATTATCTCTCAAAAAGTCACACGTGTCACATTACATCATCTTCATTACAGCAAATGCTCAAAATGTCCTCCTGCATCACAAACGCAAGTGATAAACGTTGACACCATTTGCCAACAGCACATTCAGTAACTGCATAACTTAAGCGGCTCACTCAGTGTTGATGTATCATTTCAGTTTGTCGACTTACAATTTTACAGTGAAAACGAAATAACAGATTTTCAATGATTTTGTGGTCTCAATAATTTTCTGAGCTGACGCATGCACTAGTGTACTACACAGTATGAATTCATTGTTGTCAATGGTCAAATTACGCCTTCTGCATTTCACAAGGTAGTGTAACGATAACATTAGGACTAGGTGGCCAAAACTACAGTGTGCGTCCAGTTTCTTTTTAATGTTGCATGCCAAAAATTATTGAAATCGGCCAATGTTTCGCGGAGATATTGAAAAAATAATAGTGGCACGTTTTTATGGATTGCGGTGTCGAGGGTAGTACTGTTTCTGCACAGTTCAATTGCCAGCGGCAATGACAAAAAATATTTAACTCCTGTATTCAAACACTGACTTTAGTCACGTAAAAAATTTCTTTTGAAACATTTAGTTGAAAACCACATGACTGTATGACGTACGGTTGCAAACTTATGGTGTCAGAAACTTTGTGCCGTTTTTTGGACCACCCTGTACATGCAACCTCTGGTATAACCTCTGACACAGTATAAGCATGTATCTCGACTTATGACAAAATATTTAAAAGAATTGCTCCACAAATAGTGAAAATGACAGAAAATGTTATCACTTTTGTGTGTGTTGGCGGAGGGTTTACATTGGATGAATCGGACTGTTCCAAAGACACACAAAACACAAAACACAATAAGATGTGCGACGTCCACGTATACAGAGAACTTGACTGGACCTGACTATACACAGCCGCATTAAGCGAGCTTGCACCACAAAGGCGACAACGGGCTTGTTGCTACGGAAATCTGCAATCTGCTGTCCCAGAAATGTCGAAATCAGTGTCAGCGTCCTATATATATGAAATTATAAACGGCTAAAGGGACAGCCGCCATTCACCTACACGGACCTAGGTCAGTGATTATTTGAAGTAACGCAACAAAGAAACCCTTATAAGCTAGCAACCTTGTAATGACTAGAAAACACGACTGAATGTAGACGTCTCACGACCATCGGCTTGATAGTTTAATACTTTGTAACGATCCTTGCTAGACGTGGTGAATTGGATAGTAATCAATTTATTGTAAATTTCCCAACGAGTGCAACAGTGAAAAAAAATTTAATTTATCAATGTTTGAGGAAGATATGAACAACAGTCTGGAACAACTCACTTCCTCCTCGCACCCAGCTGTACATCCACAGCTGTCCATGCCGACCTCGAAAACAAAGAAGACGAAGAGAAGCGACTGGCATTAATTAGGTTATAATGCAACACCGATCCGGTCGCAGCCAACCAGAGACACAAATCTCCCACATCGTCATCATCATAGAATCCACTAATACACGACGCTTACCGTCACTAACATATTACTAGCCGAGGTCCGCAGAACGACCGTATAGCGATGACGACATTCGTCAATAGACCAGACTGACCAACTGACGACTGATGCGACGACGCAGGCAGAAATGCAACGGCGGTACACTTTGGTTCTATTCAGCAGCCAGACACTTTGGTTACTCACAGTTCTGAAGCGATCGACGGCGCCTATTCCAACTACCGATGTGCCAATCTGTTGCGAGGATCAAATAAAAACGGTATAATTAGTCCGCCCGGAAACGACAGTTTTCGGAGTGGACTAATGTTTTACTGCAAATGTTGTTTTTTTCTGTTCAACGCGAGATCTCCGAGCTCCGTCGGGCGAGCGCCGTGAAATTTTGCATGAAATTTTGTAAGCCAAATTTTTATAATGCGGGTCAAAAATTTAGGGAGCTTTTCCAAAAAATTAAGGGACAAAAACATGCTGAGAAAATATTCAACCCCTTAAATTTCCCCTCTCCCAAACTTACGGCGCCGGGCGGACTCACGTTGACCTTTGCTCCAAATTTCTAGTTAAAAAAGTTAAAGTTTACTTAGCCACATATATTAATATAAAACATTTCCAGTGCACACAGAAACGTCTAGCTGCTGGACTAATTAATAAACGTCCCCGTTTTGCCAGCTTAGCAAATTCCATCTGTTCTTTTCGTTTACAAGACAATCTGTCATATACACTAACAAAGTATCCAGTAATGTAGCTTGTAATTCGGTACAAATTAGCCTAGTATTAATAAAGTGCTTAATATCGCATTTCGTGCTCCTCTTTTCATCACATAATTATTGTGTCACTATTTACAGTCCGGCGATTAATCCAGTCCTGCTTTTTATTATGAGGTCAACCACTTGGTCGTTTCCAATGCTTCCAGTAGGCCAGTTGACCAATCCGAGTATTCCTAATAGAAAAGTCAGCGGCGGAGAGCCAGCTATAAAACGAATATCAAAGGTCAGCAAAATTCTCCATGCAGCAATCGATAGTCGCAATCATTTGCCGCCACCGTTTTCATATTAAATAACCTGCCATGCAATGCAGTAACCACGTCTTTCTCTAGGAGAACCGTTTGACCAGTATAACTTGCCACACTTCTCGGAAAAAAATCCGAATTTTCAATAATCTGCTCTTACATAATCTCACCGTTATGTTCCAAATGAGAGTATTTGTAGCAAAATCTATAATTCATTATATTCTTCCACGTTTGCTAGAGGTGCAACGCCCGTAACGTCAAACTTTATTAAAATATCGCTCAATAAATTCTCATTTTCTGTCGAAATAAGCCGATCAAAAGACAGGCTTGTCGTGTGACGACTTCCACAATCGTTGGTCCCATTTTCTATTTGCAGATTTTCTGCAGTGTGGGTAATGGACGGCCGCATGACCAACAGAACCAAACTCGTGCCAAAATTGTAAGCGCTGCTGGTTTCCAGCCAGAGACAATACGGCCTACTGTATGTATCAGCATTAACGTTGGATATCGATTAGAAATGGGAAATAACCCTTACGGCTGTGGTTCGGTTTTGTTCCGGTTCTACCAGACACAAGGGTTCTGTTCGGTTCGCGTTCTTTGCACTTTGTTTGCGGTTACGAAAAAGATTGCAAAAACGTATGACAGTAAGGTTTGACATTATCGATGGTCCCGTGCCCAGCAAACAGCATTCCGGTGGCCGGGACGATTACGAATGATTCGAACAAGGGCCCAGTTAAACGTAAGTGCAGCGTGTTAAATCCAATCCTCGATGACATCAAAAGCGAACTGGGGAGGTCGTGGATGCTGCGAGGAAGTGCAGTTGTAGGTCGAGCTGGCTACCGTAGTTGGCTAGGACGATGTGCCGCTAATGCAAGAGCGCTGTTATTAGACGCCTCTGACAGTTGTTAGTGGTCTCCCGCAATGCCCGCAGTCCTTCGTCGCCCACCAGCCGGCCGCTCGGTCGCTGGAATCGATAAAAGGCGAGTAAAATGTTATTACGTCATAGCAAGCGTCCGTCCGTCCGTCCATTCCCGGCAGTATAGGGCCTACCAGAGTCGACATCGCACATCGCCGGTGTCACATTAAAATGTCTCGCCCATAAAAAAATCCGCCCGGAGAGAAATAGCCACGAATTTGATATGTCTTCCCCTTATTAAAATATCGCCGGCCCCACAATAATAGTCTCCCCATTATAGGATCGCCCCCCAGAAAAGTCTCCCCCGGCCGACAATTTACCGGCAAAAATCCGTACTGCCCGGGCGGCCGCCGAGCTGAGCGTATTTTTGCCGGTAAATTGTCGGCCGGGTGAGACTTTGCTGCAAGGCGATCCTATAATGGGACAACGGCGTAGAGGCCTATCCGTACAATCAAACCTTGTCAGTGCAGCATGAATTCGACCGCACCACCGCCGACAGTCTACAGTACAAAACCTTTGCCCGCGCTAGAAATAACACGCGCAATTTCTTTGCAGTTCCGCCGCCGCCGCTGCCGTAAAAACGGCGAACGCCAACGAACAGTAAGTCCCTCACTAATGTAACTTACAGCGCATTCGATTATGCCTGCACTGAACAGAACTTTGTTCAGCAGAAGTACTAGTGAAAAAAGAATAACGGTTTTTGACATACGAGGTGCGCTGCTATATGCCTACATGTCTGCGCAGACATCACACGCTGAACTGTCTTAAACGGAAAAAATGATGCACCGCTGGAAAAGACGACAAACAGTATTGATCTTAACGGTTCGTCGGTTACCGATACGACATTGTCCGACCATCGTGTAGCAGACCTATAGCGAATGCAGACAAGTTTCATCACGTAGACGACAGGCGGTCCCTGGCGAATACGTTCGGAAATTAAGGACAATCATTCTAACTATCTAAAATATCTTACCGCTAGAATCACACTATAAAACTAGATCAGCCGGAATGCGTGCATTGGCCAATATATTTCCCAGTCTGCAGTTCAATCACTTCGAGACTATGCGGAATGCCGGATCGGCAAAGCATACAGCTGGCGTCTTCGCTCGGCTCAAGGAGTGCGTCTGGAAACGTTGGACCCAACTTAAACGATAGAACCGTCTTCCAAGGTTCGGTCTGCCAAAACGCCTTTACCGACAGAAGGCCCAGATCGTTGGCGCACGAAAAACAAGATCGCTGTCGACGTGACGACACAGCTACCCAGGTGCCTTTACCGTGAACCCCTGATGGCGGCTGCCAGCATGACAACTAAGCGCTTCGCACGGTGGGGGTTGCGGTATGACATCACCGGCATCAACCGACGTCGTGATCAGTCAAGCGAGTGCACACATCCTGATGCCACGAGCGTCACTGGATAAGCGCCGATCCGACTGAAACGATCATTTCGAAAAGTTAACTTTGGGAATGAAGGTCAACCGACGAGTGACGACGACGTATACACTGATTTAGTAATAGCCTAATGAGCAGTTGACGCTTTCTGGCGTCGTACACGTTGCTAACATTAACTGTTTATTGACTGTCTGTCGAAAATGCGATTGTTTCCACTTCTACAGAGCTATACATGTCGCAAAACATACCAAAAGTCACATTCGTGAAAAACTGGACCACGAGCGTACGGGATTTCGGCGCCAGCGGCCCCCACGGCTCCGGCATCAGACCATTTCTGACAAATCCCCCCAGACCGAACTTAGATAAAATTTTCATCCGGACTGCCAAATTTGGCGAGTATCGCAGATCTGCTGGGTGACAAAATGTCAACGAATAAAAAAGTTGTTACAGCGAATCGATGAAACCATGACCGGATTGTCAGTTCACAATGGCCGCTACGAATATTCGAACATTTCAGCTTTTGCGTCATCATGTTACGCTTTTCCGCTGTTTGAGTTACAGCGAACTTAAATAACACACCCGGGCCGAATAGCGAGAAAGCAACCCCGGCTGCTGAACCGTCAAAGCAATATCGGCAATGCACACGGGTGGGTCCCAGCAACTGGTGACACTGCATCCATTGGACACATACGCACAGACGGACGGACGGACAAACAGACACACGGTCGTCATAAAACAACTCGGCGCTCAATATTCGCTATGCACCATGCAGTAAGATGAATCGTTCCCACTCTCTCGACTGTGTTATTGGTATAGCCAACCTCCCATCCGCTGCATGGTCACGTGACGCTATCCGACCGTCACGTGACCACAAAATTGACATAACAACATCGGCGCTATCATCGTCATATTATATTGGATCGCTCTGCACATCGGCCTCAGCACGGCCGTCCGGACTGGACTGGACTGCAGCACGTTGCGCAAGTGACCGAAAGCGCACGGCCCAGCAAGTCCTAGATGGTCGGGAGTTTATGAAGCACAATCATCACTACATAAATAATATTAAAATTATGACACTTTAATAAATTAATAATACAATACAATTAATACATTTTCGTGCTGCCTAAAACAGAGACAGCTCAAAGACCTTACCCATTCCAAACTCTACAAGCTACCGTAATTCTGTCTGTCCGTCCGTCCGTCTGTCTGTCTGCCTCATCATGGTACCGAACCAAGTTCAAGATTAGTGAGATAGAGACTACAGGCTTCAGGTTTTCACTGTGTGATAGCATAGAGACCCTAGTTTTGTGACAAAATTTCGTGCTGCTAAATGAAGAGATTACCCTTGAACGGCGGCGTTAAAGAGAGCTACCCCCTCAGGCATCCCACTTTTACTCCAGCCAGACACATGCAGGCCAGTGCTCGATTTACCTGCCCCGGAAGGACAGAAGGCTGAGTTAACCTTAGTGGCTCGTTATATAGGTTATACACTGAGAAGCTTTAGATGTCTATAGACAGTCACCCGTCCAAGTAGTATGACTTATGACTACGAGGTTATGATCGTGGGTTCGACTCAGATCGGGTAGCTATCAGGTACTACACGACCAGGACTTGAACCTATGACCTCCTGATCATAAGGCAGACACCCTACCGTTACGGTTATACGGCACCAACCCATCTTAATGCTGTACACGTTATTCAAAAATCTGATAATCTGACGACGACGATGATGATGATGATGACGATAGGCTAAGTACTCCACGTACCCGCGCTTTCTCGAGCATAGTGAGTGCATGCCGCTCGTTCTCGCGGTGTCGCGACTCGGTGTCTTCTTCCAGACTGAGGTCTGACGAGTGCTGGCTGTAGTTGGAGTCCGCCGAGCCCTACACAACCAACCATACCGCACAGTGGTCAGTCAGTGTCCTACACTGCAGCGTGGGCTGGCTATCAGCAGCCAACATCACCAGCAGTACCGGGTGGTCCAAAAGGTGGCACTCCTTTCAACTAACGTCCACATAAATGACATAATGCCACATAAACTGCAAAGCACGATATATTTAAAGAGCCTACAGTGTTACAAGAACTTTAATACTGACTATTAATAATTAATAGCAAATGTTAAAATGGTTAAAACGGTTGTTATTTACAGTCTATAGAGGGCCTATGTAAATAATTTAGTCAAAAATGTTTGCGCAATTCTCTCGGAACCCCAAGCAGTGTTTTTCAATCAAAGAGCATTCATCGCGAGTTAATATAACCACTGCGATGAAATTACATTGACATAAAACAGAACTTGTTTACGTAAACAGACGAAAAACTATACGTAATGACGGCAACATAAAATAACGTAAAGTCCTCCCAAAGTCATAAAGTACACAGGGCGGCGTTGACCGCCATTTCCTTAGCTCTCAACCAGAAAATAGTTATCACAAATACGGGGCTACCCGGGCTACTGAACATCGTTCATGGCCTCGGTTCTGGCTAAACCACGGCTATCCACGATCGGCGACCGAGCGTTCCCCGTCACTGCGGTAAGAACTTGGAACAGTCTGCCATCAGAAGTGACGTCTTCAGAGTGTCTGCGAATACTTGTTTTCCGTTTCTTTCCCATAACTGACGGAAAATTGACTGCAGTACCACATGTATTTTTCACTGTAAATTGCATTGTAGTGTACGGATGCCAGTTGCCCGCAGCACATGAACCTCTTAAAATAAAAACTGACGGCGGCCATAAACGCCATGCTCGGGTCCGCGAACTTGGGTCTATCGGTATTTTTTTTTAGTTTTTTACTATAACTTTGTCAAACGTGATCCGTTTGCTACAAAATTTTGTACACATGGTGTCACGGACAACGTGAACAAATGCTGCAAATTTGGTTACTGTATGATTTCTACTTTCTCGTGTGTGCATATATTGTGGCTAAACCGTACGTCGGTACGTACAGTTTAGCCACAATATATGCACACACAAGAAAATAGAAATCACACAGTCACTATATTTGCAACATTTGTTCACGTTGTCTGTGACACTAAGAGGTCTATGCTGCAGCAAAAGAACACAATAGGCTTCCTAATCAAAGGCGAAAACATTTGTGCACGTATTATGACGTCAGTTTCAGCGTGTATCATGGCGCAAACAGCAACAGCACAGTCAGCACTCGACAAACAAGTTATTAGTCATGACGTAGAGATGATGACGCCGATATAGGCCTAATGATGGCGTGACGGATGACGAAGACGTTTTGTTTACCGCAGACCGTCACAGATCGACACCAAGCGTCAAACAGTCAGCAGTCATGTGACGAGTCACGTGACGTGACCACGCCCACTCACGATACATGACGTCACATGACAGCGACTGTCAGTGGCAGATGGCATCGTCTCACGCATGTCGTAGCAGATACCGCCAAAACGATGCGCGAACAATAACTGTTTTACCAGCTTGGCAGCCAATCTGCTGACGACGGCGACCGCATAAACAGAGCCAAAGACGCTAATTTGCTTTTAGCGACAATACGCTCCTTCATAAAATCCACTTTGTACAATCGCCGTAAAAGCGTGAACCCGGGTATATATGCGAAAATAAAACGCAACAGAGACATCTGACTAGGAGCAGAGTTCGTTGTACTAAGTGCCGGTACACCGGCAAAGACCGCAGATCGATGACGTTAGGTCAATCAACACCAGGGGTTGCCATGACCTTGACTGACCTCACGTTGTCGATCTTTGCCGACGGCTCACAGTACAATCTGTTGCAATACGCCGAATCAATCGTTCCCAGCCACACGATTAGTCGCCGCGCATCCACTGCAATCGGTTGCATTGATTGGCGCAGCGTTGTACTAATACCCAGTGCACACCTGTGACGCCGACGCGATGCAACTCAACGAGCCCGAACCGTCGTGACCCAGTTTCCAATCATGACGTCATGGCATTGTTTGAGCAGTATACTCACTGAACACATAAAATTGAAAAATGAGTCACGACAGATTTCGCACGCGGTCAGTTACACTGGAAAAATTTTTAACTCGTCTACAGTTTGCAAATTTTCGACCGAAATCCGTCGGCAGTCGTCGGCAATTCAATTCACACATCTGCGACGCCGACGCGACTCGTAAATTGAATATAATCCAACGTCGACTGCACGGCTAAACGGCGTACAAAATATTTTGATTGGCGAACGCTAAGCATTCTGTTCATGGGCAAAAGTAATAGAAAAAATAAGTCAGTTCCGTGGCGACTGCCGACCTATTTTACGGCTGTCAGCTAGAGCCGCGCAGTGTGCAACAAACGTAGTTTCAACCCCAACCACGACTTTTACACTCGAATTCGGAAATCTTTTGAGCTGAAAATTGGCAAGCCGGTTATTCCTGCCCTGGAGAACGTTCACACCAATTTTGGAGTTTCTAAGCCCTTTTTCGAATTAGGACCCGTACGCAACAGACGAGTGTCAGACACACAGACCGACGAACGGACAGACAAGACACGAAATGTGGCCTATTCGGACTGTCGCACAATAAATCAGTAAGTAGCAGTAACGTCAGCAGACAATGCACAACAACAGCCTGAACTCCGAACAGACGGCTTCCGTAACAACGGCGACCGTAGCGAGGTCTGAGATGTCCCAGAGACAAATCCGCAAGTACTAGCAGCACGCTAAAAGATCTTCACCTCAAAGGCAATCACAGTTCCCAGTGTAAGAAAGTTGTTCGTTTTACCTCTAACCCGCCAATCTCTGACATTTCTCTGTCACGCTGCGCGCCCACTATAAGGTTAGCCGTTGACGTAATTAAGGGCGTAATCGATTTAGCAAAACTGAAACAAGTTTCGGGTTTAGGTTTCGATGTGTAAATGGATTGCACGAAACTGGTGATGTGCTATGAAACGACGTTCGCAATTCTACACTGCATGATTGTTTTGATTTATTGCAGAAAATTTTCATTTTTTTTCTGGTCAGTTGTCAATATAATTAGCCGGCGATGGATACGGTACGACGACCAGGCATTACATGTAGGGGGGGGGGCTACACGTAAAACAATGATCTTGTCAAACAAATTCGCATTTACCACACACGCATACGAAAATATCCACCATATGACGCTATTACATAAATTATATAATGCTAAAAATGAATTTATTTCAATTTTGGTTTTATTCACGTCTAATCTTGCATAAGTAAACAAACAAAAACCCGGTTTTAACCAGCGAAACCTGGTCCACAGACGGTTTCACCAGTTAACCCCAGTTTCACGAAACCGGTTTCGGTTTCCTTAATAGATTGCAGAAAACTGCTACACTGAGAGGAAACCGGTTCCAGTTTTTGCCAAATCAACTACGCTCCAAGTTTTTATTTTAAATAGTAATTTATTATTTTTTTAGTAGTACCCGTGGTCAAAAAAGTTGTTTTTCATCAGCGTCATAATGACCACACGGCATACGCTTCTGACAGCAGAACGGCGCCTTCAGCAGCGGCCAGAACTCAAATTCCCGGCGTTATGCCCCGTTTACACGATGAAGCAAACATAAAGCAAACTTAGAGCACACGTCGTGCACGTGTGTATTGAATACGTTTGCTTCATGTTTGCTTCATCGTGTAAACGGGGTATTAATAAAGCCATGTGATAAAGCCCCAATAAACTGATGACAATAATAACACAATGACACAAACAGCTGAGTACATACACTGCCGCTAAAACTATAGGTCTACTAATGAACACGTTTATTCGGTAAAAGTAGGCGATAGAGAGTAGTAGTAGTAATAATAACAATTAACAATTAATCAAATTATATAGTACACAGAAAATTACACTTTAAAAATACTAGAAAACATCACATGACACAGTAAAATATGAAACAATCTAACTCCTGAATATCACAAAAACATCAAAAGTAGTTACAGAATTGTTATGAGAAAGTATGACTTCAGTTAAAATTTTTTTTAAAATCGTGTGCCCATTAGCAAAGGTATTTTAATACGCAAACGGACTGCTAACACGTGCGTTAATGCATCGTATGCCTGCTGCTGTATCTGGTGAGCTAAATGCTGGCCACCCCCACTCATGACAGTCAGTAACAGAAGGCAGGCTACATATAGGTAAGTATCAACGCATCGGCGGGTTGCTAATTGCTACAGGCGGGCTATGCAGGCAGTCAGCCGCATGCTAATCTCCAGTTCATCACATTAGCGCACTAACGTGCCACCAGTGCATGCAGAGACGAGACAGTGCCAGTTTCCGTCCGTCTGTCTGTCTGTCCTCGCAGAACGCAGCATCGTCGGAGCGCAAGAGCTAGGCTAGACGCAGGTCGACTTGGGTGGCGGCGAGTGACCGGTAAAGATACAGGCCACACACGGTGTGCTGCAGTCGCCACCGGCGCCGCAAATCAATCAATACTTGCTGTGTGGCTGCAGCAGTGTTTGCGTGAGTAGGCCTACACCGCGCCAGCATCGGCACCGCGGCACTGACCAAGCCATGTCAGTCCTGCAGAGCAGTTATCCACGCACGCTCGCTGGCACGCCAATGCACTGCTGCTGCTGCTGCTGCTGCTGCTGCTGCCGACCAAGCCGCTGACAATCACCGAGCAGCGGCGGCGTCGCTAAAATGACCGGCGTACACTGACCATAATCACCATTCAGTCGACCAACCCCGTATGTATGTCCACTGTTCCTTACACCGATCGACCGCATCACGAACAACGCTAACAGGCCTACTAACAGAGCCAGAGCAGCTGCTTATAGCTGACCGCTGTAGGTCTATATTCTGTCGTCCGAGACCATCGTATGCAGTCAGTCCATGTGTTACGACCACACCGATGCAATCCAATCAAAAATACATAAATTTGTAGAGCTCATCCACAAAGGTCTCAAAAGCGCTGAAGTAGCGTTAATGGACTAACTGTCGATATCTACAAAATAAAAATGTTTTAATTGCTGTTTATAGTACCGAAAGAAATGTTTGGTGAATGCAGGTAGTCTGGTAGAGCATCTTACACTGAACACTGGCACGGATTTGTGTATACGATACCGAATGTATGACTGATTTCTAGTAACACAAGTAAGCAACAAGTGAAGTTTGCGCCGTTTCAAATATTCTGACCAATCGAGTCGAGTGTGATAAGTTTCAATACGTAAGTAGTACTGTATATAGGCTTATTCTTCACAAATAGAATACGAGTACGATGAAAATGGGTGAAATGGGAACTTAAACGGTTGTTTGATGGCCAGTTGTATTAGGAATATTGATATCAAAAATTATTAAAATCTGATGATCTTATTTCTAAGTTACAACCGATAATACTAAGTAAGTAAGTAAGTTGAGTGGAAATTTATATAGCGCATACTCAAGAAAATCTCCAATGCGCTGATGCGATAATGTCGGGGATTCTCTTTGAGACACAGTGTAGAATGGTAATTCGTGGCAGAGACACAACTGACAACGACGGCAAATGTATTTGACGTTTCTGCCACTGTGAGCAGTTTGGGCTCTGCGAATCGACAGTGCGCATACGCTCTAACTTGCGTGCACTCAAAGCTCTCAAACATCCGGTGTTAACGTCAATGAACAAAACCTTCAGCTGTCGCTAGGACAGCCAACCGTACTGGTTGTTAGTGACCTTCAAGGTCATCCAAGGTCGATAATTTTTATTTCATTCGAAAACCAGTAAGCGATTTCCCATGAGTGATCACTAGCAACCTGGGACCTATCTTGACCGTTTAGCTACAGTACATCCGTGACAGACAGACGGACGGACAGACGAACAGATGAACGACAACCATGACAACAGCTCGACCGTTACTAAAGTACAGTCAGCTAAAAACTACTGTTTACATTTAGGGACGTATACTACACGTATACGCTATGCACGCTTAAATAAAATACAGTGGAACCAAACATTTCTTTGAAAAACAGAACAGGCAGAATACGTATAATGCTGGAGCTCTATACGCTGACGGCTGGAAACAGCAGAGGCACTATAGTTAGACTATATGGCGTATTTAAACACCAAGTTTCTAAAAACCGCTGCCTTTGATGCTTTCTCTACAAAATGTGAAAGGGTTAAAAGGTTGTGTACAGCTGTTTACGCAAAAACTCATCGCAGATCTACGAAGCGTCGCCTGCCATATGGGATCACACAGTGCCACCCAACACAGGTGAACGCGCGCGTTTTAACCCTAACCCACCAAGCAGGTTAGGGCATGTTTCAAGAACTGGCAGTGAACGGCTGCCAGTAAAGGTAATGCACTGTTCCATAACTGAAAGGATGAATCAAGGAAGTCAAGCAAAGGAATAGATAGAGAATGCAAAACAAGACACAGACACGAGAAACATACAATTCGACGAAGCGATGGCCATGGTGCACGACAGAGTTTAAATGGCAACGTTTAATAGCAGCCTCATCATCATTCTGATGGAAAAGAGAAAAACAAGAAAAACAGGCCGACACTTGATTTATATATCCCTGAAGGATGAAAGGCTGAGTGATTCCACGAACTCACTGGGTCATGCAGCGGTTTCGGCAATCTATCGGTAACAGGTCCAGACTTTACATGCGGTTCCGACTATATGCAAAAGACCTGCAAATTCGACACTGTTGGCCCCGCGGGCCGAACCCATTATCCAACAGGAACACAGTCAAAGCTAATTACCTCTATACCTAGAAATTATCCGTCACACTAAACGGTTATTACTGCCTGTTGAAACATGGACGAACGGCAACCGTTACAAAAGCTACAACAGACCTATACGACATGTTGGTGCGTCATGTAAGTTGTACTTGTGGATATATCGTTTATGCAATAATAATGATGATAATGATTCGAGATAATCCATATAATACTAGGCAAAAGCCCAGACTGTGGCGGCGATTAGACCTAGAAACAGAGTTGCGTCGTGCACCTGCAGAAGCAGGCTATAATACGTCGCAGAGCTGTGAGACGGCTGTACATGTTGACTGTGTCTCACTTACCTTTAATTATATCATTCTAGGAAAACATTGCGACATTCCGGCCGACCAGCGACTGACTATACGACTTTGCACTAATGGCAGCCATTAAGCAGTGCAGAAAGCTTCAATGTCGTCAGCTCAAGGTCACACCGGTGACACTGGCCGTGCAGCGAATTACATCGGATTACATAGATATGCTTTTGACGGTCCGACTTTTAGAAAACTTTCAGTAAAATAAAATAACAAGCGGCTGGCAGTTTCTTGTTCATATCGGTTAACACAAAAGTGGATACTTACGTACTTCATAGCTCTAATGATAAACTAAGTTTTACATTTCGTTTCGAGTCAAAAATAATTCGATAATACCATCGCTATGATCTGGACAATCTGAACACTATCTAGTAAAATATTAATTAGTTTTCAAACATAATGCATCGAATGACAAACTAAGCATGTACCCACAAAAGGAAAAGTGACATGCGATAAACAAATTCGTAGAAACATGCACTTTAAAAATACACTGTGTATGGTAAAAAACCGACCACTGACATTGTGCAATAAAATGTCAAATCTGAACGAATCTAAATGAAGTTTCGTACAGTTAATGCCCAATAAATTCATGAAACAACTGTCAAGTTTTGTTGAAAAATATCATTTCGTACAAAAATTATTAAATGTTGAATATCGATAACAAAATATTTTCGTTACCAACATGGCGTTACACACTGCAGTCGTTCAAGCGAAAGTGACGTTTGTTGACACAATAAAAATAACGTAAACAATAACAAAATGGTGTTTTCTGCAGACAATCGTGGTTTTAAGTAAACTGTTAAGACAAAAGAAAGAGTAAGATGCTAAAAAGTTTATCGCGAAATTTCCCAGCAAGCCGTGGACATTGTGAGGATTAAACAAACGGTTGCCTATTACTGGTCACTTCACGTTCTGAGGCGACCTCAGAAAAGCCACTGTAACTATTGTTTGCACTGACAGATTTAACTGAAATTTGGTACATTGGTTGCCAATAGATGTCGCATTGTTGATGTAAAATTTTGCCAAAATCAGATGTTGTTTGTTGAAGTTATGCAATGTGCACAGGGGTTGACTTATGTAACACCATATTGGTAACGAAGACATTTTGTTATCGATATTCAACAATTAATAACTCAGCCAAGAAATAATATTTTTCAACGAAATTTGGTGATAGCTACAGGAATTTACTGAAAATTAAGTGAACGAAATTTTATTTAGATTTGCTCAGATTTGACATTTCTATTGTATGATGTCTATGGCATCAGTTTTTTTACCGGACACAGTGTATATAGGCCCTCGCGTGTTCAAGTTACTCTTTCGCGAACTGCTTAACCTGCGCGACAAAAATGCACCTTGTAGTCAATTTTCACAGAACTCGCATTTCCGCTTTCGGCTATAGGCCTACGCGTGATGCGACACCACGACATTTAGCACCCAATAAACACCGCGGCGGTATGAACTGCGACGAGATTAATACTCGGCACCACACAGCGGCAAGATTTCAGTAAACCATTGGGGGGTCTCGGTTTACATAACGTATTGTTCTTGCAGCGTCGTAACACCGTTTGAGAGGTACAATTTACAGAGAAAAAATTACAATTATGAACTCTTGGGGGTTCGTAGATATCCCAGGCCCCCTCTTCCCCGTAAATGACACCTCTGGCATCGCACGCTGACTGGACTTATTCATAAAGGCGAGAGTAAACTTAGAAAATATAAATTGCACAATTCGATTTAAAGTTACAAATTACAACCGCGAATGATCGAAGCTGCAGAAGCCTATAAAACACGATCCTACACTGACGGCTGGTGGTCGTCAGAAGGAACTTAGGATGCACGATGCAGCATCAGCAGCAACAACGACAGCGGTCTCTTCTCGGAGCTGCTTAAAATTCTAACAACGAAGTCTAAGTTGATTAATTTGACTGCCACGACGATCGTTGGTCTGCGCTAAACATAGAACTGGCGACGGGCATTAAAACTGGCGAAACGTCGCTTCTCATGCGTGACTCAGAATCGCTCACATTGGCCTCGCGATGCCGTCGTAAATAATAAACAACACGGAAGACACGTAGCCCGAACTGTGAATCCTGCGAGTGTTATAGCACAGATAAAATTGTAATTTGGGGGGGGGGTTTATCACAGTCAGTAGTCAAAGTTTTCTACAGGGCCCTAGCTGGACTTGAGATTTCAATTTTGGGCCACCACTGAGAGAAAAAAGCTAGATGAAACTAGCTTTTAGTCTCTTCTTCGTGCTCAATATAGTGTTAGACATGGCATCATCGTCATCATCATTATCACAGGTGTTTAACGTGGAATAAATAAGGAAAAGCATTATTTCTACCACCACGCGAAAAAACAACGGAACAGAAAATAATCTCATGTCGAGACACCGGCTAGAGATCGAGAGTGACAGTGCAGAAGTGACGTCGTTCAACAGAGAGGAACCAAACACTGGAAACGCCAGTTTGCCGACTGTTACAAGTCAGGCCTCTATGCAAATGACACACAGATCGTCCTCTCTTTCTACCCACCTGATTTTCAGTCCAGTCTAACTCACCTTCAGAGCGCCTTACAAAATACCTCTTCCTGGATGACTGCTGACTCGTAGCAACTGCAACGTTTGACGACAAGCTCCTGAAAGAAGATGCTTAATGATCATAATCACATCACTGCAAACTGCTGCCAAGCTCGGGATGGTGTCTGGCCTTCTTCCCACTAGAGGCGTGTTCGAAATCGACCTCCCGCAATCTAGATTCAACAGATCTGCCGCGACACGGAAATACCGGTGACGAAAGCCGTGGAGCTGGCAGAAGACGGATCGTTTTGACGAAAAATCGCAACGGCGGGATGCTACGGCTGAACGCTTTGCGTCACGATGATGATGATGATGATGATGTGCTGGCAAAAATTTTCAATATCGATCTGCAGTGTGTGACGACGCACGGCAAGGTTCAGTATTTTCCCTGCGCAACACATTCTGTTCCACTAGCTGAGCCAGATTAGGTCAGACGATAGCGTGTCAAGATATCGACGTTCAAGTTCACTGAGCTTCAGTGCGTTTGGTTTAGATGCAGTATACAGGGTGAGCCAAAAAAACCGGACCTGTTTGAGCGTTGATAACTCAGCGACGGTTACTCGTAGAAAGGCGTGTTAGATGTCAAAAGTTTTAGAATGTTGTAGACAAAAAGGGCCGAACTTGCATAGCAAATCATTTAAATATTCTTTGCCTAATTTGCACAAATCTTTATTACCCTTGAAATTAGGCATTTGCCTGCACTCCCATGTGCCCAAGTTCATTGAATTTTAAAACTCAGTGCCAAACAGTCCAGATTTAAATTCTGTGAATTATTCGGTGTGGAGGCATTGCAACAGATAGCATGGCCACAAAATTTCAGTAACTGACTAGCTAAAACTTGTGCTAATCAAATGCTAAACTCAGCTGATCCTGAACACATTAACTCCAGCGATCGATCAGCTGCCTAAAAAGACTGATGACGGTTATGAATGCAAAAGCTGGGCAGCTGCCTGTCGAATTTCATCTAAACTCAACGTATGCGTTAATGACTCTTGATATTTCATTGTATGATAAATGAAAATCAACTTAAATTTACGTGTCACTGTCAATTTAACATGATTTTAGGGGTGGGGCAAATTTGTGTAAATCAGGCAAAGAATATTTAAATGCTTCAATTTGCAAATTTGTCTTTATTCTCTACAGCATTCTGAAACTTTTGATGTATTACACGTTTTTCTTCCACTAACCATCGCTGAGTTATTAACGCTCAAACAGGTCCGGTTTTTTTGGCCCACCCTGTACATAACGATAATAACAAACATTTTGGTAAATGGAAAAAAAACACTTTAGACCAACATTGCAGTCAATGGTCAGTATGACACTAAACTGTGTGGGTCTAACACAGTCTAGTGTCACACGGATCATTCATCGCAATGTTGATCTGAAGTGTTTTTTCACGTACCTAAATTTTTGTTATTATCGTTAGTTTTTGCTTACATTAATATTTCGCAAGGTAGTGTAAAACGCATCTACCGTGTGGTGGCATGGGATATATAATAATCACATTATTGTAAATTGTCTGCAGAGTGTGCCATTGAAAAAATTTTGAAAATCAATAATCGGCAAAGATACTGACAGAAGTAAATTGCTACGTTTTTTATGGCCCACGGTGTATTTTGCTGCTCGGTACTTAATAGGGTGTTTACACTATCGAGCAAACATCGAGCAGACATCGAGCTGGCTCAAGCAGGCCTCTTGGAACCCCGTCCCCTGGCTAAAATGTAGGCCTAGGCTTAGGCTCTATAGCCCATTTGATTATGTAGGCCTTCCAATTACAACCCGCCCGCCCTCCTAATTAGCATGCTAATTACCATAGAACGTCGAGCTAGCTGCTCGATGTTTGCTCGATCGTGTAAACACTCTATAGATATTCTTCGTTAAATGTACATCTGTAGACCTAGGCCTAACGCCCGACCGTTCGACAGACGTTCCAGATTTTGAATGGTAACTATGGGTCGGGTCGGGTCGCGTCAGTTCGCAATTTTTACGCGCGAAAGCAGCTACTACTTTCAGCGCGTCTTAGCCATCGTAATTCTGTCCGTCCGCCTATCCGTCCGTCTGTCACACGAATGGATCAGACAAAAACGGTGCAAGCTAGAATTACCAAATCTTCACCGTCGGCTGCCCGGCAGACTCTAGTTTCAGGAACCGTAAAGCTTTTCCATAAATTCGAACGAGGTCACCCTGAACGAGGGCGCTAAATAAGAAGAGATAGGCAAAATTTGCGATTTTGGCCAATAAGTAGCTGTATTTCAGTAACAGTGCGAAATAAGGCCTAAGTTACTATTAATCACTAATAGGAAGTTGTACACTGGCTCTCGATTGGCGCCGAATTCAATGACCTTGAATGACCTTGAACGCCAAAATAAGGAGTTTTATGGATTTTTTTGGCGATTTCGGGCTGCAACACAAGTCTATATCATTCACAAGGTGGCGCCACGGAACTATCGTTATGCGATCCAGATAGAGAATTTGGTATTTGTATATTAGCTTAGTGTGAACACACCAATTTTCAGCTAACCCACTGAACCGGAACTGCTATGGGCTTTCGCGCGTCTCGTGAGCATTAGCTCAAATTTCTTGTATACTTTCCTATAGGTTAAGTCCGATAAGGCCAAGTCAAGTTAGAAGTGGCCCATGGTCATTTCTGATCGCTGTCGTGCCTATCTAGCAATAGGGACTATCACAAAAATTTCCACACCGGTATTTCTTGCAATAATTGTCCACTTTCTCTTTCTAACTAATTACTCGTTTGTTATTTTCGTTAAGTTTTCATCGGCTGAGTAATATCGGTGCCACGACACAGTTAAGCCGCCGGCTATCGATCAGCTGGCCTACGCGCGTTACAAAACTATCAGCATAACAGCGGCCCTCGAGAGACAATGAAATACACGATAAATACCACGCAGTCGTGCATGAGTGAATCAGTTTCAACCTACGCATGTAGTGTACGATAATCAGAAAAATACGAATACACAATACAGTTTACGCGGAAGCCACGACAATAAGCTACCGTGTCCGATCTCAGTCGTGATTTTTACTGACTTTTTATCACTTTAGTAACCGTTATGAAGTTGAACGAATATAAAACACGATAAACTAATTCTCACGCATTTATCAAATTTCGCAGACAAATCTAGAATATTTAAATAAAAAGTAGCCTCGATATAAGTCATATGGTTGTCGCTTTTGTTCAACATGTTTAGGATACATTTAGAAGTCATTTGCGTATTCAACTCAAGAAGAAAATGCGGTATAATCGTTGTTTAACAGCCAAATGATGTTTTTATCCCAGGTATACTTATTCATTCTGATTGTACGTTTTTCCTGTAAAAGAATTTGTATCACGTTTAACAAGTAGGTTTATAGTTATACAGAGAAAATTACAATGATTTATTACTGGTTTTTTTCGCTATCCTTTTTCACTTTTTTTATAGAACAAGCTGCGTTTCGTAATATTTCACCGTGTTTTTACACCCTGCATGGATGAAGCATTGGAAAGTTCGTTAACGGCAATTAAAACCAATCACAAAACCAGTAAACACTGTATCACTAAAGCTGTTTCTGCATATTATAGGCTACTCCCTCCCGTCATTGTCGCATTTTATGCCGGGTTACAACACGTTCTATTTTCGCCAGTCGGTATAGCATCAATCATTTACACATTTGCATCTGCGCAAAACCGACAAATATCGGCGACTATGTTTGGTGTTTTATTTAGTGTGCGCAATACCAGCGTATCTCTGTTGGCGGCAGTTTTTTTATTAATAACGCCGGGCGCCGGGCGCAAAAGCTGTGGACACTGGTTACAGCGCGTCATCATAAAAGTCGCATTGGTTTCATCAATGCTCGGATGCCGCGGAGCCGCTGCATGGGTCCTACAGTAGTCGTCGGTCAGTGCAGACGTAGGCCTATAGGCAGCCGCGCTGATCGACGACTTGGCAGTCACACCCAGGCCTGTAGCGCAGGACTGCCCGATCGGCCGGTGGCTATTGCATGGCTAGATGGAACCGTGATAACAATGGACAGGTTGATGTCGACTGACTGACGTGCAACATGAGCTAGCACGGACGACGGACGGACCGACAGACAACAATGAGATCAGCCACCCACCGCGCGGACTCCTCGCAACGCCACTGCACGCTGCACGCGTCATGTCATATTTTATTAACGTTACAATATTACTCGGCCGTTCAGGCGCTGGTGTGATGCTGGCAAGGCAGGCAAGGCAAGGCCATGCGGAGCGCGGCACCCACTGTGCGATCGATCAGCAGCTGTAGCTGTACCGACCATGCATCAGTCAGCAGCAGCAGCAGCAACGCAGCTGCTTGTACGTGCTAGCGTCGCCTGAACGAGCGCCCGACAACATATATTAACGTTCTATACCTCCACGCCGCATGCGACAGCAAAACCATCTCGCACCGCCTATACAGCGTCGCCAAAGCACCTATAACGGCTTCCCATAACTAGGGACCAACCGAATTCACGGAAAAAATGCATGATTTCACGGCAGAATTTTTAAAATGTGTCAAATTTCACGGAAAATTCACGGAAAGAGTTTCGGAAATTCACGGGCCACACAGACGTTATTTCGAGGTGCTGTGCTA